>Ga0123353_10000089_pt1 | contig 102894 bp, 88 predicted proteins | sample TergutLab28metaG_3_FD_92763 | JGI IMG/M metagenome (GOLD analysis project Ga0123353, IMG submission 92763) | Labiotermes labralis P3 segment gut microbial communities from Petit-Saut dam, French Guiana - Lab288 P3 | ecosystem: Host-associated > Arthropoda: Insects > Digestive system > Gut ...
CATTGTACCACGAGATACATTTTTACTCACATTGACCTTAAAATTGGCGTTTATGCTTTCACCCGAATTCAACTTTATACCATCGCTGGATGAAACGCCGCCACTGACGCTGAACATGCGCGATTCATAAAAACTCAGGCTAATGTTTTTTATCGTTTGGGGGTCTGATGCAACATTTTTGATCGTAAAGTTGATATCGTTGTCTTCGTCGCCTGGAGCAGCGACAGTCCCTCCTGTTTTATTCACTTCCAAATGGAAATCCGCATAACAAAAATCAATGCCCGCAAACGGCAACGCCTGCATGCCAATCAAAATTGTGGTCAAAACGGAAACAATCCATTTATATTTCCCTGCTTTTCTCATCTTTTCTTCTCCTCGCCTTCCTTTTCTTGCACGTTTAGTATATTTCCATCCTCTATGGTGATAATCTTGTCCGCATACTCAGCGATACCCCTATCGTGAGTGACCAGGATTAATGTTTGTTGGTGGGCACGCACCTGCCTGATGATCAGGTTCATCACCTCTTTGGTGGTGTTCGTGTCCAGATTGCCTGTCGGCTCATCCGCAAACACAATTTTGGGGTTCCCGACGAGCGCCCGTGCGATCCCCACGCGCTGCTGCTGTCCTCCGCTCATCTGCGTCGGTTTTCGGTTGTCATATCCTGAAAGCCCTACGGCATCCAAGATTTCTTTTGCCATGGATTTTCGTTTTCTTCTCGGAACGCCTCTGAAGACCAGCGGCATGCTTACATTTTCGAGAGCCGTCATCATAGGCATCAGATGATACGCCTGAAAAATGAAGCCAATATTTTTCTGCCTGAATAGCGTTACCTGCTCTTCATTCAGTTTGTGTATTGGAATTCCGCCTATATAGATTTCTCCTTTTGATGGTTTTTCAAGACCAGCTACCATATTCAGAAAGGTTGACTTTCCTGAGCCGGATCTGCCCAAAAAACAAATAATCTCGCCTTTGTAGATATCAAGACTAACTCGATCCAAAGCGATTACCCTTTCGTCCCCCATGCGGTATATTTTCCGTACATTTTTTACTTCGATCAGCGGCTCCAATTTCAATCCCCCTCGTGCTATATTTTTTACCTCTATTATACTTTGACGTAAAGGCTTGGATAAATGTTTCAGGAAATATCTACAAAAATTATAAAAAATCGTCATTTTGCGTGACGATTTTTTTATACAAGATTTTATTTTAATCAATTTGGTCCGAATCGTCTTCAGATACTCCTAAAGATTTTTCCACTTCCTCGATGGACAGCCATCCTTTTTCGAGTCCAGCCAATTCACCTTCAAAGAGTTGCCTTATTAATTCTAACATGGTGATTAAACCAGTTCCACCAAATGGAACGTTTTCTTTCCCTTTTTTATGAGAAGTTTACCTTCTTTAAACGAATCCAACGTTATCATTGATTTCGAATCTGTTACTTTTACATCATCAATGGACAGTCCGCCTTGCTCGATGGTCCTGAACCCTTCCCCTTTGCTCGGCACAAGTCTGATCTGGTGAATCAGGGTAACCACGCCAATTCCGTCGCCTTCAAATTCTTCTCTTGAAATCTGCGTCGTTGGAACGTTCTCCAGACTGCCGCCGCCGCCAAACGCTGCACGCGCACCGTCCTGTGCTTTCTTGGCCTCTTCTTCCCCGTGAACAAGCTGGGTAACTTCGTAAGCCAATATTTCCTTCGCGTGATTGATCTTTTCATCCTTTAGCGCCGAAAGGGCTTCCACCTCTTCCATCGGCAAGAAAGTCAACATGCTCAGGCATTTTCTGACATCGGCGTCTTCAACATTTCTCCAGTATTGATAAAATTCATATGGGGACGTCTTCTTTGCGTCAAGCCAAAGAGCGCCTTTTTGCGTCTTGCCCATTTTCTGCCCTTCACTGGTGGTGAGCAGGGAGAAAGTCATGCCGTAGACCTGCTCGTTTGCTTCTCGTCTGACAAGATCAACCCCCGCAATGATATTTGACCATTGATCGTTGCCGCCAAACTGCATCTTGCAATCGTATAGCCTATAAAGTTCAAGGAAGTCATACGCCTGCATTAGCATGTAATTGAACTCCAAAAATGTAAGTCCCTTTTCAAGCCTTTGCTTATACGCTTCCGCACGCAGCATATTGTTCACTGAAAAATGTCTGCCAATTTCACGCAAAAATTGTATGTAATTTAATTCAGTCAGCCAGACTGCGTTGTTTACACAAATCGCTTTTTCACTTTCAAAATTGATAAAGCGGCTGAACAAAGCTTCAAACTTCTTACAGTTTTCCATAATGGTATCAATCGTCATGATCGCCCGCATGTCTGACCGGCCGGACGGATCTCCCACCATTCCGGTGCCTCCTCCGATGAGTACAATCGGCGTATGGCCGAACTTTTGCATGTACATCATAATGATGACCTGCATGAAATGGCCAACGTGCAAGCTGTCCGCCGTCGGATCAAATCCAATGTAAAACTTAATTTTCTCCTTACCGAGCAACGTGCGAATTTCTTCTTCGTGCGTCGTTTGCTCGATAAAGCCTCTTTCTTTTAAGACGTCAAAAACATTATCGTGTTTGCTGACATCGTCTCTTATAAAATTCATAGGACCTCCCGTTATTTGTGCTATAAAAGCCAATTATTTTGTACCGTAAAGCTCTGGCTACATTTCATTGAGCATGTCCACTCTTCGCTTGTGCCTTTCTCCCTCAAATTCGGTGTCCAGCCAAATATCCGTAATTCGGGTCGCTTCCTCCGTTTCAAGCATTCTGCCGCCTAAAGCCAGCATGTTCGCATCGTTATGTTTTCGGGACATTTCCGCCATGTGTTCATCGACGCACAATGCGCAGCGGATTCCTTTTACTTTGTTTGCCGCGATGGAAACGCCGATTCCGGTTCCGCAGCATACGATGCCCCGCTGTACTTTTCCGCTTGCGACAGCTTCCCCGCACTGCTTCCCAAAAATGGGATAATCAACGGATTCCTCCGAATCAGTCCCCAAGTCCACCGTTTCAAATCCTCTTTGTATGAGATGATTTTTTAACACTTCTTTTAACGCGTAACCGCCATGATCGCTTGCTATTGCTATTTTCATTTTGTACCCTACACTTTCACAATATGGTATCCTGCTGATTTAAGCATCCTGTTCATGACTGCAAAGCCAACGCCGTCGGCATCGGAGAGTGCGCCTGCTAAAATCAAATCCACACCCTGTTTGTCAAGCTCTCTGAGCTGCGCGAAAAAATTTTGTGCCGCTTCAATAAAAGCTTTTTCTTCAAACAACATAACGCCAACGGTGTTTCCGATGCTTTCGTTCAGCTTTTGCAATCGTTCAATTTCTTTTTTTACTTTATTTCTTTGTCCTTCCAAAACGATCATCTGCGCTTTTGGAGCGTAATGCTTGTATTTCATGCCCGGCGCTTTCGGATGAAAACCATCCGCACAACCTGACGAATCTTCGTCTCGTGGCTGATTGATAAACAAAGCCGGATCCAGCTTCACTTTTCCTCCGATAGCAGCTTCGATTTGAATATCCGTAATGATGCCCGGCCTCAAGATCATCGGGATTTCACCGGTAACATCAAGCACGGTGGATTCAATACCCACCCTGCAATCGTCTCCCTTGATGATCGCATCCACTTTGCCTGTCAAATCTTCGATGACATGGCTTGCCTTCGTCGGACTCGGATCACCCGAAAGGTTTGCGCTAGGCGCTGCGATGGGGCAGCCTGATAAGCTGATCAATTCAAGCGCTACAGGATGATCGGGCATTCGAATTGCCACGGTAGAAAGCCCGCCGGTCGTCACATCTGGAATGCCCGCTTTTTTTTCGACTACAAGCGTAAGCGGTCCGGGCCAAAAACAATCGATAAGTGATACGATCGTTTTACTTAACCTTGACGTAAGTTGTCCAATGTCAGAAGCCCGGGCGATATGAACGATCATCGGGTTATCGCTTGGCCTGCCTTTCGCCTGGTATACCTTGCTTACCGCGGAAGCGTCCAGGGCATTGGCCCCCAGACCGTAAACTGTCTCGGTTGGAAACGCGACAAGGCCGCCTTCTCTGATAATCTTTGCCGCGACTTTTAGATCTTCATTTGTCGTATTTAATAAAATGGTATCCATTTTTTGAGTGTTTTCCTTTTTCGTTTTCCCTACTGATTTAATTTCTCCGCTCTATCATTGGCAATCAGTCCGTTAATGATCTCATCAAGATCACCGTCGAGAAAATAATCCAGCTTGTAAAGCGTCATGCCAATTCGATGATCGGATACCCTGCCCTGCGGAAAGTTATAGGTTCGGATTCTTTCGCTTCTATCTCCGGAACCGACTTGGCTTTTTCTCTGCTCTGAGATTTCTTTATTCTGCTCCTGCATTTTTATATCATACAGTCTAGCGCGCAAAACTTTGAACGCCTTCTCTTTGTTTTTGATCTGTGATTTTTCGTCCTGGCAAGTTACCACAACACCTGTCGGCATATGTGTGAGTCTTACCGCAGAGTCGGTGGTATTGACGCTCTGCCCGCCATTGCCTGATGATCTGTAAACATCCACGCGGACATCGCTTGGATTCACCTCCACTTCCACATCATCAACTTCAGGAAGCACGGCTACCGTCGCCGCTGAGGTATGAATTCTGCCGCTGGACTCCGTTTCCGGTACACGTTGGACACGATGGCCTCCGCTTTCATATTTTAGTCTCGAATACGCGCCCTTTCCCTTGATCATGATGACGGCTTCCTTGATGCCGCCAAGTCCTGTATCGCTTATATCCATGGATTCTGTTTTCCATCCGTGCCGCTCTGCATATCGCATATACATTCTGAGAAGGTCTGATCCAAAAAGCGCTGCTTCCTCACCACCGGTACCGGCCCTGATTTCGACGATGACGTTTTTATCGTCGTTTGGATCTTTCGGAAGCAGCAATACCTGAAGCTCGTTTGACAGTGTCTCCTGCTTTTCATCCAGTTCGGAAAGCTCCAGTTTGGCGAGTTCCTTCAGTTCCTCATCCATACCGCCTTCATCGAGCATTTGTTTCGTCGATTGAAGGTCTTCTTTTGCTTTCTTGTATTCTTTGTATTTTGTTACGATCGGTTCCATCTCGCTCATCTCTTTGATGTATTTCTGCCACACCGGCTGATCATTGATGATGTCGGGATCGGAAACCTTTAGTGAAAGCTCCTCATATTTTTCTAATGTTAAATCTAATTTATCGTACATTTTTGTATCCCCATTGCTGCTACCGCAGCCATAAATCTTTACTATATAGATTATATCATCTTTAACCCAAAAAAAACCGGAAATCTGATTCCCGGTTGATTTTTGTACATGCTAATCCATATTGTATTTGTTCTTGAACTTTTCAACACGTCCGCCGCGATTGACGAACTTTTGCTGTCCTGTAAAGAATGGATGACACGCTGAGCATACGTCCAAACGAAGTTCTTCTTTGAGTGTCTTCGTGACGAATGTGTTGCCGCATGCGCAAGTTACATTACATTCCTTAAATTCCGGATGGATTCCTTCCTTCATGCTTCTCAGCTCTTTCCTGCTCGGGCTTTGTCACCTCTGCATAAGTATGCTGCTTTGAAATTTACAGCTCTTATATGATACCATAGATTGGACCAGGTTACAAGGGATTTTTCACCGATTTTCTATCACAGCTTTTCTATCACAGCCACCCGGTCATTCCCTGCGAGGTCTTGTACGATTTTCACATCCCGATATTGCTTGCCCCCGTTGGCAAGGCCGCCCTCATTTGCGAGGCCCTTCAAATTGACAAGGGCTTTCACCGCTTCTGCCTGATCGTGCCCGATCTCAAGAACCAGTATCCCATCCTTTTTCAAATGCGTTGGCGCCTCATAAATGATTCTTCGGTAAAAATCAAGCCCGTCCGGCCCGCCATCCAGCGCGATCAGCGGTTCATGATCCTTTACTTCCGTCTGCAGCGTCGGAATGATATGACTTTCGATATAAGGGGGGTTGGATACGATCATATCGAATTGAACCGGTCTGAACCTCCTCTTAAAACGCGCAAGTAAATCGCTTTCCACAAAAGTCACTTTCTTTTCTACTTTTAACTTCGTTGCGTTTTTTCTGGCGACCATAAGCGCATCATGACTTACATCAGAAGCTGTCACCTTCACGTGTGAACATAGACTTGCGATACTGATTCCGATGGCGCCGCTGCCGCAGCAGAGATCCAAGATAGTGTACTTCTTCTTCGCCGATCTCTCTATGATTGAAACGACTTCCTCTACCAGCGTTTCGGTATCCTGTCTTGGAATCAAAACCTTCTCGTTTACCTCAAACGAAAGACCCATAAACGCCTGCTCGCCGGTTATGTATTGCAAAGGCTTACCGGCTGCTCTTATTGCTACAAGGTCAAAATATTGATCGCATTGACTGTCATCCAGCGTTGTACCCCAAAGCTTAAAAAGCCCCATCTTATCAACCCCGAACATATGTCTGAAGATCAGCTCCGAATCCAATTTTGCGTCCGATCTCCCGTTTCTTTCAAGCTGTGTCTGTGCCATACCTAGCGCGTCTTTTACAACCAAACTCATTGGCCCTCAGCCTCCTGCTGACGCTCTAACCCTGGTTCCTGCTCCGCTTGTGGCTTTATCAGGCATCCGTCCTTATCGCACAGCCCCTCATAGCAAGGTTCATTTCCATCCACCATCACTGCCTTCATCGCGGCAATCGCAACTTCAAGCTGTTTTTCGCCAGGCTCTTTGGTGGTCAGTTTTTGCAAATACAGTCCGGGCAAGCTCAATATTTTCACGACCCAATTGTCGCTTCTGCCCGCCCACTTTAATAGTTCATAGGAAAGCCCTGCGATAACCGGAATCAAAAGCAGCCTTGATGTAATTCTCCAAAACAGATTTGGCCAGCCAAGCAAAGAAAACAGTATTAAGCTGATGACCATAACAAACATGAGAAAGCTCGTCCCGCATCTTGGGTGCAGTGTATAAAATTTCCGACAATTTTCCGGCGTCAATTCCAATTGATTTTCAAAGCAGTGGATGCACTTATGCTCTGCCCCATGATATTGAAAGACTGTTCGGATATCTTTCATTCTTGAAATCAGAACGATATAGAGGATAAAGAGTAAAATTCTGAAAACTCCTTCGATTAAATTGAGCGCCACTTCATTTTGAGTCAGCTTTCCGAAAAAATTGACGACCCACGTGGGCGCGATGATGAATATCCCGACAGTAAAAAAAATCGCCAGCACTACGGAAAAATAAAGCATGGCGTTAAAAGCGCCTTTTTCTCCGAACCGTTTTTCCAGCCAAAGCGTCAGCTTGTCTTTTTCATAAACTTCCGCGCCTTCTCCTTCATAGCTTTCCAGGACTTCCGCCGAATGCATCAGCGTTCTGGTTCCCTGCACCAGGGAAGACGCAAACACGAAAACGCCGCGCAGAATTGGAATTTTAGCCCATGATTTTTTGGGGGGTAGTTTTTCGGTTTTAATATGCATCGATCCATCCGGAAAGCGCACGACGACCGAAGTTCTGTCTTCGCCTTTCATCATGATGCCTTCAAGAACAGCTTGTCCGCCTACTTTTGTAGGGCAAGCTTCTTTTAAAAATATCTTCTTTAAATCCATATCATCCTTCCAGTTTTATCTTTTTAATAACTTGAATAAAATCCACGTTGTTTTTTGTATGGGCCAGATTATCGAGAATGCTCTCTGTAACCTCCTGAACACCAAAATTGGCCATCGCTCTTCTCATACTCCAGATGGCTTCCAGCTCCTCCTGATTCATGAGCAAGTCTTCTCTTCTTGTCCCTGATTTATTTAAGTTAATCGCCGGGAAAATGCGTTTTTCTGACAACTTCCTATCTAAATGCAATTCCATGTTGCCGGTGCCTTTAAACTCTTCAAAGATCACGTCATCCATACGGCTTCCGGTTTCCACAAGCGCGGTAGCCAAAATCGTAATGCTTCCGCCCTCTTCCAACTTTCTGGCGGCTCCAAAAAACTTTTTTGGCTTATGGAGCGCACCCGGATCAAGCCCACCCGAGAGGGTTCTTCCGGATGGAGGCACCACCAGGTTGTATGCGCGCGCCAGCCTTGTAATACTGTCAAGGAGGATCACCACATCCTTGCCGTGTTCCACAAGCCGCTGCGCTCTGGCGAGTACCATCTCGGCTACCTTAACATGATGCTGCGGCTGTTCGTCAAAGGTAGAATAGATCACTTCCCCTCCGATGAGCGACCGCTTCATATCGGTCACTTCCTCTGGTCTTTCATCCACGAGCAGCACAATCATTTCGATTTCAGGATACACCTTTTCAATGCTGTTTGCCATCTTTTTCAAAAGAATGGTTTTCCCTGCTTTTGGAGGTGCTACGATCAATCCTCTCTGTCCCCTTCCGATCGGTGCGACCAAGTCGATCAATCTCATGGAAAGGTCCCGCGTACCATCTTCAAGCGAAAGCCTTTCTCTCGGAAAGATTGGAGTCAGGTCATCAAAATCCGGCCTTCGCATCGCAACGCCCGGCTCATCGCCGTTGACGCTTACGACGTAAAGCAGCGCGCCAAAACGTTCGCCTTCATTGGGTTTTCTGGAAATTCCTTTAATCTTATCCCCCGTTTTTAAGTTAAACCGCTTGATTTGGGAAGGCGAGACGTAAACATCTTTTTCACTAGTCAAAAAGTTTGAAAACCGCAAAAACCCAAAACCACCTTCCGCGATTTCTAAAATCCCCTCTACTTCAGGTCTGTTTTCCTTATCATTGGTGATTTGCTTTTCTTTCTTCGCAGCGTTGCCTTCTGTGTTTACAGATTCGGCTTCTGGCTCTACCTTAACAGATTCAGATTCAGATTTGGCTTCTGGCTCTTCCGTAACAGATCCGGCTTCGGCCTTTGACTCTATCTGCGCCCTACCAGCCTCGAGCGCCTTCAAAAGTTCCGCCTTCTTCATCTTTTCATAATTTGGTAAGCCGACCACCTTGGCGATTTCGCGAAGTTCAGCAATTTTTTTTGTTTTTAGGACTATTTCATCCATTTTCTCACCCACAGCCTATGCTGTGCCCTTTCTTTTAATGGCGCTGCTGTTTTTAGAGGGATTTCACAGAATGCAAAATATTTATGAGCGGAAATGCTGAAAAGGTATTTTACAGCATTTCCTTATTAGAAAACTAAATAATCTCGATAAGTTTCATTCTATCAGCAAGAAATTTGATTTCTTTGCCTTCGTTGACTTTATTGTCAGATTTTGTACTGTTTGTGTTATTCCTGATCTGTCACAGCATCTTCGGCTACTTCTTCTGTACCCAGTGAGTATATTTCAGTAAGCATCTCTGCGATCTGTGTGGTCTTCGGGTAAACATAGTATGGCGGATTTGGATCCGGGTTTCCGGGCATCATATACGTCGTAATATCGTCACTGCTGATGCCTACTGCCTTTCCTGCCAGAGAAAGCACTGTCTTCAGTTTAATATCCGATGTAATGTTTTCATACACCGTTGTCGCTATCCTCGGCAAATCAAAACCGAGGCACTGTTTAAAGGCATTCTTCATGAATTGCTGCTGTGCCTTAACACGCCCGATATCACCTTCAATGTATCCCTTCCTATAGCGCAGGAACTCTACGGATTTTTTGCCATTTAGGACTTGCTGCCCTTTCGGAATGTTGATATACAGCGGCGGCTTATCATACGGATCACTATATTTCATATCAAATGGAATGTCCATTGGCACACCACCCATGGTATCCACGATTTTTTCAATTCCCTTGTAATCGACCACCGCATAATAATTGATCGGTATATTCATCAAAATCTCTGATACGGCTTTCGCGGTGTTTACAGGATTCTTTCGATAGGCGGCGTTGATCTTTTTCTCTGCGTCGCTGTTGTAGCCGGCCCTGTGATAATACGTATCCCTTGGAATCGAAATGATATCTACATGCTTATTTTGAGTGTCAAAGCTGACGAGCATAATCGTATCGGTTAACCCTTGGTTCACGCCCAGAAGAAGGATATTTACCCTTTTAGTATTTGTAAAGGCTTCAAAAAACGGACTGTCCTCTGCAATCAGATAATCCATTACGTCTTCAAGAACGGGCGCTTCTTCGCCGCCCGGATTGCTATCAACAACTTTTGTCACTGCCGCCAAAGCAGGCGTTGTAATGATGGTAATGATCAAGAACGCGATTAAAAATGTTTTTATAAAAACAAGAGCTTCGTTGCTTTGTATATTCTGTTGCTTTTTCATTGATTCGATCTAACCTCGCCTCTTTATTAACCCATATTTTAACCGATTTTGTCCAAAAAATCAATTGTAAATTTCCCCAATCATTTTTTCGGTTTCTTCTTTATTGGCATACCAGTACGAAAGGTTATTTGCCATACCTGCCTTGCCGGGAACCGTATAAGTGGTTAAGGCTTCCGCGTTCAATCCGATTGCTTTTTGTGCGATTTTAACCGCGATACCCACAGTCAGGTCGGATTCTACGTTTTGAACTACCGTGCTGGCAACTTTTGGAAGCCCGAATCCCAAAGATTCCCTAAACGCAGACTTAATAAACTCTTGCTGCGCTTTTACTCTGCCAATGTCTCCTTCCGGGTAACTTTTGTATCCGGGCGAGCCTTTTCGGAAACGCAGGTATTTAGCTGCCTCTTTGCCTTTGAGCACGTGATGTCCCGCCGGAAAGTCGATATAGAGCGGCGGTTTGTCATATTTATCTTCATAATGCATATGAAATGCAATATCAACCGGCACTCCGCCGATCGCATCTACGATTTTCTCTACGTTATCATAATCGACGACCATGTAATAATTTACCGGCATACCAAGCAGCAGATCGCTGACGGCCTCCGCCGTTCCTACAACTCCATTGCCACGATAGATCGCGTTAATCTTTTGTGCCGCGGCGCTTTTAACTCCTTGCCGAGGATAATATGTATCCCTGGGTATCGATATCACGTCAACTCGCTGGTTATCCATATCATAACTCGCCAGCATGATCGTATCTGTAAGGCCATCATTAACTCCCATAATCAGCACATTGACACGCTTGCTGTTTTTGTAGTCGCTGAAAAAAGGATTATCGCTGGTTAAAATGTCCTCCATATCTTTGATCAGATTATCTGAACCGTTGAAGATTCGAGCGCTGCCAACTTTACTAAAGACAATGTTTACCGGTATTAAAATAATGGTGAAAATTATAAAATATATAAATATTCTTTTTATAAACATTTTCATAGTTCGCTATAGTCAAAGAATCCAGCTCCTGACTTTCTCCCAAGTTTCCCAGCCCTTACCATTTTTTTAAGAAGTGGATGTGGCCTGTATTTATCTTCGCCGAATTCCTGATGAAGCGCTTCCATAATCGCCAGACAAACATCAAGCCCGATTAAATCTCCGAGCGCCAGCGGGCCCATCGGGTGGTTTGCACCAAGCATCATCGCCTGGTCGATGTCTTCCGCTTTGGCGACACCGTCTGCCAAAACTCCAACCGCTTCGTTTATCATCGGGATCAGGATTCTGTTTACTACAAATCCTGACGCTTCCGCGACTTCAACCGGTGTTTTACCAAGCACTTTCGTCAGTTCCACAATGGTGTCCCTCGTTTCATCTGATGTGGTTAGGCCTTTAATGATTTCGACCAGTTTCATCATCGGAACTGGGTTGAAAAAATGCATTCCAATGACTTTTTCAGGACGGTCTGTCGCCGCCGCGATTTCGGTAATGGAAAGTGATGATGTATTCGTCGCGATGACCGTATCTGGTTTGCAACGCTTATCCAGTTCAGTAAACAGCGCTTTTTTGGATTCAATATCTTCCGTAGCTGCTTCAATAATCAAATCCGCCTCCGCCACGATGCTGATATCTGTAGAACCATGAATTCTGCCCATGATTTCTTTTTTTGCTTCGGCTTTAAGCTTTTCTTTTGAAACCAATTTTTCCAAATTTTTATCGACAGTCACAATGCCTTTTTCTACCAACTTTTCACTCTTGTCCCTGAACACAACCTCATAACCGCTTTGTGCGAGTATCTGTATGATTCCGGCGCCCATAGTCCCTGTGCCCAAAACGCCAATTTTCTTCATCCCTTCTCTCCTTTAACCATGCTGACACTTTTATCTGTTTTTAAGCAATTCATTGCGCATTTCTGCCTTGTAGCGTTCTACTCCGGGCTGATCAAACGGGTTGACGCCCATCAACATGCCCGTGACTGCGCTTGTCATCTCAAAGAAATAAACCATTTGACCAAACATATATGGCGTCAGCTCCGGAATATTGATACGGACAATCGGTATTCCCGCCGCAGCGTGTGCCGCAATTACACCATTTACAGCCGCCTGATTGACTGCGTTCATGCTCCTTCCCGCCAGGAATTCACCCGCGCTTTCCGGAACGATGATATCTTTATCCGGGTGCTCTACATTGAGCACGGTTTCAAAGAAAATCTGGTTTCCTTCTTGCAGGAATTGTCCCATCGAATGAAGATCCGCGCTAAAATTCAATGAAGCCGGAAAGAGTCCCTTTCCTTCTTTTCCTTCGCTTTCTCCGAAAAGCTGCTTGAGCCACTCCGCATAATACTGGAGCTGGGGCTCATAATACTCAATCACTTCTATATTTTTGCCTGCTTCCATCAGCAGATACCTGTTGATCGCGTAATCGGCTGCGTCCAAATCCCATCCAGGAGATGTAGTCATCGCTTCCGCCCCTTTGAGCATCTGAACCGTATCAATACCGGCTGCGGCAATAGGCAGGAGGCCAACTGCGGTAAGTACTGAATATCGTCCGCCGATATCATCCGGCACCACGAAACTTTCATAGCCCTCACGAAGGACTTCTTCCCTCAAAATTCCTTTTTTCGCGTCTGTGATGGCATAAATCCGCTTGGACGCTTCTTTCTTGCCGTATTTTTGGATCAGTGCATCTTTCAGTACAGCAAACGCGATACTTGGTTCTGTCGTCGTCCCTGATTTTGAAATAATACAAAGACAAGTTTCCTTGCGCTCTATCTCTTCCAGCAGTTTTGCGTGATATGTTCCGCTGATGTTGTTGCCGGCAAACCGCACTTCCGGATACCGGGTCCCCTGACCGGCCCCCGACAATGCTTCAATCGCAGACCTTGCCCCAAGGTAGGAGCCTCCGATGCCGATTACAATCAAAAGATCACATTGATGCTGAATTCGACGCGCGGCCTGCATGATATTCTCAAATTCAACTTTATCGTATTCGAGCGGCAACTTCACCCATCCGGTAAACGCTTCCGTCCCGGACCGAAGTTTTTCCTGAGCCTTGAGCGCCTCCGGCCGACACTTTTCGACCGCCGCCTTATCCATGCCAGTTAATGAAAGATCAATTTTTAATTCCATCCCGTACCCTCCAGTTAAATATTTATTTTTTTAAATTTTTCAATTAAACGGTTCGTAGTTGGGAACAATTTTCTGAAGCCACGCCTTGACTCCGTTGTCTTCCAGATTAGTTATCTCTTGGATTTTCGATTCAAAATACTCCGGGCCGCCCTTTTCCAGCATTTCTTTAAGCGCTTGGCTGGCCGTCAGCGGGTACCCTACGTAAATCTTATTGTGCGCTGTTTTTTCAATGCCTTCTTCGGCAAGCAGTAATTCTTCATACAATTTTTCGCCGGGGCGAAGCCCCGTAATCGTGATATCAATGTCTACATTCGGCACATATCCGGAAAGGCGAATCACATTCTCCGCCAGATCCATGATTTTAACCGGCTCGCCCATGTCAAGGACAAAAATTTCTCCGCCCTCAGCCATTGCGCCGGCTTGAATCACCAGTTCCACCGCCTCCGGTATGGTCATAAAAAACCGGGTAATCTCAGGATGCGTCACAGTGACCGGGCCGCCGGCCTCAATCTGCTTTCTGAAGATTGGTATCACGGAGCCGTTGCTGCCCAGCACGTTGCCAAACCGAACCGCCGCGAAACTTGTGCTTGATTTGCCTGTCTTTTCCTGGAGAATCATCTCCGCAGCCCGCTTTGTCGCGCCCATCACATTGACCGGATTGACAGCCTTATCCGTAGAGATCATGACGAATTTCTCCACAGCGTGCAGATCAGAAAGGTCAATCATGTTTTTAGTGCCAAGAATATTGTTTAGAACTGCTTCTTTCGGATTTTTCTCCATGAGCGGAACATGTTTATGCGCCGCGGCATGAAAGATGACATGAGGCTTAAACTTCTGAAAGACCTCCTGCATCCGTTTCTTGTCTCTTACAGATCCGATCACCGCAGTAAACTCCAGCATGGGGTATTTGTTTTTCATCTCATCGGCAAGCTCAAATACCGTATTCTCATAAACATCGAGCGCAATCAACCTGCGCGGCCTGTACTTTGCGATTTGCCTGCAAAGTTCGGATCCGATAGACCCGCCGCCTCCGGTGACCATGACAATTTTGCCTTCCAGGTAGCTGCTGATTTCGCGAGTGTTCAGCTCAACTGAGTCCCTCCCGAGTAAGTCTTCGATGGCGACATCTCTGAGTTTGTTGATGCTGACTTTGTCATTGATGATATCGATAAGGCCAGGTAAGATCTTAATCTTGCACGAGGTTTTGCTGCATTCATTTGCTATATTTTGAATAGCTTTGTTTCCCGCGGAAGGAATCGCGATGATGATTTCCTTTATACCGTATTTACGCACCAATGCTTTGATTCTTTTATGGTTTCCCGCAACTTTAACCCCGGAAATTTTATGCCCGACTTTCGAAGGATTGTCATCGATCGCGACGACTACTTTTTTGCGATATTCCGGATGGCTTTTGATTTCTTTGATAATTGTGGCTCCGGCATCGCCGGCGCCGACAACCATTACCTTGGTGACGTCGCTTCCAAAAAATTCTTTCTTGCCGATGCGTAGCGTAAAACTGTTAAACGCGCCAGGCGTTCTCAGACCTCTCAGAAGCCGATACGTTAGCCTCGAAGCTGAAACCAGGGCCATAATCAAAACACAGCTAATGATGTAAATTCCCCTGGGCATGTACTGAGTGGAAAACGTCAAAAAAGCCAGTACCAACAGGCTCGCAAATATCGAAGACAGCATAATTTTAAACAATTCTTCTGTCCCCGCATATCGCCACATGCTCGTGTACAGCCCACACGCGGCAAAAATGAGCAAGTTGATAAATGTAATCGGGATGATATTGTCAGCATATGACCCAAACCATATATTAAAAGCAGAGCTGTTTACATCAAAATCAAATCGTATCAGAAAAGCTGATATATACGCTACATTGACAATCAATAAATCCAGCAGAAGCAGGATTATCATTCTGATAACTTTTGCCATATGATCCCAAACCTTCCAGTTGTATATATCCTATGATCATATTCTATTATGACCCATCGACTCTGGCAAGTTAAACTTAGATTACAAAGCAACAAGAAAAATATTTTTTAAAAAAATTAAAATTTTTTCTCATTTTTATGCAACCGTTTTTGTCGAGCGGCATCTACATATATATACAAATAAATTTGTATACTATTTTTACCAATGATTATGCAAATTAGAAAGGAGACTTCCATGAGATTTGAGCAAAACCTAAAAGCTCTCAGACTAAATCGCTTTCTAAGCCAAGGGGAAATGGCAGAAGTGATACACGTTACCAAATCCACTTATGCTCATTATGAAAGGGGCACCCGGCGTCCAGATGTTGATAAGATCTACGAACTGGCGAATTTTTTTCAAGTGAGAATCGATACGCTTTTTAGCCAGCAAGATCAACGTTTTACTTCGGACATCCACTTTTACTCCGTTATGACAGATCAGGAAAAATTGCTATTGCAGGATTTTTGTGCTCTGTCTGAATTTGCCAAGGGCAAACTGATTGAAAGACTAAAAATATTACAAGAAGAAGATGCTCAAATGTTTTCAAACGTTCAAAAAGGGGATTAATTATAAAAAAAGCACTTCAATCCAATTTTCGCGATTTCATCGCGTGAAAGAAAATAACATCTTCAGTTAATTCGAAGATGTTTTTTTCTTTTCCCTTGCATCACAAGGCTTCAATCGCTTCTTTCGCCAGCCCAAATTTCTTCTGCGTATCGACAGCAAAATTCAGAAACGTCTCAATGACAATGGAATAATCCTGCTGCGTCGCAGCCAGATAAGTGATGTTTTCAAGAATCAGAATATAGCATTCGGAAGCATCCGCAAAATCGATCAATTTTCGGTAAGCGGCAAGCTCTTCCTCATTAAACTCTAAATGATTCATTTTTTTTATGGCCTGTGTCATCGCGCTTGCTCTTCTGCAATCGTCGCTTACATAATCGGCCAGCGCCATCAGTTGCTCTAACGTCTCTGCCTCCTGCAAATTCGCAACTTTGGTTGTCGCTTCAAGATAGATTTCAAAGGTTTCATCAAACGCGTTTTGAAGCCTTTGCGCTTGCTTGTTTTCATTTGGCTGCTCTGGAGGCTCATCCTGCTCCGCCTTGCTGTCACTGATGGTAATCAGTTTCAGCCCTGCATCCCAGTCGATGCTTTCTCCCATCAGTCTTGAGATGGACCTGATGGGAAGATATACAGACCCTTGATAGTTTAGCGGAAAAACATCTTCTCCGTTGACATCAGAAAATCTTTGTACCATAAAATCATACATGATGACAATGTCCGGTTTTATATAGGCTTCCACTATCGCGACAAAAGGCCTGTTCTCAACCAGAACGTTGCCGTCTCTAACAGAAGATGATTCGATGATAGCCCTTTTCGCGGGATTTCCCAAAGTCTTTCCGATGAATACCGTTTTACTCTGCGCGTCCCACTCGATATTTTCTCCCATCAACCCCGAAATCGCCCTAACCGGTAAATAGGTACTGCCCTGATAGATGACCGGAAAAACCGGCTCACCATTTGCGTCATAGAAGCTTTTCGTATGCTCCCCTACTTTAATCGTTATATCAGGTTTGAGGTATACCGATACCTTTTGTGATATTGACGTAGCGGTAGCGTCAGCAGCGGCGTCAGACACCGCAAAAACAGCTGGCACAAAAGTGAAAAGCAGGTATGCTGCTAACAAAATCGGAATTCCCCTGATTGTTCTCATAGTGTTCCCCTTTTTCGACTTATTGCTCTATATATTATACCATTTTCCGCCAAAAAACAATCAAAATTAGAAATCGGCGCTCTTTGTTCCAACGGTATAAGATTGTTCGTAATCGATGATTGCAAGATTATACTCCAGCAAAGTAGCATAATAGGAAAGTTCTGTCTGATATGCGGCTATTTGAGTCTGCTGCGTATCCGTAAGTGTATACATTCCTGCGTCATATTGGAGGTTTGCAAGACGGTACGTCTCCTTTGCATTTGCGACGTTCAATTTTCCCTGCTCAACGGCGGCTTTTTTCTGCATCATCGTCATGTATTTGTCCCGGACGTCCTTTTCAATCTCTTTTGGCTGGTTTTTGTTTGTGTACTCAGCCATCATCAAGGCTGCGGCTACGCTCTGATAAGTAGATGACGATTTAATTACAGTATTCGCGGCTTGTCTCAGCTCAAGCTCGGCAGATTTCAACTTATAGGCCGCCTCTGCAATTTCATTCCGGTTTTCAAGCGCTTTCGTGATGGCTTCATCCAGCGGTACTTCTGAGATAGTGGCCTCTGTTAATGTATCCGTCAACGTAACTTTTTGCATTAAATCCAGCCCGAGAAGTATATTAAATCCCATTTGGTTTAATTTGTATGTGTTTTCAGCACTTTGCGCATCTACTTTGGCTTGATTCAATCCGATCTCGGCTTTCAAAACATCTTGCTTTGATACAACCCCCAAATTAAACTTGCTTTGCGTATTTTGATATAACTTTTCATAAATGGCTGTATTCTCTTGGCTAATTCGCAACAATTCTTTTACTTGTACGAGTCCATAATACCTATTTTGAGTGTCCCTGATGATTTGGTTTACTTCCGCTTCATAGTTTCGCGGTGTTTGTTCGGACGCGAACGTACTGGCAACATCGGCCATCTCGATTTGTGTTCTGGATGGAGAAGAGGCCGTCCATATCGTGTCCCCTGCTTCGGTTACATTTGAAGCGTTACGCGAACGTTCCAGGTTGCCTGCCTTTTCATAATATTGTTTTGTCTTTCCTTTATTTACTTTTTCTTTGTATTTAGCCATCTCAATCGCGGTGCTGCTGGTGAGCATCATTGTCTGCACATCTTCCAGCGACATTTTCATTTCATCGCCTGTAAACTCCATGACAGCACCGCTATCTGCAAACCCAAATGCCGCGCTGGATGCAATAAGCGACAATGTCAAAATAAAACCAATCCCTTTTTTCATTTTGTATTTTCCTTTCTTCTGTCCCGACCTCTGTACGGTTTCTTTTTCGACCCGCGGGTCAGTTTTATTTTACACCAATGCGGCTTCCCAAGTCAACCAACAAAGTGTTTATTTAAGCCTTTTGTAAGATCTAGGAAGCCCTTCTCAATATCATGTTAATCGCGATACCTGTGCCCAGCAATCCGTAAAACATCGGCATTACTGAAACTGAGCTGTCATCCACAAAACCAGTGGCGGCAAACCCAATGATCCCCAGACAAATCCCAATGCCGGCATAGTCTACAAAAGAAGTATATTTCTTTCGCCAGAATAGTCGAATAGACTGAACAACATAAAGGATCAAAATTGATAAAAACGCGAATACTGAGATCAAGCCCGTTCCCACTGCCATCCCCATGTATAGATTGTGTGGTTTATCTACGATCAAATTAAGATTATCCCATCCCACGTTATATTTTCCCACATAATCATTGTGTGGGAAGTAGATACAATACGTGTCCGCGCCATGCCCAAGCAGAATGGTCTCTTTAATCATAGGCAGCGTCCTGGACCATATGTACCCGCGTCCTGATCCAAACTCAAGATTGTTATTCCAACCCATGGCGTCCACTGTTTTAAGCTCCGCGATTTTCCCCAATTCATTGATAAAAACAACTTTGCCCGCTTCTTGCAAAAACACCCAGTCTCTGTCGTCAATTGTGATGATAAAGAACTGATTTCCATAATCATCTTCGCCTCTTGACAACAAGCAAATCTCAAACCGGCTGTCATCCAAACGATAGCCGCCCGTACCCTTTTCATCGACAAGTTTGACCCCTTTATTTTCAGCATCATAAATACGAACTTCAGGCCAAGTCTCAGGATTCAAGTCAAAAATTACTTCATTACCCTCTATACTTAGCTTTATGATATGCTCAGATGAAAGCACATTGAAATAATCAATATGATGCCTTGTGCTTGTTTTAGGACTTAGATCACCCACTGTATGGCTCAGTTCGGAAACCCAACGATCATAGGTAACTCCTCCGACTACAATTGTTATGGCCAGAAGAATCATAACCGGTTTCCACCAGATCATTATTCGTTTATTCAACAGAATAAGAGCTGCGAGAACAACAACCCCCATCCCCAAAAATCCGCCTGAAGATGCTGCACCGATCAGGTTAAAAAGGAGAAGCGCGAACAAAGCGCCCCATATGATTTTTTTCCAAACAGGTTCTTCCTTCCCCTTCAAGAATGAACGAATAAACATTAGCCCGAATAGTGGAATAAGCAACGTTAAATAAAACGAAACATAATTGATGTTGTACACGGTCTGATAGATTTCTTTATTCTTAAACGTAAAGGACAACTTATCAAGCTGATCCCACCCTTCGTAAGGCACGATAAGCATTTTGCCGATTTTTGTTCTGAAAAAATCATGATCCAGTGCTTGAGATACGCCCAACAGTCCCAGCAGTATACTCGTACCGGCTAAAAAACAGATGATTCGTTTCACTGCTTTTTCCGTCTTAATACTGTTCATCGCGTAAAAAAGCATGATCATATACGCCAGGAGTACCAGCGTCCCTTCAAAGCGGTCGTTCCAACCGAGCAACGCGAATTCCTTATCCTTTGAAAAAACATAGGACAAAACGACAAATACTATGTAAACCAGCATCGGGATATAGATTGCAGATCGCTGAATCGCCAAGGTCCGTGTAAAAAGCCTATACGCAAGTATTAGGACTACAACCACCGCGCAAATCAGAATCGCGATCATTTTACAATAACTAAAAAAATCAACTTGATCGTTTCCTGAATCGCTCCAGTAAAATTGTTCCATTGGCCTTGTATACACAGTCATTCTGACAAGAAGGATCACAAACGCCGTGAAAAAAATGAGTGGAAGCAATTGCATACGATGTACATCTTCATCAATTCCTGGAGCATAGTTCATCGCCCAGAGGTAATCCGAATTACCCGCATTCTTGTTCTGCTTACTTTTATTTTTTCCCATCAATTTGATTCCTCCGGATCCTTCCAAGCTTGCTTTAAAGATATTATAAATGAATTCAAAATGGTGATCAAATGAAGATTTCGTGACAAACTGTTCTTACGTCTTCCGGCGTCAAATTCGTCGAGCAGGGCACGTTTAATATCCGCTCAACATAGAATTCCGCTTTCTGTATTTCGAAGCTCTGACAATTCAAATATGGCCTCTGGGTATGCGTCAGTTTCCAAAGTGGTCTGCATTGAATCCCTCGTGCAATTAACCTATGCATCAGCGCATCTCGACTTTCCTTAAACCGCTTCTCATCGATGAGAAGGGAATAAAACCAGTAGTTTGGTCTGATCGTACCTGCAAAAGGCAGTAATTTGATTCCTCTTTCATCTTTTATATGCTCCTGATATAATAAATAATTCGTTTTCTTCGTCTCAATAAACCGTTCAAGGTCATCAATCTGGCTGACGCCAATCGCTGCCTGAATGTTTAACATTCGATAATTGTAACCGATATCATCATGAACAAAATACAGTGAATCATTTTTCGCCGTTATCGATAAATAGCGGGATTCATCCAGCAGCTTTTGATCATTTGATACAATCATGCCTCCGCCACCCGTTGTGATGATCTTATTGGCGTTAAAAGAGTATACACCCATGTCTCCGATCAGACCCGCAAATTTTCCTTTATAGCGTCCCGCTGTAAAATAACTGCCCAGCGCTTCCGTCGCGTCCTCCAGCACTTTCAAGTCGTATTCACTGGCAATTTCCATGATTCGTTCCATATCCGCCATATTCCCAAACACATGAACGACCACAATCACCCGAATTCTTTTGCCGTTTGTCTTATGAATGAGTCCATTCTCTGTCCGCATACACTCAACTCTACAAAATTTCTCCAGCTTTTCCGGATCCATGCAAAGACTGTCATCACAATCCATGAATACAGGCTCGGCGCCCAGATAACCAGCCGGATTTACTGCAGCAATAAACGTAAGTGTCGGTACGATCACTTCCTCATCCGTTTTTACGCCCAAAACACGCAGGGCCACATGAAGCCCGGCTGTCCCGCTCTGCACAGACACTGCGTCCGCTGTCCCAACATAGACGGCAACTTTTTTCTCAAATTCAGTAATAAAGCGTCCTCCGGTTGATACCCATCCGGTCTCCACGCATTCCCGCAAGTTTTCTATGATTGCGACATTTAAATTCGGCACGCTCAGCGGTATTTCTTTGTTCATTTTCCCTCATCCTTTTTAATTACTTTAGCCGGAACGCCAACTGCCAAACAGAAATCCGGTATATCGTTTATTACAACACTGCCTGCTCCCGTCATCACGTTTTGGCCAATTTTAATCCCTTGAATTACTTTGGTTCCTGTTCCCAGCATACTCAATTCTCCTACGGTTACATTTCCAGCCGTTGTGGCTCCGGAGGTGATATGGCAATAATCTCCTATTTGATTATCATGCTCAATGATCGCTCCTGAGTTAATTAAGACTCCTTTTCCGATTCGTGTGCCTGTGTTAATAATCGCGCCTGGCATCACTACGCTGCCTTTACCAATTTGTACATTGTTGGCAATGATTGCTGAAGGATGTATCGCAATATCATATTGCAAAGTTTGATACCTTTCCATGAGAATTTTGCGTGTCAAATTATCCCCTATTCCATTAATAAAGAATACCTCTGAGTCACTTGCGTATTGTAACGCTGATTCAACATTCCCTAAGATCGGCAATTCCATTAGATCTGTTTTGGAAGGATCATCGTCCAAAAATCCTAAAAGATTTATTTCTTTACCTGATTTTTTTTTACATTGAAGAAGAAGATCCGCAATAACCTTGCTGTTTCCTCCAGCGCCGATTATTATAACTTTCAATGATTTCGTTCCTTTCCTGGATCACTCCCCAAAAACTCTTCCATGGTAGCGCTCGTTTCCGAGCTGACTCCATCCCGTTTTATGACACGTAATATTGTCATAGCGATGATCTTACAATCAAACCACAAGTTCCAGTGATCCACATACCAGACATCCAATTCAAACTTTTCTTCCCAACTGATCGCATTCCTGCCGTTAACCTGCGCCCATCCGGTAAGCCCGGGCTTAACTTCATGCCTTCGTGCCTGGCGATCGGTATAGCGGTCTAAATAACGGACCAGAAGCGGACGCGGCCCTACGAAGCTCATCTCGCCCTTTAGAATATTCCACAGTTCCGGCAGTTCATCCAAGCTTGTGTTTCTGAGCAACTGGCCAAAATTCGTCAAACGTACTTCGTCAGGTAGCAACTCGCCGCTTTCATCCTTCGCGTTTGTCATACTGCGAAATTTATACATCGTAAAAATCTTTCCGTTCCGACCTGCCCGTTCCTGGGAAAAGATGGCCGGTGACCCGAGTTTTCGTTTTACCGCAAGCCATAAAATCAGCATCAACGGTGAACTCAAAAACAAAATCAAGACGGACATAAATGCATCAATTGCTCGTTTGAGAATAGTTTTCATTTATCCCTCTTAAAATATATTTCACCAATCTCTTTTTTCAAATATTCTTCAATTGTTTTTAAAAACTCTTTCGCATTTATTGAAGCCTTTAGCATTTTATTTTCCAGCATAATCTTTGCTGTTTCTATATCCTCGTTTGCTTTCTCTAAACGATAGACCGAAAGATCCCTTATGCCGCCCTCCATAATACAACTCCTTCATTTTGAACATTTTTATAAAATGGCATTATATCTTTCCACTTCATAAAATTATGATTTTCTATATCGACGACTGAAAGAACTTTATCATATTTTAATTCCAGATCAACAATAAAATCAACAAGAGCTTCTTGCTGCTGAGGCATTCCCCGCTGTTCAATAATAATAGCAATGTCAATATCCGACTCAGGGGACTGAGTGCCACGAGCATAAGAACCATATAAAATAATGCTTCCAAGGCTTTCTCCATATATTTTAATAAATCCATCTACCAGCTCGTGGATTAATTGATTATCCATATGTCCTCCTTTACTTTCCGCACAACATATACTTTAAGTATCTCACAAAACACTATAAATATAAATTAATTTCTTTCACTTTTTCATCTAAAAACTCTTCTATAATCACTTTATTGATATTATTTTTTATTCTTTGCGTAATTCCACGCATCGCGACACATCTCCTCCAGCGTTTTTTTTGCTGCCCAGCCCAGTTCTTTCTCTGCTTTGGAAACATCGGCATATGAAGCAGCGGCATCTCCATCACGCCTTGCCTGAATCCGATAAGGCACTTTAACATTGTTTACCTTTTCAAATGTCTGAATTAAATCCATCACACTGTGACCACTTCCAGTACCCAAGTTGTACATATAAACGCCCGGCGTCTCTTTGATTTTTTTCAGCGCGGCAATATGCCCAACCGCAAGGTCTTCTACATGCAAATAATCTCTTATACCTGTTCCGTCCTTTGTGTTGTAATCATCTCCGTATATAACTATTCCGTCTGTTTTGCCTAAAGCGGCGTTTATGATATGCGGCATTAAATTCGCGGACGCTTTTCGCGGGTTTTCACCGATCAGACCGCTCTCGTGCGCACCTATGGGGTTAAAATATCGCAGGATCGCAATACGCCATCTCGGATCCGCATTATAAACATCTTGTAATATTTTCTCCGTAATCATCTTTGTTATTCCATATGGATGTACAGGCCGCAGCAGACAATCTTCGCTAAAAGGTAACTGCTCCGAATCACCGTAAACACAAGCGGACGAACTAAACACGATTGATCTGACGTTATAATTACTCATCGTTTTTATTAAATTCATTGATGATACCAAGTTGTTCTCATAATATATCAAAGGATCAGCAACAGATTCGGCAACGGATTTCAGCGCTGCGAAATGAATGGCGGTATCAATATTATGCGATGTAAAAAGTTTTTTTACATTCGAATCGTCTTTTAAGTCATAAGAATAAAACGGGAATTCTTTACCCGTAATCTTTTTAATTTGCCCAATCACGCGTTCATCGCTATTCACCAGATTGTCGGCCACTACAATATCATACCCTGCGTTCAGCAGTTGAACGCAGGTATGGGACCCAATATATCCGGCGCCGCCATTGACCAGTATTGCCATTGCCCCTCCTTATGTCTCATAAGTATAAAAAAATTGACCATAGCCATCCCCTGACAAAGCCAATCAACTTCGAACTCAATATTAATATTGCATCAATGCCACCGTCTGCACAGCAGTTCTGCCAGTACCCAATTTCCTCAAAATATTCGAATTCTTTTCAATCTTTTAGATACAGTTTATCATATCATACGATTTCAGGCAATAAAAAGAATCCAGCCCCCCGCATATTGCTGAGGGCTGGAAATAATTTTGTTGTTCTTTGTCTGTACTTGCTTGATTTCCTAAATGTATATCCAAGCAAACGTCAGATCGGTTAATTAATTGGCTCTACTTAAAGGCTTGTCACATCAACATCCGTTTGTGCTATTTCATAGTTCACTGCATCGGTTGGCGTAAATGTGAAAGTTACTGTATCCGTTACGCCGGTCGCAGGGGCTGTTCCGCTCCATTGTCCAGGTAATGTCACTCCGCCAACACCCGTTACTGTCACGCCTGCTAATGTTGCTTCTGTTATAGGGGCCTCCGGTGCAGCACCGGTAATCGGATCTGCTGTCCCTACAACCGTCGGATTAGCCTTTGTTATCACACCATTGGAAAGCGTAGTATTAACCGGTTTAGTATACTTGCCTGCATCAGCACCACCTAAGGTATAAACGACTGTTATCGTCTTGCTTGTACCTACGGTTGCGTTGTCATAAGTTGCAACCGCTGATACTGTTACAGTGTCGCCACCTTTTACACCACTCAATGTGCCAGCAGTTACAGCTGCTGTCGCTGTACCATCGTAGGTCTTAGACTCCGTTACAGTCGGAGCGGATATTGTTAGCGGGGTTTTCGGTTTATCAGCAGTCCTTAAATCATCTTGATCTGCCCAAATAACCACTGTAGCGATATCAGTCTTATCTTTATCATCCTTCGTATCATAAGCCCATACTAATGATTTGCTTCTGATAGCTGTGATTCCAGTAGATCTAGTGTATTCATAAAGACTCTTGGAACTGCTCCATACTGCTCTATAAACAACTGCATCGCTTTCAACAGCAATCCTGCCACTCTGTAGTTCGATAATATTATTGGCGCCATCTCCAGGAGCCCTGTCGGCAGCTATAACCCCATCGATGTCTGTAAGAAGACCAACTGCAGCTGCGCTCGTTGCACCTGTTTCCCAAGCTTTTACCTTGCCACTTCCATTTTTGGTTAACATATACAATGTTGGGGTATTGTTTATGAGACTAATTGTTCTCGCATCTGTAGTCGTATCTAACGTTACGGAAGAACCATCTACCAAACCTCTAATTCTCTGAACATTATCTCCTGAGGCATCCGTAGTCCCTGTAACGGAATTGATTACTCCGTAGACATCGTCACTCTTCGCGTTAACTACCGTATCCAGAAGCAGAAGGGCAACAACTTTACCAGATTTGTTCAGCACAAATTGTCCCGGGAAACCAGTGCTGGCGTATTGCTCCCTCATATCTGCAAAGTCTATATCATTCAAAGTCGCAACTGAGATATCATCTTTCTTCAAGTCACCTGCTGGATTATAAGAGAATACGACTGCATCTTTATCAATTGTATAGCTGTCGCCACCTATAATGCTGATAAGCGTTTTGCTGTTCACATATAATTTGTTTGATGTATATGCTGTATCTAATTGTTTAATTTGACCGTCGGAATTCAGCTTATATCCTACCAGCGCATTATAGTCTGGGTTACCGACAAATATCCCCGATAACGTAGTGTCGACCGTTATGATACCTGTCTTATCAGCATTATTAATTTCTAGCTTGCTGTTCTTGACAAGATTCCATACGTTATCCGCATCGTCCTGATTAACCATCTTGATTCTTGCATTGTCAAAGCCTGCTGGATCTACGTCATAAACTACACCGAACATTCCGACTCCGCCTGTCGTATCGATATCGAACGCAAATCCATATGCGTCAAGCTTAACTATAGCCTCGGAGTTGGCGTCATTAATAGGAGCAACGCTGGCCTTTGATTTTGCATATGCTAAAAAGTCAATAGCGTATTCATAGGTTTTCCCATCGATTACAAACTCGTCACTGTTTACTTCTTTGATAACGCCTTCAACTTCTTCCTGACCTACAGCAACTTTTCTGATTATATCATCTTCATCAAAATAAGCATAGACAACGTTATCTTCATCGATGTCATCCAGAGCTTTCACACCCACAAGTGAGAATTGCTTCAGGTCGATTTCCCGATCATCATCCAACGCAAACTCGCCGCCAAAAAGTTCCTGATCAGCTTCTATTGCGCTAATATCGGCTTTTTTGATTAAATTCGCTTCTGTAGCTTGCCATCCTGCGATTGAATGGATTTCTTTAATTGTCAATCCGGATAATTTAACGGCTAAAGTGACTTCATCGCCATCTGGTTCATTCACATCGATGAAAGCATCAATCGAACCCGCAGGCTTGCTATCATCCCAAGACCAACTATCATCACTGTCTCCGGCATTCATAAACTCATTTCCCCAGTAATCAATGTTTCTATCAAAAGAATATGTCTTACCGTCGGCTTTGAATTTACCACTGCTGGTAGTTCCGGTTATGAACGTGGAGCTTATTGAAAAAGCAACTAGTATATCATCGCTGTCCGTAAAATAAGCTCTTCCGTATGCGCCAATTCTCTCCGAGATATTGATCATCGAATTTGAAAAATAGCTCGGTGTCAAAACTGTTTTTTCGCTGTAGCAGTCTAAACCTGTGTTCAGCAAAGTAGCGGGATCACCCTCATCCTCACCTTTTGGAACAGTTATCCATCTAAGGTCTGTTTTTCCGTCTGTATTTACAGATACGAGCTGAACGATCAGTGCGTTGTAAATCGCGATCGCTGCGTTTTCTCTGTCCATATAAACATCGTCGGAAAGGTCATCGTACAGTTTGAGCGCTTTTCCAAGCGTTACATAGTTCGCTGGCCATTTTCCTACAAGCTCAGAACTGCTATCGATATATCCAATCGCTCTTAGGATCATCGTGATTGCTTCGTTTACAGTGATGCTTCTTCCAGGCATTGCGTTGCCCTGTCCGTCACCGATCATGATGCCTTTGGACTGGCAGAACGCCAGGTAAGGAATCGCCCATCCGTAACCAGCTGTATCTTTGAAGCTGGTTGTCGCATATCCTGCAAGCGCGCTGTCAGGAATGCCCAGTGCTCTTGTAATGATCGCAGCAAACTGCGCTCTGTTTACAAGTGTATCTGGCTGGAAAGTTCCATCCGGCATACCTTGAATGATTCCCAGATTTTGGCAAACCTCAATCTGAGCTTCTCCCAACAGTCCAGCGATATCGCTTAATGCTGTCTTTGAATCAGCAGCAAAGACCATTGAGAAGCTTCCCATTACGAGTGCCAAAATCAGCACAAAGGAAAGTACTTTTCTCATTTCTTTCATTGAAATTCCTCCTTTAAAGGTTTTCTCCGAAGGGGAGTAAACTATATTGATTACTGCAAACTATCCTCCCCTTCTGAAGACAATTTGACATTTCTATAGAAAATGCATCCGGTTTTCCTCTGCATGTTCTACCCTAGTGGATTATACTTTAAAAAAAGGTATCGAGTCAATCGATTCAATCAATTGTAACAGAACTGTAAATATAAATCGAATCGCCCGGCAACTCTTTTTGCCACAATCTCATTATAGCAAACACTTCCAAAAAGTCCATTACAGCGGTGTTACAGCAATGTTAAGGTTCATCGACCGGCTCTATTTCCAGCTTTCCGGCGATAAAATAGTTGACAAGGGAGATTACCAGGCCCCCTATGAACACGATCCTGTACCCCTCCGCTCCGCCTGCGTACCAGGCGTACCCGGCAAATACGGGGATGCATACAGAGATGACATGATCCATGCTCTGGCCCATCGTCAGCGTTCTGGAGACATCCGCAGGGTCCTTCGCCAATTTTTTAACATAAGTCGCCCTGGCCATCGACGCTGATTCCATCAATTTATCGATGATGTAACAAAATCCGACGATGATCAGCGCAAGCCTGAAGCCAAAGAGCGTTTTGGCAAACGAAAACCCCAGGCAGGCAATAAACATGATAACCGCCTCGAATTTTAACGCATATTTTTCACCTTTGCGATCGATCATCGTACCAAACAGGGGTTTAAAGAAAATATTGATAACACAGACGATAAAAAACAATGCTGTAATTGTCGTGACCGGCTGATCAAACACTGTAATCAAAAGCCAGGGCGCAAAAGTGAGCGTGATCTGTTTTCGGGCGCCGTTAATTGTGGCAATAAGATAGTACATTTTGTATTCTTTTCGAAAAACAAACATTTTGTCACTCACAATTTTTTCATTTCTCGCGTTCAAAAAGAGAAACAATCCGCCGGCAATGAGCATCGCAGCGCCTCCGATTGTAAAAATCGTGCTGTAAGTGATATGGATAAATTTATATAGGAAAAATAACGCGCCACTGGATATGATGATCGCGAGGCTTCCAAGCCCCTGAACCTGGCCAAGCCGCTGTCCGAAATTGTTTCCTTTAGCAAAAGTCATGGCGATCGTATTGGACAAGGGTAGATAAAGATGTTGTCCTGTACTATAAACGACCAAAAACAACAGAATAATCCAAAATCCATTCGTAGTAAGACCAAAAAAAATCAGCCCGACCCCGCCAAGGATATTTGCGACAGCGGCGATCTTGATATCGCCGAGTCCGTTGAGCATGCCAAATAAAACAACCGACAACAATCCCGGCATTTCACGCGGCGCTTCCAAAAACGACCGCTGCATGATCGTAAAATGCAAATCCTCATATAGTCTGTTGGCCAAAGAAGTATTCTCCACCGCGGAAACGATACCAAGCAAAACGCTGATGATCAAAAATATAAATAAATCTTTTGAAATTTCCTTATTGCCGATTTTAATCATATCCATACGATGATTCCTTCTTTCCTATAATATTAGCAAATTAATCAGTTTTACAGCAAACGGAAGGCTGACAATAGAGACCGCCGTGGTAGCAACCAAAATTGCGCATGCCAGCTCGCTGTCTTTACCCTCTGTCTCCACAAGCAGCGTCGCGACCGCCGCTGACGGAAAGCAAGCGGCAAATATCATGATGGCGGTAATCATTTTCGGAAGCGGGGAAAAAGCGAGCATCAAATAGGTTACGACCGGATAAATAAAATTTTTATTTAAAGCCGCCTCTAGGACAATTGGATTTCTAATGATCTTTATGATACTGTTTCCCACGAGCGTAGACCCGATAAAAACCATCGCCATCGGCGTACAGATTGCACCAATGTATAAAAGATATGTATCGATTGTCCCCGGAATTCTTATTCCTGAAAGGCAAAAAAGCAATCCTGTTACCAGAGCGATGATGTTTGGATTGAGCACGCACCTGATCATCGTTTTAGGAGAAAAACCTTTTTCCGTATCATTCCTTCTTAATATATATACACCAAATGAAAACATGGTTAAGTTCATCGCGATGTTGTTCGCAAGCATGAAAAGCAGCCCCAGATCTCCAAAAAAAAGATAGGCGATGGGAAATCCCATAAAAGCGTTGTTGGGAAAAATCATCAGGACTTCCGCGGTTCCGGAACATGCCTTGGGGAAGCGCCTGGCTTTCGCGTATCCCCACGCCAGGAATCCATAGACGAAGAAAAGGCCGACAGAAAGCGCGAATGCGATCAGAAATTCCGTCATCAGCTCCGCGCTCATGTCAAGCCCTGCAACTTTTTGAAAGATAAAGCATGGAAATGCAAAGACCACAATAAAGCGATTGAGGCCTTGATTCATTTCCTCGCTGATCACTTTAATTTTCCGGAAAAAATATCCGGTAAACATTAAAGCAAAAATAACAATAAACTGCCCGTACATACTAAGCGTTAATTTTTCTTGATCGTTATGATTGAAGCGACTTCTTCGTCTTCAGAAATCGAATACGCTCTGATGGAGGCGTCTTTTCTAATGTCGCTCTGCCTTCCGACTTTATACGATTTTCCGTCGTCGCTGAGCACATAGACCGTAGCGTTATTCGCCACACCAAACATTCCATCATTCTCCAAAGTTACGTTGCCGTCCGCAAAATTCTTAACCGTATTCCACGTTGACCCTGCCGTCAGTTCGATAAAGTTCTTATTGCCTTTGCCGCTGTCTGCTGTCGAGATTGCTTTTATGGTCCCGTTGCTTGCTGATAATTCGTAAACCTCACCAGCCAAATATTCTGCGGAATCCGGCGCCTCTGTTGCCTCATCCGCGGTAAACCATGCGACCGACTGCGCTGCCGCCAATGTATAGATATAATTCACTGTATCGCCTTTTCCGTTTACGACTTTGCTGGAACTGTTAATGACACCATAAATTCTGCCAGAGAATCCGGCGTCCATCGGCAATACCATAAATGTGATCTCACCGCCTTCTTTTTGATAGAAGCAAGGTGTTTCTGCAAGTTTAAACTTCTGAACTGTGTCCAGGCGCATTTCACTTTCTTTTTCCGGAAGTGTCATATTGCTCTTATAATTTGCCTTCAGTCCATAGGTATAAACAACCACGTCCGCGCTAATCGGCGTTCCCGCGTAAGTCGTCATGGTATCGTTGAATTTTCCTGTTGCATAGGTCAGCTTAGGCAAGATCCCAACTTCTGGTTTATCCACCGGCCCTTCACCTTCCCCTTTTTCCTTAAGCGCGTCCAGCTTATTGTACGTCATCTGAGCCGCGATTTCTTTTGTAGCAATGTTCGGCAGCGAAGTGATTCCTTCTGTAATTCCGACTTCTTCCGCTTTCGCGATATAGTCCTCCGGCCAGGCTGGCCCGATCTGATCCTCCGTATACCCTGCGGCTCTGAGCACCATTGTCAGCATCTCGTTGCTCGTCACGTTGTTTCCAGGTTTGAAAGTCCCATCCGGATACCCTTTAACAATTCCGTTTTTCACAGCATAGCTGATATACCCTTCAGCCCATTTGTATCCTTTCAGGTCTGTGAATCCACTTTCCGGTACTTTTTGTGTGGTCGTACCCACAACTTCTGCGCTCGGCGGATTGATCGTCTTAACAATGATCACGCACGCCTGAGCTCTGGTTAAGCTGTCCGTCGGGTGAAACAAGCCATCTGTATCTCCTGTGATCGCACCCTCCTCGATCAATGCCAAAATGGCTTCTTCATAAATCGTTCCCGGAACGTCAGCCGGAATCGCTGCGAAAGCAACGCCGGCGCTCAGCATTACCATCGCGATCGTCAGTGAAATGGTTTTTAACATTATTCTCTTCATATTAGCCCTCCATTTTAAATTTTCATATGGACGTTGTAACATCCGCGTTTTATTGTGCATTACTATTTAGGTATTCTTCTGTACAGAAGTTCCGAGACATCTCCTTTGGTCGCCGGCGCGTTCCAGTCATATATGACTACGTTACCTTTCATGTTATATGTTTCCGCATAGGCGATGTAATTGTCTGGCCATGTGGCAGCCATCACCTCGGCAGTGCTTGTCGCGCCTTCGTTCATGCGGATCAGAACTGTGATCACTTCCGCATAAGTAACGTTTGCATCCGGAGCGAATTTTCCATCTCCGACGCCGTTAACCAATCCGGCTTTTGAGGCAGCGTTGATATATGCTTTTGCCCAGTGTCCCTCAAGATCTGTAAAGAGCTCCTCTTTTACCACGGACTCGAGATCATTGGCATTGTTTGTTGCTCTGGCTATTATCGTAGCGAATTCGGCTCTGGAAATATTTTTATTCGGATGAAACAGGCCATCCGAGTCTCCCGAGAAGATTTTGCGATCCATCAAAAACTTTACAGATGTAAACAATTTTGTGTTGAGTACATCAGACGGATATCCTGCATGCGAATCCCATTGACTGTAGTCAAGGTCGTCCGCGAAAGCGACCGCCGCTGTGCAGAAGCACAATACGAAAACAAGCATAACGCTTATCAATCTTTTTTTCATATCCTTTCCTCATCCCTTCCTCTATTGATTTTGCCATAAGTTAGAATTTATTTCATTATAACAGAGTAACAGCCTTTTTTTGTTACACGCGTATTACAGTTTTTAAACGTTATATAACAGAAACTCCAGCAGATTCACATTCCTGATCCCATCATAATCGGTCATCGGGGTTTTGTCCATTGACAGCACGTTCAAAATAGACGATGTTCTCCAACACAAAGCCGTAATCCTGCCCGCGTCTGCCCACAAGCTCGCCGCGGATTCCGGTGTCCACGATATAGTATTTGCCTTGGGTCTTCAGGTTTATATCCGGGAAACTTATAATTTATCAATTGTTTTTCGTCTATAACTCAAATTTGTTCATTGCAGACCTTGTCACAGGAAGGGATTTATTTAAAACTTATTCACCAATTTACTTTATTGTGTTCCTATCACAAGCTGTGGTAAAATGAAAAAGGAATTCGATAAGCAATATGAACGAATTACATGAAAAGGGGGCTTTTTTCTATGAAAAAAAAGACAAGTTTATTGATGACGCTTATACTTTTAACCGCTTTGCTTGTCCCGGCCGTTTCGTACGGCGACACTTTCAACGACATAAAAGGGCACTGGGCCGAAAGCTACATTAATGAAGCTGTACAAAAAGGATTTGTACAAGGGTATCCGGACGGTACTTTTATCCCGGATAAATCCGTTACCAGGGCCGAATTTACCGCTATGGTGAACAAGGCGCTAAAAAACACTGCGACTTCAAGCATTTCTTTCACCGATGTTCCATCAAATGAATGGTTCTACTCTGATATCTCTAAAGCGGTGGCCGCAACCTATGTCGCCGGCTATGATAACAACACATTTTTACCAAACAGCCCGATCACCAGACAGGAAGCCGCTGTGGTTATTTCACGTATTGTCCCGACATACGGCAGTTCCGGAAATCTCTCAGCGTATGGGGATAGTTCCTCTGTCGCTGACTGGGCATACACAGCATTTCAGAAAGTCAACGGCAAGCAGTATATCGGCGCTTACGATGACGGCAATCTTCATCCGCTGGACAAGCTGACAAGAGCGCAAACTGCGAAAATTATCTGCGATATATTAAACAAGGAAACAATCGTTACGAATGACCCTGTTGTAAGGTCAAACAATACTACGCTGTCTAATACAATCTATTCTAACGGTGTTACGATCCACAGGGATTTGGCTGACGGAAACGCGACTCTCGAAAATTGTATTGTCCTTGGGAATCTATCTGTACAAGGTGGGGGAGATAACACTGTTACTGTAAGCAACAGCCGAGTCGCGCAGAGTACAGTTGAAAAGAGCGATTCTTCTGTAAGAGTGCTTGTAAAAGGCGAATCCGTCGTATCCACTTTGACCGCCGCGAAAACGGCTACAATCCAGACAAGCAACCTGTCGGGCGGACTTTACGGCAGCGGAATAGGCAGCCTTAGCGCCTTATCCTCCTCCGACATCAAACTCCAGGGCAGTTTTCCGAAAGTTAGTGTCAATGGGTCCGCTTCAAAGCTCACCCTCGTTTCCGGTTCCATCACAACCCTGGTGGTTTCTGCTAACGCGAAACAATCCGATATAACGATTGATTCCGGAGCTTCCGTTGGCACAGCGGAAGTCAACGCGGAAAGCTATTTCCACGGCGCCGGCACGATTTCGAGGATGGACGTTTACGCAAACAATGTTACCTATGAGAAAAAGCCGACAACCCTAAACGTAGGCTCACAATACACCCCGCCGACAGAAGCCACTCCGGACCTGGCGATTAAATTCAGCCCGGAAAATGGCGCAATAAAAGTCGCAGTCGATACTAGGATCACCATAACATTTAATACCGCTATGAAGCTATATGATGGCGGCGGAACGATTACAAGTTCAAATATTGCCGATTATATCAGTCTTCGCAAAAACTCATTCACCGGGACAAAGGTTGATTATTCCGCATCAATCAACAGCGCAAAAACCGTCATCACATTGGAGCCGGACGACGATCTTGAAGTAGATGTCAAGTATTTTGTTGTCCTGGACAAGAACGCATTTAAGGACAGCGACGGGGAAGGTAACAAAGCGCAGACAATTTCGTTTACAACCGGTACGGGGACAGATTCGTTTACAAGCTATAATCCTCAGAGCAATGCTACCGGTGTGCGTATTAACATCGAGCCGACGATAACGTTTGGCGAGGCCGTTCAAACATACGCAGGAAAAACCGTAAATTCGAGCTATCTGGATGATTCTGTTATTATTTTCACAGAAAATAACATCAACGGGACTAAGGTAGATTTTACCGCCACCATTTCTAATAAGAGGGTTATTACAATTGTACCTGACAGCGATTTGAAAGAGGGTCAAGTGTATTGTATCGGCGTCGTTTCTAAGAAATTCAAGACCGAATCAAAAGGCGCGACCGTCACCGAGAGCTCAATCAAATGGACGACCACCGGCGGCACGAGCACGAATGCCCAATCCGCCGCCAACAATGTCAGCATTGGCAGCAATGTAGACGTAACCTCAACCGGCGGGAGTAATTTGAGCATTTCAGGGGAAATGTCCGGATTCACTTATACTTATGCTCTCAAGCCTGCTTCCATAGTAATATCTAATAGCACTGGCGGTGCGACCAACGTGCCAAATCCTGGATTTGGCATTAGTACAAAGACTCTTACATCTTCCTTATCAGCCGCCGACTTTGCCGGAGCGAACTACGGACGATACAGCGCCGTTATCACTGTTACCGCAAAACGCAGCAGCGATAACACGACCGCGGCGACCGCTACCAGCGATAAGACAATCATAGCATATATCAATAAAGCAAAATACGATGCCGCGGCGCCTCCTGCCGAAACAGATGAGCAAGCCGTAGCGGTCGCCAGGGAAGCTTTAAGTTTTGACACAAGTTCTGTGGAATTAAGCGAAAGTACTCCGTCCAAAACATTCACGCCTACCGGCACACGTTCGGGTATCACATATACGTACTCCCTGTCACTTGATAAATCATCAGGCTTTAATATAAATAATATGACATTAAGCGCCAATGATTTCTCGGAAGGGCATAATGCCACGTTGACAATCACAGCTACCATAAGCAAGGGCAGTGTATCGGATACGAAAGAGTTTACAATTAATGTAACCGCCGTCGCACAAAACCCGCAAACCCCAGGAGGAGAGCCAAGCGAGTCAGGCGAATAAGAGAATCAAGCGAATACCTAACCAATCTAGACGTAAATGACATAAACTAACTAAATATTAAACTAATCATCAAAAGCCTTGGGAGTAAGTTCAAAACTTCCAAGGCTTTTGATTTTTTCTCTAACCTGCTTTGCGGGCGTAATTTTACCTGCATTCAAAGAGGCAATCCCCTTTTCTATTTCAGCGTCAAATTTCTCCTGTGAAATTGTGGAATAGTCAAGCAACCTTCTTTGTGGCAATTTTACATCGAACGGAATGCCTCCTTGTAAAACGATTTGATGTAAAAACAAGTTAATGGCGTTGGCCATAGGCATACCAAGTTTTGAAAGCACCTGTTCCACTTGTTCTTTGAGTTCAGGTTCGACTCTTGTATATATACTTGATGATTTTGGCATTTTATTCAACTCCCTTCGATATTATTATATCCCATTGTATAGCTAAAGGCAATCTATATGCAAGAGTTATTCTTAATGCAAGATTGATAAATAATTATTACATCTTTCTTACATCGTTGTTTTAACGTATCATCTTATGGTAAAATCAAGACAACTTAGATTAGCCTATAAAATGTGCGATTTTATAAATAAAAAAAGGGGGTAACTGCAAAATGAAAAAAAGAATTAGTATTTTAATGACATTTATGTTGCTTGCGGCTTTGTTCGTACCTGCCGCTTCCTACGGCGCCACTTTCAGTGACATCAAAGGGCACTGGGCGGAATCCTATATCAATGAAGCAGTACAGGAGGGCGTTGTCCAGGGATATCCAGATGGTACTTTTTTGCCAGACAAATCGGTCACACGGGCTGAATTCGCCGCCATGGTAAACAAAGCGCTCAGGAATACCGCGACCTCAAGCATATCTTTCACCGACGTTCCACATAACGAATGGTTTTATTCCGATATCTCAAAAGCGGTGGCGGCAACGTATGTCGCCGGTTATGAAAACAATACATTTTTGCCGAACGCCCCGATCACCAGGCAAGAAGCGGCTGTCGTGATTTCACGAATTGTTCCTTCTTATGGAATTAGTGGGAATTTGAATTCATACAAAGACAGTACCAACATCGCAAATTGGGCATACACCGCGTTTCAGAAAGTCAATGGCAAAAAATATATCGGCGCTTACAATGATGGCAATCTCCATCCGCTTGACAATCTGACAAGGGCTCAAACTGCCAAAATCATTTGTGACATCCTGAACAATGAAAGAATCGTTACAACCGATCCAGTAGTTCAATCAAATAACACCACACTATCCAATACGATCTATTCCAACGGTGTAACCATCCATAGAAACTTGAATAATGGAAACGCCACCATTGAAAATTGCATTATTCTGGGCAATCTATCTGTACAGGGCGGTGGGGATAACAGCGTTACTGTAAGCAACAGCCGAGTCGCGCAAGGCATGGTCGAAAAGAGCGCGTCTTCTGTTCGGTTTATTGTGAGAGGCGAGTCCGTTATCTCTACATTGACGGCCGCGAGAACGGCTACAATTCAGACGAGCAATCTTTCAGGCGGCCTGTATGGAAGCGGCATAAACAACCTCAACACATCATCATCCTCTGACATCAAACTCCAGGGCAGCTTCCCAAAAGTTAATATAAATGGATCCAATTCAAAATTAACCCTCGCTTCTGGCTCCATCACGAACATGGTGGTTTCAGGAAACGCGAGGCAATCGTCTATTACTGTTGATTCCGGAGCTTCTATAAGTACTGTAGACGTCAACGCCGAAAGCTCCTTCCACGGTACAGGTACAATTTCAAGGATGAACGTATACGCGAATAATGTTACGTATGAAACAAAGCCAATTGTCATAAATGTCGGCTCGCAATACAAACCGCCGGAGGAAATTGATGGTGACTCTGCAGTCAAATTCAGCCCTGTCAGCGGCGCTACGAGAGTAAAGCTGGACGCCAAGGTCACGATTACATTTAATTCGGCTATGAAACTGTATAGTGACGGCGGAACGATTACAAATTCAGATATTTACGATTTTATAACGATCCATGAAGGTTCGTCAAACGGCTGGGAAGTCGATTACTCCGCGTCCATAAACAGCGCGAAAACCATTATCACCTTAACGCCGGAGTACGATCTTGAGGAAGACACCAAGTATTACGTCGCCCTCAAGAAGAACGCTTTTATAGACAGGGACGGAGATGGCAACCAGGCGCGGACAATTTCTTTTTCAACCGGCACAGATTCAGACGACTCATTTACGACTTACTCTCCGAAAAGAGGAGCTACTGGTGTCTCTACGAATATAAATCCGACGATCACTTTTGATGAGGCGCTATATACCAATTCCGGAGGCAACATTAATTCAAGCTACCTGACCAGTTCCGTGATCATTTTCAGAGAAGAAAACAGCAGCGGCACAAGGGTCCCTTTTGAAGCCACCATCAATAACGCTAAAAGAGTAATTACCATCAAGCCTGATAACACATTAAAAGAGGGCCAGAGGTATTATCTTGAAGTCGCTTCCAATAAGTTTAGAACACAGTCCGGCAATAAAACGGTCACCGGAAGCTCTGTCACCTGGACCACCACCGGCAGTTCAAATACTGGCTATACGTTTTCTCCTGGAAACAACAATACCGGTGTGTCTACAGGAATAAGACCTACGATCACTTTTGATAACGCGATTGTAACTTATGCCGGCGGCACTGTGAACTCTTCCTATTTGACCAACAACTCTTCCATTATTTTCAAAAGAGACAGCAGCAGTGGGAGCAACGTGCCATTTAATGCGACCATCAATAATGATAGGGTGATTACGATTACGCCGACCGCCGCGCTAACAGAAGGTCAAAGGTATTACCTCGGCATTGCTTCGAATAAGTTTAAAACAAAGTCGGGAAACAGAACCATCCCTTCAGGTAATGTGACCTGGACGGTGGCAACTACATCTACGGACTCTGTTTATTCTCCTTTAAACGGCGCTGCCGGTGTTTCCGTCGGCACAAAACCGACGATCACATTCAGCAGTGCGATTGCGACGAGTACCGGAGGCACTGTGGATTCAGCCTATCTGGCCAGCTCTTTAGTCTTCAAAAAAGACAGCGCCAGTGGAAGCGACATACCGTTCATGGCAACTATCGATTCTGCCAAAGTGATTACGATTAATCCAACCACAGCGCTAAGCGAGGGTCAAAAGTATTACCTTAGTGTTGTGGCGAATAAGTTTAGGACGCAGACCGGGAATCAAATGATCCCTTCAAGCAATGTAACCTGGACGACTGTGGGCGCGCAGCTATCAGATATCACATCAACTGTAACCGATACGTCCGCATCAATTACTGCCAAAGCCAATATGGCCGGTACCGTTTACGCAGTACTTGTCGAAGGTTCTTCCGCACCGAGCGCGAATCAGATCATAAATGGTCAGGACTCTAGTGGAAATTCCGCGACTTACAAAAATTCCCAAAGCGTTGCCGCTAATGGTTCAGCAACATTTACTTTTGCCGGACTTAAGAAAGGGACTCAATACACTTGCTATATGGTTCTGCGGTCTGGTTCTTCGAACTCATCGGTAGCCAGCAGAACGGTCACGACGACAAAAACGTACGCGCAGTTAAGCAGTATTACCGTAAGCAATGGAACCCTAAGTCCTACATTTAACGCGTCTACTACCAGATATACGGTAGCCATACCAGCTACCGCTCCCAAGAATGCTATTACCATTAGCGCAAGCGCCGTAAACGGCGTCATCAAGTTTAAAGAAGGCGCCAACGATTTCACGACTGCGAATAACATACAGGTGACTCCGGACTACGGAAGTGATAAAATTGTGCAAATTCAAATCGAACAGGATAATAAGGAAACACAGACTTACACGATAACTGTAAAGGTGGCGGGAGACACAACTTTGAGTTCTGTAATTGTAAACGGTAAATCGGCCACCTTAAACGGCAGTACCTATTCGGCGACCATCGATACTGAATCGACCGCTGCGGAAATTAAGATCACTGCGACAGATCCAAAAGCAACCATTACCTACAATAGCAGTTCAAACATAGGGTCATTTACGATATCCCTTGACAACATTTACAGCAAACCATATTCACTTAAATTCACAGTAAAATCGAGTACGGATGTCAAAGAGTATACGCTTGTGATCAACTAGCCTACAACCTAAACCTTACGAATTGCATTGTACTCAACGCAAAAAGCCTCAGGGAGCAATTCCCCGAGGCTTTACTAAAGTTCCTTTCGTCAAAATCTATTTATGCTTTGGTTGAAGCGTTAACTCATACCCGATAGCATCTACATATTTAATTAAATTTTTTAGGCTGGGGCTTATCTCATGATCCTTCTCGATTCTGCTAATTACTTGCTGCGTTAAACCGGTACGTTCCTTTAATTCTGTTTGGGTTATATTCTGCTGCTTTCTCGCATCAGCTAACGCACGTCTTAGGTTACATTCGGCTTCGAATTGATCATACGCTTTCTTTGCTTCCGGGTTAGTTCTGAGGAGTTGCTCCATTTCTTTGGCTTCCTCGTTTAACACGGTTTCCGTAACATCTAGCATTGACATTTTATCACCTCATTTTAAAATCGGACGGTTTAGATGGTAAATCCCTTTTCCCTTGCCCTCTTAATCGCTTATTCGCAATTAATCACCCATAGTCTTCCCTTCTTACAAACACATCATACATCAAATATGATGTGTTTGTCAATTCTTAATGCTGCGGTTTCACCGCCTTTAATGCACCCTATGAAGCAGCCAATATTCATCCTGTCGGTCCATAATTACAGTTACTTCATATTCCTTAGTCAGGCCGTCCTCATAATAAGCTGTAAACAGGAAAGTCAATGGTTCTGGTACGTTTAATCCCCATTGATTTGCCATGCGGCTATCCCACAAGGAACCCGTATAAATCGTTTCGTCATCCTCATTGACCCGCCCTGAATTTATCAATGTCGTCATATAATTCGAATACCCCGAAATTTCCGCGGCCACTTTGGTGGCCTCTCCGCTTACCGCAGCCTCAAGCATAAATCTTTCGCCAGGCCAAAATACGTTGCTTCCTCGAGGCCGCGGCCTTTCCTTCGAAATATAGTCGCTAAGCGTCAGCACGCGGTCAAAATTTCCATGTCCGTTTTTAACGTTGTAATTTTTCCGATTCTGCTCCCACTGTTCAGTGTGCTGCACCCAGCCGGTAATCTTGCTTTCCTTTGTAACAATGAAGCGATGTGTATCGAGACCAGCGCCCGTCTCATCTCTAACCGTACAAACGACCTCATAAATCCCCATCTTCGCAGACTCCGGCAAAATATCGGTATAAACATACGGATACTTTCCTGTGGCATCGGCTTTGATTTCCGTTTTTAGATGTGTATAAATCAGTTTCTTCTCCTGATAGACTTCTGTTGTCAGAGACAAAACATCCTTCTCTTCGTCATCAACGCCCGTTTTGATCCGAAAACTGTCACCTGCCTTAAGCAAAACCGGATCCTGTGTAATTGATGTAATCCAAGGCGCTTTGGCTGTTCCTTCCACATAAAAGGTGATGTTTTCCACATTGGAAACTTTATCGTAGGATGGATTTCCCCCGAGAACAATTCCCCGAGTGGTATCGTCCTCCTGCCAATGCTCTACTGTGTATTTGCCATCGATGTAAAACCGGTCGATCGGCGCGTCTAAAATCTGTCGGGCCTCTGAGTGAAGTCCATCGTTGAATGGGGTATGGGTATAACGCCAATACTGTTTTTTACCGGGGTCGTTTTCATGATCATAGTAGCGGATGCCATATTGCACGAGCTGTCCTTTTTTGTAGACTTTGATGGCCCGCTCTTCTTCCGTTGCACTCGGCACAGTCGTCATTTTTGCCGTTAAGCCTCCCTTCGCCTTCCACTGCAGCAATTCCGAAAGTTGCTCACCCTCATAGTCTTCCACGTAGACCCTTTTGCCGTTTTCGACGTAATAAACTTTCAAATTGCGCAACAGCGTGTCATCAGGCATCTCTAAAGAAAGTGTTGTTTTCCCTGTATATGTTTCAGACGCCTCAAACAATCTGTTCTTATTGTCGTTAAAGAAAATCTTGTCTGCCATTGCCGCGCTGCTGCTTTTGTAAAGCAACTGCTCAAATCTCGGAATGAATGCGGTGCTGGATGCCGTATAACTGGTGTTATAATTAGCCGTATGCATCGTTGTTCCGGAAAGAACGCCAAGGTATATTTGTTGTCCGGACTCAATGTTTTTTGTAGCGTTGGTGTTCCCGCCCGGAACCATTTGATACGTTTTTCCCGCCATCACAAAAGTCGGCCCGTTGTTGGCTGCGCTCGACCCGCTCGGAAAAGCAAAGGTTTTTGATAAATAACCGGATGGAATCGTCAGCGTATAAACATTACTATAATTATTTCCACTGCCCTTCACGTTCTCTGCCTGCACTGATACCCCGCTGTTATAGGATACGGATTTTGAACCATATGATATTGTCTCACATGGAGCGGCAAACCCACCCTTGACTTTGATCCATCCGCCTTCTCCTGATTCCTCCTGTGTAAATCCGCTATCTGCCGCTTGATTTTCGGAAACGATATATACTTTCAGATTGTCAATTGCCACAACATGGTTTACGGTACCGGACCCGTAATAAAAACACTCATAGGAAAGAATATTTTCACCTTCCTTTAAAAGGTATGGATGCAGGTAGTTTCCTGAATACGATTTACTCGAGTGCGGCGTGTGGTCTCGATTAATAAACCTTTCTCCATTGATATAAACGCCGGACAGCCATCCTCCATTGCTGCCGTTGCTTACCTCAAAATCAAATTCCACCACAGCCCTTTTGCCTTTCGGCACCGTAAAGGCCGTGCTTCCGCTATAGCTTCTATGCGCGCTGCCAGAACCTCCGCTTCCTGAAAAAACGCCGATTTTTCCGTTTTTTATCGTTGCTTTATGCTTAAATAAAGGATTTAATTCAACTCCATCGAAGTTTTCCGCGTAAACCTCTTCCACATAATATCGTTCAGCCTCAAAGCTTTCTTTTGATTTTATAATGTTATGACTGGCCTTCAAATTGACCGGCTGCGCCTTGGATTGCTTTTCTGTGTCCGGCTGTACCGGTTTGTATTCGTATTCATATTCATAATACTTCCCCGGCGACAAGGCGAATTCTTTGTCAAGGGCGCCAACACCCAAAGCGCTTTGATTGTTTCCACCTTCTTTGTTGATCTTCAGTACCGCAATATCCCCTTCTATTCGTCTGACAATGGTTTCGGCATCGATGGAAACGCCCCCTGTAATCGTCTCTTCGTTCACATATCGTCTGTAAAATTCCGTTTTTTCCTCTTCGGCGCTCTGCGGTAGAACCGCGGTTTTGATTCTAAAACTTCCCGTATTGGGCGTATTGTTTCCATGAACAAGCGATACCAGTCTACGCGAAAGGCTCCCGTACTCGTCCCGGGCATCCTGTCCTATTCTGCCGGTTGAATTCTTTGCCAGAGACGCGCCGCCATCAAAGGTGAACGTATATTGAGGTGGCTGTGCATAGGCTCCACCACCCATTGTATACACCCAAAAACTACCAAAAATGAAGTCGGCCTTTCCGTTTCGCTCATAGGCGCCGATATAATCTCCTAATGGGAATACAATATTTGAGCTTATAAGCACGTTCGCGTTCTTACCTTGCCGAATATCAAGCGCAATTTGCCTTGATGTCATAGGCGACCCGGAGCCGCTGTCAAAAAGCATGATGTAATTACAGCTGCCTTTCGCATCCAGGCTCATCACCGGCTTTTGCAATGTTGTCTCGCCCCCGCTGCTTTTGACTTCAAATTTACCGGTAAGCTTTCCCTTCGCATCATATACCATGATCCATCGGGAGCCACCCCCTGTCTGTGAATTTTTCCATAAAATAAACTGACCTTCTGCGTCGATTCCGATACACTCAAACAATCTGGAACTAAAGCCCGGATCCTGTTCTCGTCCATAGACGAGCTGCTTTTGAATGGCGCCTGTCTTTAAATCCAAACTGTTTCTTACGATGGCATCGTTGCTTTTCGTAGCGAACTGCAACCTGCCGGATGCCATCGCTGCAGCGGAGACGCCTTTATGGAGCGTTTCGGCCCTCGCCGATTTTATGCTCATACGCAAAAGATCGCTCCCGCGCAGACTGTAGATGAACTGGTCAGAAAGATAATTCTCCTTGCCCAATGCAACCGGCAGCGTCCCGGCCGCCGTTCCTGTAGCTTTGTCCAAAATAACGGTTTTGTTTTGATAAACCAGATAGAGGTACTGGTCTTCATTGTCGTGCGCCATAAAAAAGTTGTTTTTGTCGCTCGTCGTATATCGCCAAACCTGTGTTTTCTGATACGCATCATAGCAGGTAACACTGATAGGCGCGGTCGGATAATCACCGTATCCAAGCCCCGGCCACGTATAGGTTATATAATACAGATACCGCTCATCGACAGTCGCCAGATTGCCATCGAAGAAGCCGCCGTTTGCCTCATAGCCATTTGGCTGCGTGATTTCCGCCAGCAGAGAAGGCTGGGCAAACGCTTGGGGCGTGCTGCCGAGGAATCTCTTGACTTTGATTTGTGCATCGATCAAATGCGAAAGAAGCGTAGCTTTCAGTTCCGGCTTTTTCGTAAGCAATCGCTGATATTCTTCTTCCGTGTCCGCAGTTAAAACAATATCCGCCGATTTGCTTCCTAACACATCAAGACTAACGATTGGCGCGATATTATCTACCTCGGAGTATTTTATTGCGCTTCCTGTCAAGTAGTCTGTTTCTGCGATGTATTCCTCCAACGTCGGCTCAGTCCACTTTTCTCTGACAAAAAGCCTTATTGAGAATTTTCCAACGCCTTCTTTGTCAAATCCTACGGTTTTGTCTGTTCCAAAGGCAATGTTCTCATAACCGGAAAGCGTCTTTATATCCACCTCCGAAAGACTGTCCCCTTCCCTAAAAAACCAATCCCGAAAGACCTCATCCCCGTCAGCGGCAACCGTCTGATCATCACAGGAAATCTTGGCTATATTGCTGTCTTTTTCACGAATGAATAAACTATCCATTTGAATTTCAGGGTTCGGAGGCAGGTCCGGCGTTACCGTAAAGGTTTTGCGCGCTTCATCACTGTCGCCTTTGCCGTCCGTGACCTTCGCATAGTATTCGAATTCCCGCGTTTTTTCCGGATTGTCCGGATTATATAAAGGCTCTTTTGTGAGAAATTCCACTTCAAGGACGGTGAAATATGCATCCTTCTTTTTATTAATCGCCCTTGTTTTAATGATAGCTGTGTTCTGCTGCGGTCTGCCATCAGTTAAAGTAACAGTCTGACCCGTCTCCTTAATGATTTCATGACTTGTGAGCGGCTTATCCGGATACGTGGCTACAGTAAGTCGCAGCACCTGCTTTCTGTTCTGTTTTTGGAAGCCCGACAGGTGATCCTCTATATATGGCGTTTTACGCACTTCGATGGGCTTAGTGTCAGATGAACTGCCGCCGCCTTTGATGTTGATTGTAAGCTTCCCCTGGTAAAATCCCTTTTGAGGAAAAATCATCTCTGCCTCGCAAGTATCGATGCGAGCGCTTTTCCCCGCCGAGCTTGGAACGACTGCAAAGCTATTTGAAGCGAGTTTCTCCGAATATGCCCTTCTCGCAGAATAGCCTGTCCCATCTACCGTATACTCAGACACGTCCTCCGCCAGTACCGGATGTCCCTCATACGCATATGCAGGAAACTCCAGCACGGCAGTTCCATGTACCTCTTTGGGTTCCTTTGCGGGCTCTTCCTCGCCTTTTGTTTCTTCTGCTGGCTTCTCCTCACCCGGTTCCTGGGGTTTTTGTGGTTCCGTCTCGTCAGGCTCTTTTTTAGGTTCCGGTATCTCAACCAACGTCACTTCATCGTATTGAATGATGATCGGCAGAAAAAACAGATATCCTTCCACATTGGCGCTATATGACTCGCTGGCTGGATCAAGAAGATTCATTTTTTCGACGATTTCCTGGTTTGGAGTCCCCAGAAGATCCAATACTTCCTGCTTTCCTTTTCCGCCTGGCTCAGCAAGCTTCCTTTTTAAATCATAGTTTTCTCCGTCGTGCGCTTTGAAAGTCAACTGATACGTTACGGTCATATTTCCACTAACTGCACTGTAGGTTTGCGCTCCTGAAACCTGGCGTGGGTAGGTCGAAAAAGCATAGTATTTTTGATCGTAATTGCTCTTATCTGAAGCGGTCTTCGTTTTGTTCCAGTGATAATTATCCCCAGAAAACGCAAAGTATCCCTGTTGGTTTTTTGAAGCTGAGGACAAGTACGGATAGACTTTTACATTCTCCATATTCTTTCCGACCTGAAATTGCGTATAAAAACTATGTGATCCCCCTGGCTGTAATCCATTTTGCCATGTGCCTGCTGAGTTTTTCCACAGAAAAATTACCCCGGTATCGAGTCGATAATGTGTGACCCGTTGCTCTGTCACAAGCGCGCTAGCGCGAGTATAACACAGGAATATAGCTGAAAGAATCAGACAAGCCACAAGCAAAATAAGCCCATATTTTCTTTTCATTATACCCATCCTCGCCTATCACTTAAAAGGATTGGGCACGAGCATCATTACATCCAGCCCGTTGTTGTAAAACCCGATATAATCAAAATCCCTTGGGAATGCCGCATCATATGCCGAGTTTGCAACGTAATAATGTTGGGATGTGCAACCCAGCAGAATGCCAGCCTTGTCTTTGATCAAAATCGCACCACGGGAATAATCCAAGTTGCTGGCCTTCAGCAGTTCACCGCCCAGCAAATCGATTTCAAAGCTGAAAGAATGAGGATAGTCTTCTACGATTTCATAATACTTTACACTCTCCAGGGCCCGCATTTCAGCCGCATTGCTGAGAACGTCCGCAATCGGCTGTTTGGAAACTGAGCTTTCCACCCAATTTGCGAATTCGGAATGACTTCCTGACTGTAGCCGCTCTTTCGTCCCCTTTACCTTTGGTAACTGTGCCTGCTGCTTTTCATCCGTCGCAGTGGTTTCTTTAAGCAAAACCAGTCTCTGAATAACGATAGCTGCTTCTGCCCTTGTCAAGACTTTTTCCGGGCGAAATGTATTGTCCGGATATCCGGTGAGAATGCCGTATTCTACAGATTTAACGATGCCAAACTCGCACTTTGTGGTATGGTTTACATCCTCCAGCCGATTCAAAATTTCGTCATACTTTTTAATCGGCGCTTCTCCCAAGATGGATGAAATGATCAAAGCCATATCTCCCCGCGGAATTTGCCGCTCCAATTGATAGGACGCAATATCATGAACGGTGAAGAAGGAATTCTTCACCGCTTCGTCGTAATATTTTCCGGCCCAGTTTCCTTCCTTTGAAGGAGTTTCGACCTCACCGGTTACCGCGACGACCGCCATTTTAATAAATTCCCCGTATGTGATTTCAGCTTCCGGCTGAAAGGTATGATCGGGATAGCCTGCGATGATCCCTCGTTCACTCATCGCCTCGATCGCTTCCCGCGCCCAATGTGTATCCCGGACATCGACATATTGCGACGCTGCTGCTACAATATTTGTAACCGGAATGGTTAATGCGATGATCATCATTAAAAATAGTGGCCTTGCCACTTCGCTCAATAGCGTTCTCTTCATTATTGTTCTCCCCCTTTGAAATTTCTATACTTTATTTGTTATTATAACCAATTTTTGTATGTTTGTCAAGGGGTTTGATTTTTATTCAATATTCCATCTCTACCCAAAAGATAAACAGCATACTCGGCATTGCCAGGAAGGCAGCCGGATATGCTGTTTATTATCCGATTAAAAACAAATTAACCAAAATATAAGTTCGTCGCCACGTATTCGGGATCACAGGTAACATCGATACCAAGAGCAATCAGCGTCTGCTCGTCCTTATCGCTCAAAATCGCTGTGCAGTGTGCGGGGCATCCTTTAAGACGCTCCAAATTATCGATCGCCGCTTGAGCCGAAGGATTTGTGGCCGCTGAAATCGTCAGCGCGAAAAGCACTTCTTCACAATTTAAGCTGGTACGGTCCTGGTGAAGAACTTTCGTTCTCAGGTCCTGTAATGTGGCGAGGACGGTCGGCGAAATCATATGTATATTATCAGAAATTCCGGAAAGTTTTTTAATAGCATTGAGCATTGCCGCAGCAGCCGCGACCATTCTTTCGGAACTGCGTCCGGTAATGAAAGCGCCGTCCGGCATTTGAATGGCCATGACGACTACGTTTTCAAATCGCTCGTCGCTGTTTTGTTTTTGTTCCGCATATTCTCGGGCCGGCGCGACCACCAGCCTGTCCTCGGTCGTCAGCCCCATCTCATCGAGCAGCAATTTAGACCGATTTAAAGCATCTTCGTCAATCTTTCCTTTTTTATAATTACATCCGGCAATCATATATCTGCGGATAATCTCCTGGTTGGCCGCCTCTTTTACAACTTCGTCATCGATGATGCTGAAGCCGGCACGGTTTACACCCATATCGGTGGGAGATTTATATGGTGATTCTTCCTTTGTTATTTTTTCGATAATACGTTTTACGACCGGGAAGACTTCCAGATCGCGGTTATAATTGACCGCTTTTGTCCCATACGCTTCCAGATGAAAGGAGTCGATCATGTTGACGTCTTTCAGGTCCACAGTTGCGGCTTCATAGGCCACGTTGACCGGATGCTTCAGCGGCAGGTTCCAGATCGGAAAGGTTTCAAATTTTGAGTAGCTCGCTTTGATTCCCCGCCTATACTCATGATAAAGCTGGGAAAGTGACGTAGCAAGTTTTCCGCTGCCACCGCCAGGCCCTGTAACGACGACAAGCGGTTTTGTTACTTCGATATACGGATTTGCCCCGTATCCCTCGTCGCTTACGATCAAATCTACATTGGTCGGATACCCTTTTGTAAACCAGTGCTTGTACGTTTTGATCCCACGCCTGCTCAATTTATTGATAAACATATCGACGGCAGGCTGCTGCTCATATCGGGTGACAACAACACTGTTGATAGACATGTCCATCTTTCGGAAAACATCGATCATTCTGAGAACTTCAAGATCATAGGTAATGGCAAAATCCTGACGGGTTTTGTTCGTCAGAATATCGCCCGAATAAACGCAAATGATAATTTCCGCCTGTACTTTCAGCTTCTCAAGCAAATTCATTTTAGTGTTTTCATCAAATCCGGGAAGAACCCTCATCGCGTGTTTATCATGAACCATCTTCCCGCCAAACTCAATATAAAGCCGCTCCGTATTGTCAGCGTTTACTCTTTCTAAAATGAATTTGGACTGCTCCTCGATATACTTATTTAAATCAAAGCCCTTAGACATGCCCACTCACCAACTCAATTGCCTTTTTAAGCTGCAAGTCCTCCTCCGAATCATTTTCGATATACGAGATAACCTCTGCTTCAATCTTTGACATCGTCGTCAGGTCTAACGTCCCATACGAGTAGAGCCCCTGTTCCTTTTGGAATGCCTTGACCGCCGAAACGGTGGCTTCATCCATAGTTCCGTTTATATTCAGATCATAACCCAGCAGAAACAATCTCTGCTGGGCCGCATAGACGTTGAGGCCAATATCTCCTGCCTTTGGTTTTGATATCTCTGCAAACGGAGCAAAGCTTAGATACATTTCCAGTGCATCCATCCTGAACTCGCCCAGACTGTTTCTTACCACAACATCAGGCGTAATTCCTTCGTATTGTATGACGTGTTTATCCGGAGTCAGAAAATCAAAGTTAGACAGTTTATAGAGTTTACCTTCACTCGTAGTTCTGGTGACTTGAGCAATACCCTTCCCATACGTAGTTGTGCCAACCAGAGTGGCTGCCTTGTTGTCCTGAAGCGCGCCTGCCAGAATTTCCGACGCACTGGCGCTGTATTCGTTGACCAGCAGGACAATCGGTAAATCAATTTTATCTACATTTTCTGTTTTTATACTTATAAGGACTTCGCCTTGCTGCTCGATATGAAAAATCACCTTTCCTGCCGGCATAATTTCATCGGCAATATCAACCGCTGTATCGATCAATCCGCCTCCGTTATCGCGAATGTCGATGATCAGCGCCTTAGCGCCCTGCTGGATCAGCTTATCTTTCGCGTTTCTGAATTGGGAAGCGCCATCTACGCCAAAGCCGGAAAGCGATATGTACCCGATATTTCCGTCAAGCATTTCAGAAGCTACGCTGATGATATATACTTCAGCACGTGTTAACGTAAAGCTCTGCTCTTTTCCGTCTCTTTTAATGACGAGCGTTACCTTTGTTTTTGCTTCACCTCTCAGTTTCGCGCTGATTTCTTCTACACTGTTTGATGAAACATCGGTTCCATCAATTTTGACAATCTGGTCTCCAACCTTAATGCCCGCCTTTTCCGCAGGCGCCCCAGGGCTTAAAGCCGTAATCTCACATAGCCCGCTTGCTCCGGCCTTCAGCGTAACACCAATGCCTCCATATACGCCCATGGAAACCTCCAGAAAAGCTTGTCCCTCTTCATCATCAACAAAGAAAACGCTGTACGGGTCGCCCAGTGAGTCCATGGCGCCTTCAAACGCACCGTTTACAAGCGTTTCATAATCGACTTTGTCTTTATAATTGTCGTGAATCCATTTTATGTAAGATTCTAGTTCCCTTGTTTTTTCTGTCAGATATCGCTGCTCGCCAAGTGTCGTAACACCATACAGGTTTTCATAATCTTCCGCTCCGAAAGCGCTGGGCAAAAACACGATAAATGAAAGTGACGTGATGATCATCGCAAAAGCGATAATAATCGCGACAACCTTAGCTGCCTTTCTATTCATGCTCTTTTTTCTCCTTTTTTTACATGACTTCTATGTTGATACGATTTCTTCCTTCTGACAGGCCTTTCAAGCTGATGTGATAATCTATATTAACTGATCCCTTTCCGTCGCTTCCTAAGTTGTTAACAATTTCATTAGTCAAAACTTCCATTTCAATCGCTCCGTACGGGGTTTCGTAATAGCCGGTATACCGTTTGCCTTTCTGAAACTCAATTTCCGTATCCAAGCCGATCCCTTTACCAAGACGGCTCATTTTAATGTGATTTCCTGTAACTTCAAGCTTCGTCTTACATCCCGGCATTCCGGAAAATTCACTTTCCTCATAAATGAGATACAGCGATTTGTTTTCTTTGTAAAACTGTCCTTCTGTTACAAACTCTAACTGCACTTCCTCCGTGTTGCTGCAAAGCTGTTTACCGATGATTTTTAGCATAATGTCTCTCATAACCTAATTCCACAATCCTTTCAATCAACCGGGAGTATACAACGCCAGCGCTTTCCCACAAAAGCGGAAACATGCTGTATTTTGTAAATCCCGGAATCGTATTAATCTCATTGATCAACATTCTATCTGTTCCGTTTTCCAGAAAAAAATCCACTCTGGCAAATCCGGTGCAGTCAAGTGTTTGATAAGCTTTTAAAGCGATCTCTCTGATTTTTTCAGAGAGCTTCGGAGAAATATCCGCCGGAATACATAACTTCGATTGTCCGCCATCGAAATACTTCGCACGATAGTCATAAAATTCTGCTGAAGGCAAAATCTCTCCGACAACCGCCGCCTCTGCGGTGTAGTTGCCGATGATCGCCGTTTCCAGCTCCCTTCCGTCAATTCCTTCTTCCACAATCAACCTTCTGTCATATTTAGATGCGGCTTTAAGGGCAGATATCAATTCTTCGCGATTTTTTGCTTTGCTGACGCCGACACTGGAGCCCATATTAGAGGGTTTCACAAAAACAGGGTATCGATTGGAAAGTTGTTTTTCAATTCTTTCGATCGCCTCATGAAGCTCCCTCTCGCCCGTTAGCTCCTCGCCGAATACACTGACGTATGAGCAGCTTGGAAGGCCGTTGATTGTAAATAGCTCCTTTGCCACAATCTTATCCATAGCCAGCGCGGATGCGAGCACGCCGCAGCCAGCGTATGGTATGTCGAGCATTTCAAAAAGGCCTTGGATCGTACCATCCTCACCATAAGGCCCATGTAAAATCGGAAAAGCGAAATCAATTTCTTTTTTTAAATCTCCCGGATTAAACGGAGTTGCCGTCTTTTCCCAAGCGCCGTTTTCAATATCGGCAATCGGTCCTATGTATTTCTTCCAATCACCATCTTTGGTGATCCCGATCGGAATGATTTCAAATTTTTCCGGATCCAATACTTTCATAACCGACACAGCAGACATCAGAGAAACCTCATGTTCAAACGAACGTCCGCCAAATATGATCCCGATTCTGTTCATAATTTCCTCCGTTTAACGCTACTATTATAACACAATTATATGCGGCCGCTATATATTATTTTACTGAAAATCGCCGCTAATTTTTGTCAATCCTTCTATTTTCATGTAATTAGGGCGCCGCCCAAATTATCGGCGGCTAAAAGCGAACGCAAAAAATCGCGTTCGCTTTTAGCAAAGCCCTAATTAAACCCTTTTGCTAATCTCATTCGTCAGGGCACGAATCACGGTTTCAGCCTCGTTTCGGGTCGCTGCTCTGGCCGAAAGATAGACCTTCAGCTTCGGTTCTGTGCCCGACGGCCTCACGATAAATCCGGAGCCGTCTTCTAACATAAACTCCAGCACATCGGCCTTAGGCAGCCTCACAGCAATCTCGTAATCCATAAACTGTGTTACTTTTTTTCCGATCATCTCTTTGGGCGGATTGTCTCTAAAAGAACGCATGATTTCAGCCATTTGGTTCATGCCTTTTTCGCCTTCAAAGGTAAAATCGAGTAGATGGTTGATGTAATAGCCATGCCTTTCATAGAGTTCATTCAATCTGTCTGATAGTGTTCTCCCGTGCTTTTTATACCAGGCGGCCATCTGACAGACGAGCATTGCGGCGTTGACCGCATCCTTATCCCTGACGTGTGTACCCGAAAGATACCCGTAGCTTTCTTCAAAACCAAAAATATAATCGTTCTGCCTGCCCTGCTGCTCCAGTTTGCCAATCGTCTCGCCGATATATTTAAATCCTGTCAGAGTCGTTTCCATAAAAACACCGTATTCAGCAGCGATGGCATCCGGCATTTGGCTACTGACAACCGTCCTGACCGCCACAGGATTTTGTGGCATTATCATTTTCTCTTTCGCCTGCTTCCTCATCATGCAGATAAAATCAAAAAGCAAAATTCCGGTTTCATTCCCTGTGAGAAGATGCTGCTCCTCTCCTTCGCAGACGGCGACACCGATGCGGTCGCAGTCCGGATCAGTTGCCAGCAGCAGATCCGGTTTTACTTCATTGCACAGAGCAAGACCTCTTTCAAGCGCTTCGCGCTTCTCCGGATTGGGATACGGGCAGCTTGGAAACATGCCATCGGGCAATTCCTGCTCTTTTACCACCATAACCTTTTGGACTCCGATTCGCCGCATGATCTCTCGAACCGGCAGATTACCGGTTCCGTTGAGCGGCGTATAGACAACCGACAGCCGCGCAAGATCCTGCTGCATAACATCTTCGCTGTCCCAGATCATTTTTTCCGCTTCAACGGCATCGTAAAACGCTTTTTTCGTTTCTTCCTTCATATAGATAAGCTTCGCGCTTCCCTGATACGTGGTTTCACTAAAAATGTCAGTCTCATTAATGTAATTTAATATTTCTTCCGCAGCGATTTCGGTCACTTGGCATCCCTCGTCGTTATAAACTTTATATCCGTTGTACTTCGAAGGATTATGGCTCGCCGTAATCATAATTCCGATCGAGCAGCCGTGATACCTCGTAGCAAAAGAAAGCGCCGGCGCCGGCATCAGCGTATCGTATAAAAAAACGTCGATTCCATTTGCACGCAAAACGTCCGTCGCTGTTTCCGCGAAAAGCTCCGAATTAATCCGGCTGTCATATCCGATCGCAGCGGAAGGATTCTCATAATGCGCATTTAAGTACCTGGCTACGCCCTGCGTCGCTTTTCGCACTGTGTAAATATTCATCCGGTTCGTTCCGGCGCCGAGAACGCCGCGCAGTCCGCCGGTTCCGAATTCCAGGTCTTTGTAAAAACGATCGTTAATTTCTTCTAAAGCTGCTTCTTTTACTTTTTCATCCCCATTTATCGTATTTTTTTTCAAAGAATTAAGCTCTATGTACAATTGTTCGTCGATTTCTTTATGGCTTAACCATTTTTCAAATTCAGTTGTGATTTTATTCATCCATGCACCCCCATTCATATATTTATTTTACCATAAAAACTCATCTTTTCCACACAAAATCTACATAATAAAAGAATAATATTATAAGTAAGAAAGGAGTTGAGTAAATTGAGGGATATTGAGGATAATCTATATGTAGAATTTCTTGAAGAAAGGTATGAAAACGCAAGTGTAAAAAGCACTTATGGCTTGTCAGAGGATTTATCGTTTGTAGATGAATTTGTCTTAAACCGAAAAAATAAGAGAAAACGATATACCATTACGCGAAAAGGCGTCGCCTTGCTTGTCGCGATCTGTGTCATCGCTTCCGGAGCGTTCGGTTCGGGCGCCGCCGTCATCATAAACAACGTAATGAACAGCCACTCAAGTCAGCAGCGCATGCTTGATCAGTCACTTGGTTTTTCGGCAACCGGAACAACTCTGGAACAAGCGACCGGCAGCAAATTGACGATACAGCAGATCATCAGCCTGACAGCGAATGCCGTCGTTGAGATTCGAACAGAAAAGGTCGCGACGGACTCCTGGATGTCACAATACGTAACACAGGGCGCCGGAAGCGGCGTAATCATTGCAAGTGACGGGTACATTATGACCAACCAGCACGTCATTCAGGGTGCGAACAAGATAAATGTTACCTTAAAAAACGGAACGAAATACGAAGCGAAAATCGTCGGCTCCGATACGCAGACGGATATAGCGGTAATCAAAATCAATGCGAATAATCTAACTTCGGTGGTTTTCGGAGACAGTGACAGCATCCATATAGGCGACCTTACGGTGGCAATCGGCAATCCTTTGGGACAACTTGGCGGAACTGCTACCGCAGGGATCATCAGCTCACTGGACAGGCAGCTTACCATTGATGGAAAAACAATGAAGCTGCTGCAAACGGACGCGTCGATCAATCCGGGAAATTCCGGCGGAGGTTTGTTCGATCAATACGGACAACTCGTCGGGCTTGTGGTCGCGAAATCATCCGGATCCAATGTGGAAGGTCTTGGGTTTGCCATTCCGGTTAACACCGCAAAAGAAATCGCCTTGCAGATTATCGACCATGGGTATGTCAAAGGAAGGATTGACACAGGCATGACTTTTGTCGATTTGACCTCCATGCAAAACGCGATATTTTATGGCGTACGTAATTTCGGAATCTATGTAAAAAGCGTGGATGCCAGCAATGCCAGAGACGCAGGATTTGAAAGCGGCGATAGGATTTACTATATAGAGGATACGAGAATTGAAAGCGCCAGTGATTTGACAAATGCACTTCAAAACTACAAAGTTGGAGACAAAGTAAGGTTTACAGTGATCAGGGGATATGAAACGAAAGAATTGACGCTTACGCTGGGCGAGAAAAAGGGGAATTAATATAAAAGGACTGACGGGCGGTCAGTCCTTTTTGATTGAATCGATAATTTCAATTGTTTTAAATTTTAACCTTACACCCTCGGGCGCTTCCATGTTCGGCCCTTCTGCCAAATTTACGCCATCCATGCTGATGGCTCCTTCACTGCTTTTTTGCGTATCGATAAGACAGAGCGGCGGGAACAGAACGCACCACCAGTTTTCTCCCGCGCCCTCACCGATGCTTATGTTCAGCGCTTCGTAGTTTCCGGCGGGATATGTAATATCACCATATTTTTTCTCTGGAATCCAGCACCTGCCAAGGTTTGCCTGCGCGGGATAGTCAAATCCGTTCTCGGCAATAACTTCTTCGGCAATCGTTTGGATTTCTGTCAAATTATCGAGGATATACTGTCTCGACTCGTCAATCGTAAGCATCGCTTCCATATCGGAATCTTCATGCCTTATCATGGTTTCACGGATGAGCTGCCCATTAATCGTTTGTAGTACTTTGTCGCGGACTTCCAGCTTCAATGCCTGATCTTCTTCCGAGTTGCTGTTGGCGATCACGTGAAATCGAATGATTCCGTCATGCTCTTTTGATGTATTTGAGTTGATTGTAGCGTATGTATACCATGAGGTGTACATAAGCATCATCGCCATGATCATAAGCAGAACTTGCAGTTGTCGTTTTGATGGTCTCATAAGCATTTTCCTCCCAGCATTTTGAGTCTGCCCCGCCGGGAGGGTTTTTATACGATTGTCTTTCATTATTTAACGATCAGGAGTTTCGTGCCCGGCGCAATCTGCCCGCCCTGCTCCATATGATTAATTGCTTTTATCGTATCAACTGTCGTTCTGTATTTTTTCGCAATTTTCCACAAGTTATCGCCTTTTCTGGCAATATAAACGATCATGCTTGGCATTCTATCGGTGCTTTCCGATTTTTCAACAAAGCAAACGTTTCGAATCAGCTTATGCCTTTCTTTCGTTGAAACGGAAGACGAAATGAAGATGCCTGCATTCACTTCGATCTGTTTTGAATTGATCTTATCAAACCATAGCTCTTTGATCGCGATTTCATTATCGGCTGCCATACCTTGCTTGACTCCTGGAATCTCCATTGCGCCTCGGAACGGAATTTCCTGCGTCATTTTAAACGGAGTTCTTTTTTCGTTCGCGCTGATGCACAGCAATGTGATTTCCGCTATGCCCTCGACAATATTTTTGGACTGTTCAATGGTACTGGAACTATCTTTGATTCTGCCTGCTATGTAAATGACTTTTTCAGCTTCATTGTATTTGTCCGGTACGCTTAAGATTTCACGGATGGAAATCTCCGAAACACTGCCGCCGCAAAGCGCCATCGTTCCGACCTCTGTAAAATCATATGTAATGTCTTTTTCGTTGTGATACAAATCGGTTACGATTTCTTTCTCTACATTTTTATATAGCTCCAAAGAAGTCTCGACATTTCCTTCCAAATGGAACGCAGCCGGCAAACCCTCTTCTTCCTGTATTTTAAGCGTCAGATCGCTTCCATTAAATGTAATTCTGCTTCCTGTGGGATTTTCAGTGCTCGCGAAAGGAATGAACTGCGTAAACTCGGTTTTGCCCTGAAAGATATAAGGCTCTTTTCTGCTCAAGGCAATCTGATCCATTGAACCCATAGTATCCGGATCACCGTCACTGTTTGACGTTATCTGATTTGCCAAATATAGAACATTGCAGTAAACCGTCGCGTTAATGACTGCTTTTTCGCCTGCAATTTGTTTATGGTTTTCTACGATGTTAATGTTGTATTTTAAAATCTTCTCCGGAACGGGCGCTGTTTCTTTAAGCACCAGGCTTTCATTGATCTCCATCACATCCGTTTTGCGAACGGCGACATCGGTGAGCTGGATCTTTTCTTTCAACAGTTGTACGTCTTCTCCCCTGATTCCTTCAAAAATTTCGACATCCATATCGCTGTATTCTCTAAGCGTTAAAAACATCGTAATTTTGGCTCTGAATTTGCGTTCGTTAATTACTGTAAAATCGACACTTTCGATGATCGGTTTCACAGCGACATGAGAGAGCGGCGATACGCTTACGCCCCAATCAGTCTTAAACGGAATTCTCGACTGTATGGTAATAATCTGCTCCTGGCCGTCTTCCACTTTATCCGGAATATAGATGGTCTGCAGCGCCACTTCCCCAATCACTTTCAGCTTATCTTCACCGTTTGCCCCTACCTGAATTTCTTTGTCCGAAAGTTTCGCTACCCCATCCATTGAAAGGATAGAAGTTAAATCGGGTTTCGTATCCGGAACCAGAATATCCTCCTCAATAAACACTTTTGTTCTCGGAGGTTCTTTGATATCGGTTATCTTTAAACTGCTGTTCATGACAGAACCTGTTAAAGGGATTACTTTTGCCGAATCTTTTTTAGGTGGAGCAGCAACCGGAGTTGGTTCTATGGCTGCTGGTTTATGTTCCACAGGCGCAGGCTTCATTTCCTTGATTGGGTTATCCGCAGGCTTGTTTTCAGTCGCTGCATCTTCCGCCGCAGGCTCATCTTCAGTCACTGCAACTTCCGCCGTCAACTCGTTTTCAGTTATTGTCTCCAGCTCTGCTTCTATTTCCGTTTGTGCTGCCTCTGGTTCTACTTCCGCTTGCACCTCTGGTTCTGGCTCCGCTTGCACCTCCGGCCCTGGCTCTACTTGCACCTCCGGCTCTATTTCCGCTTGCACCTCCGGCTCTATTTCCGCTTGCACCTCCGGCTCTACTTCCACTTGCACCTCCAGCTCTATTTCCGCTTGCACCTCCGGCTCTACTTCCACTTGCACCTCCAGCTCTATTTCCGCTTGCACCTCCAGTTCTGGCTCTGCTTGCACCTCCAGTTCTGGCTCTGCTTCTGCCTCCGGTATCGGTTCTTCTTCTACTTCTTCTATTATTACAACCTCTTCTTTTTCTTCTATTCTCTCTTCTATTTCGGTTTCTAAAAATGCTGAAGCGGCCCCTTCTCTTTCGACATCAGGGAAGTCGTATTCTTTGCCGAATTCGAACATTTGCCCTTCTGTTGGTCGTACACTTAAAATACGATCATAAGGAGACGGATCAAACCCATCGTCCACCTCTTCCGGTTCCTTTGCCGGCTGTAAAGCGAAATCCGGAATGCTTTTATCATATTTCATGGTTTTTCCCCCTCTATATACAGATTCTTGATATAGTGTATTCGGGGGGACGGGTATTTATGTTCTCCATTTATAAAAAAAGAAACGCCTTTGGAGGCGAATCATTCACGTAATCATATTTCCTTGGTTGAGATAACTACACCTTCCGACAGGATCAATTCTTTGAGCCTGTCGATGTGAACACCTGCTGCGGCTCTGGCCGCTTCTCCATCTCTTCTGGCAATCGCGTCCAAAATATCTTGATGCTCCTTCGGCATCTTTTCCGCACGCTTAAAATCGTCATAGTAGATGTACCGAAAGCGTAAAACCAATTCCTGAAGTTGCTCGACCATCCGTATCAGGATTTTATTATGGCTTGAATCGACAATAATTCGATGAAATTTTGTGTCGTAGTAAATCATTTTAGCCGTATCCCCATCTTCAACTGCCTTATTGTAATTATTCGAAATGGTCTTTAGCACTTGCAGCTGCTGTCCGGTCATACGAGATGCGGCAAAGTACGCGGCCAATCCCTCCATGGTCTGCCTGACTTCCAGAATCTCGATCATGTCTTCCGTTGATATCTGCGATGCATATGCCCCTTTTCTCGCTTCAATAACCACAAGTCCTTCTTTTTCGAGTTTACGAATCGCTTCCCTGATGGGTGTACGGCTCACACCCATGTCCTCAGCCAGCTCTATCTCCATAAGCCTGGCGCCCGGAGAGATTTTCCCCGTAATAATTTGGGATTTCAGTTCTTCGTATACAATTTCCCTTAATGGCCTGTGATTTTGAATATTAAAATTCAGCATCCGATCACCCCTTTTAAATAATTGTTTGCGATAAAAACGTTTCTCTGTTTACACAAATCATTTTTTCAAATGCAGCTTTTGCTTTTCTTTTGTTTTCATAAAGCGCAAAAATGGTTGGTCCGCTGCCACTCATCAACGCCTTAATCGGCAGCGTTTCTATTTCGATCTTGTTCTTTGTATACATAATACCAGAATACGCCTTCCGTGTATAATTTTCAAGTACATTCACCATATTTTTTGACATTAATTCAATATTATTTTCTTCCAGCGCTTTTATCAAGTCCTCTATGCAGGGGTGAGCTTCAATCTCATCTGCGATTGCGTCGTAACCTTGATACACCTCTGCCGTCGATACACTGATCGGCGGTTTAGATAAGATAAGCCAACTATCAATGCCTGTTACCGGTTTTAGCGTTGTTCCGGTTCCCGTGGCATGCACACATGTGGCAGCTGAAATCCCGCCTTCTGAAATCTGTCCAAGAAGGTTTGCGTTTGCCTTTGCTTGCCCCATTACACAGAATGGAACATCCGCGCCCAGCTTTTCACCTAGCTTGCACAGTTCAAATATCGTTAGCCTCAGATTCCACAGTTTTGAGATGGCGAGCAGCACGGCCGCGCCATCAGCGCTCCCTCCGGCAAGTCCTGCGCCAACCGGAATTTGTTTTTTGATATCAATTCGGAGTTTGCCGCTTCCAATCCGGCCATCTGAATTGAATTGATCCGACATTAGCTCCGCTGCCTTATAAGCCAGATTCCTTTCGTCGAGGGGCAAAAATCGCTTGTTGCATCCAAGCTCGATTTCAGCGGGTTGTCCTTGTTTTGACAATGAAGAAGTGTTTGGTATCCATTTTACGCGCACCTTATCATAAAGCTCTATAAGCTGCATCACCGTAGAAATCTCATGATAACCGTTTGGCAATTGCCCCAGAATATCAATTGCTAAATTAATCTTTGCGTAGGCGTTTAATTCAATCGTTTTCATGATTCTCAATTCTCCCATATAGCAAATGAGTGGCTTTGCCACTCACTCGTTATATTACATTATTTTTTCTTGTTTTTTGACTTCCCCTTCTGATTTTTCGGACGCGTTGTACCGGCCGCTCTTGCTTCCGCAAGTTTTTTTGCCTCTTTTTCTGCCTTTGCTTTTCTGCCTGACAGGTAAACGCTGCCGCCTGCCAATATCGGCCTTGGTCCTTTTACCTTTTTATTTCCGTTGTCTCGTTCGTCCTCATGACTTGGATTTTGTTCTTCTTTTTCCAGGTTCTCTTTTCGCTTCGCTTCCTCCAAAGCTTTTTTCTGCTTCTGCTTTTCCGTCTTTTTTACGATTTCCTGGACTGATTTGCCTGTTTCTTTGGAAACTTTATATGGATTTACTTTTTCTTCTTTTTCTTTTTCTTCCGCATCTTTTTTCATCTGATGCTTCATCTGCCTGCTGGAGAAGAACATGATTCCGACAAACATCACACCCATCATAACCATATTGATCTTCATATCATTCTTGGTGCTTCTCGTTCGGAAGGTAATGGTTTGATCGCTCCCAAGCGTATCTCCGCTTGACGCCATAAACTCACCTGAAATAGTCAGTTTGTATTCAGTATCTTCTTCCAAAGTATTCTTTAAGACTACTTCGACCAGACCTTCTTCTTTCGGAACATATAAAACGGTAATGGGCTGACTTTTATTATCCGGGCCCGTAATCTTAAAACAGTCTTTGTTGGCTTCTTGATTCGCGGAGTTTAACACATCCTGATTAAAATATAGTTTAACTGCTAAGTTGACCGGCTGAAATCCAGTCCCGCCGTCATGCGGGTAGCTATTAACAATTTCCAGATTGCCCGCAAAGCAGAATGTGGCCTGCAATAATACAATCAGTATTGAAATGGTTGCGATGATGCATCGTCTCATAGATGAATTCCCTCCGTTTTCTTTTTCCTTCGTTCTTTAAAAAACGCTTTCATGATTGATTCGCATTCCTGCTGCATCATGCCCGTTTCGATTTCAATAAAATGGTTCAGCTGTTTTTCCTGTATGACGTTAAATACTGAACCGCACGCGCCCGTTTTGGGATCCATCGCAGCTATCCAGACTTTTTCAATCCTTGACAGTACCATGGCGCCTGCACACATCGCGCATGGTTCCACCGTAACAAATAAATGACAACCCAAAAGCCTCCAGCCCCCCAGCGTTTTTGCTGCTTCCCGAATCGCGATCATTTCGGCATGGGCTGTAGGATCTTTTCGCGTCACTGTTAAGTTGTGTCCTCGACCTATGATGATTCCGTCTTTTACGATGACGGCGCCAACGGGTACTTCTCCACAGTTTTCTGCTTTTTTTGCCTCTGCGAACGCTTCAGACATATACTTTTCGTACATCTTGATATCATATCATATTTTACCGCGCCGCGCAATCACTTACACGTTTTTTTCGCTAGACTTCTTGTATATCCCCTGTCAACAGGTCGATTGCAGAAATCCAGTATCCATATGCGTCTCTTTGGCGCATCGCGCCGATAATCGGTTGCCAGTAAACAAATCCGGACTCTCCGCCGTCAGGCTGTTCTTCGTTCATAAGTCTTCCTGGAATGCCGATATAGCACATTTCCTCCGTAATACCAAATATGTAATGCTTGTATTTGGAAGCAAAATATTGTGCGCCGGGAGATACGATCGGAAGGTTTCCCACATTAACAATCTTTTTCCATTTGGCATTTGTTTTGTCATCTTTAAATGGGACGACATCATCATAATATCTGGACATCCGGATCGTTCTTTGGCATGATTCGATCAGATATCGGTTGTAATAGTTATTATAGCAATGTTTCAGGCCGCCTTTTTCTTGTTGCGCTTCTTCCTCCGCAAGGATATCCAGATCGCCTATGCTCTCTTCTTCCTCGCCAAAGTCGTCTTCATACACGTCAGATTCTTCGTCATCAAGTCTGTCGTATTCTTCTCCGATCACAATTTCGCCTTTGAGGACCGGATGCAGCGATTCTTTTTCGTTTCTAATCGAAACAGCAACGAGGATCGCGACACTGAACGCGGAAAGCGGATTTCCTTTGCTGTCTATATCGAAAGGGTTAAACCGAATATACGTTTCCCCATTCCCGTACCGGTTAATTGCAACGCTGCCCATCACAGAATGAATCGTTCTTTCCCTTTTTTTCCCAAACAGAATTAGTTTATAAATGTAGGGCCCCCTTTCATAGTAACGCATATTTTGTACGACTACACGCATAGCGCCTTTGCCGTTTCCCGTTTCAATTTTTACATGTCCTTTAATCGGCAGTGTTGTTCGGAATGCAAATACATTGTTTTGCTCTTGGAGCATAACAAAATGCGCTGCATATTTATCATATCTCATTGTTGTTCTCCCTTCATTACATAACACGGCGCTTCCCGCCAAAGAAGCGGTCAGAGTTGCTTTTTGGGCGGATTGCCTGTATTATATATATGAAAGGTTTGTCACACGTATTCTACTATATGGGACTAACTTATTAATTACTATAAAACATATACAAATGTGGGCACATATTGTGATTATGTTAATTATACTGATACAAAAGGTGTTAGAGGAGGAAAAAATGGAACTGAAATTTGATGAAAATGGATTAATTCCCGCGATTGTGCAGGATTTTTATACAAAAAAGGTGTTGACTCTGGCTTATATGAATCAGGAGAGCCTTGAAATCAGCCTTCGGGAAGGGCGGACGTGTTTTTACAGCAGAAGCCGGCAGGAGCTGTGGAGAAAAGGAGAGACAAGCGGTAACGTTCAGCAGATTGTCGGGATAACCGCTGACTGTGATCAAGACGCGCTGGTAGTTGAAGTGATTAAATCAGGCCCGGCGTGCCATACCGGCGAGGAAAGCTGCTTTTTCAACCCAATTTTTATCAGCGAAGAACTGCGGCAGTTTTCCTATGACGGACTTTACAGCATGATCGAAGGCAGAAAAAAAGAAGTCAAAGAAGGAAGCTATACAACCTATCTTTTTCAGAAGGGACTCGAAAAAATTCTAAAAAAAATCGGTGAAGAGTGTACGGAAGTCATCATTGCAGGAAGCAAGAAAGACAAAGAAGAAACGATTTATGAAATCGCTGATTTAGCCTATCATGTAATGGTTATGATGGTTGAACTGGGCATTAACCTTGAAGAAGTGACAAGTGAGCTTGCGAAAAGGCATGTGGTGGATCACAAAGTTAAACAGGAAACTATGAAGTAAATTATTTGTTTCACACAAGAAAATCCCGTATAATCAGCATGATTAAATTGTTGTCATAAAGGATTCCCGCTATATAGGATGAATTCAACCGATCAGTAAGAAAAACAGCCCACTTTGGATCAACAAGACTTGCAATTGGAACCATAACCGCAAGCAATATAAAGACGAGGATAAGGCTCTTGATCAGCCCCAGAAAGAGTCCCAAAAATCCGTCGAAAAAACCTCTTGCGCCATCGTTGTGCCGCGTTGATAAAAGGCCAATCAGAAGAAAGAAGATCAACTTAACCGCAAATACGACCAGCAAAAAACTGATGATTGCAATCAGCAGATCAGCGATCGAAAGCGACGCAGCGTCGGCAGCCTGGCCGATTAGAGAATGCGTCGCTTTATGCATCAAATCCGGAAGTATGCTTGCTAATTGAGCGCTGTCTGCGGAATCTGAGATCCGATCCAGTAAAGTAAAGCGTATAAAATCATAAAATCCAGTCTTTTCAGTGAGTAGATTCCTCACCCATGGCGACCATACAAAAGCCAGAATAACCGAAAGCAGCCATCCGGTCAGGTGTAAAAACGTATATACAAAACCGGTGCGATACCCGTAAACCATAGCGGATATAACGATTATGCCGATGATAATGTCCAGTATCATATTTACTCTGCTACTGAGTAGCGTCTCCTTCCCTGTATTCTTTCTCTTATATTCTTACCTCGACACCCTGCTGTTTTAAATATTGTTTTAACGCACTGATCTCAATCTCTTTAAAATGAAAAACACTTGCGGCAAGGCCCGCGTCAATACCAGGGCACTTCTTGAAAAGCTCGTTAAAGTCTTCCCTCTTGCCGGCTCCGCCGGAAGCGATGATCGGCACAGACACGATTTCCGCGATCGCCTCAAGCATGTCAAGGTCAAAACCACCTTTTACGCCATCCGTATCGATGCTGTTGACCACAAGTTCGCCTGCACCTGAGCTGACACCTCGTTTCGTCCATTCCAGCGCATCAATTCCCGTGCTTTCTCTGCCGCCTTTCGTGAAAATTATGAAACGGCCACCTTCTCGCTTGATATCCATGCTCAGCACCACACATTGGTCACCGTATTTCAATGCTGCTTGTTTGATCAATTCCGGATTTTTAATAGCGCCGCTGTTAACACTCACTTTATCGGCGCCGCATTTGAGCACCCGGTCAAAATCCTCAAGCGTACTGATTCCCCCACCTACCGTAAGCGGAATAAAAATCTGACTCGCCACGTCTGTCAAAATATCTGTAAACAATTTTCGCTCTTCAACGCTTGCAGTGATATCATAAAAAACGAGTTCATCCGCGCTGCTTTCATTATAGAAGCGGGCAAGCGAAACCGGATCGTCAACATCCTGAACGCCTTCAAAATTCACACCTTTAACAACTCTGCCATTCCGTACATCGAGGCAGGGTATAATTCTTTTTGTAATCATCTTATTCCCCTAACCGAATTGCTTTTGAAAGATCAAGCTTTCCGCTGTAGATCGCTTTGCCCAGTATCGCTCCATATAACCCTTGCGCTTTGAGCGCTATAATTTCATGCTCAAAGCTGACGCCGCCCGAAGCGATGATGTTCAAACCTTTGATCTGGGCCAGACTTGTGTACGCGTCCAAATTTGTTCCTTCAAGCGCGCCATCTTTAGAAATGTCTGTATAGATCACCGTAGATACGCCGATTGCCCTGAGTTTTGCACAAAATGCCATTCCCTCAATATCCGTTTGTTCCTTCCACCCATTGATGGCCACATACCCATCTTTTACGTCTACAGAAACCGCAATTCGATCACCGTATTTAATCACCATTTCCTGCAGGAACGTAGGCTTTTGAATTGCAACCGTTCCCAGAATCACGCGGCCGACGCCGATATCCAGATACTGCACAATCCTGTTTTCATCCCTGATGCCTCCGCCAACTTCAACGAATAGTCCCACTTCTTTTATGATTGTCTCGATGGTTTTAAAATTGACGAGCGCCCCATCCCTCGCGCCATCAAGGTCAACCAGATGCAGATTTTTCGCGCCTCTTCCCTGAAAATCTCTCGCCACGTCAACAGGATTTTCGCTGTAAACTGTCACCTGATCGTAATCACCCTGAAAAAGGCGAACTGCTTTCCCTCCTTTTATGTCAATTGCCGGGAATATTTTCATAGTTACCTCCATATGTGGAATTTACTCCACATTATTATACTTGTATTTCATTAAATGCTTTTAACAAATTCAGCCCGGTCGCTCCGCTTTTCTCCGGATGGAATTGCATGCCGTAAACATTCTTGTTACGCATAACGCCGGGAATTTGTATATCGTAATTGGACGATCCGATTATGTTTTCACTGCATTCTTTCGCATAATAGCTGTGTACATAGTAGACAAAATCGCCACTTTCAATATACTTGAAAATTGGGTCTTCTTTCTCAATCTTCAGGCTGTTCCATCCAATATGCGGAACTTTCAGCTTATACGGCTGAGCCTCCCCACCATCGCTGGCGCGCTCAGGTAAATCTTCTTGAATCGAACCGATGAACCCCGGAATCAAACCAAGTCCTGTATGCTGCCCGTATTCAAAGCTCTTGTCAAAAAGAAGCTGCATCCCCAAGCAGATTCCAAGAATCGGCTTCCCTGATTTTGCCTGCGTCAAAAGCGTATCCACAATCCCTGTGTTTCGCAGCTTACGGATGGCGTCAGAGAAAGCCCCGACCCCCGGCAAGATGATTTTATCAGCCGCAATCAAATCTTGTTCCTGGTTTGTTACGGCTGCCTGCAATCCTAAAAATTTTAAAGATGACTGTAGGGAAAATAAATTTCCAACGCCATAATCAATAATCGCAATCATATTTTATCTCCATTTGTTATAACATTCCTTTGGTTGAAGGAATTTCATCCGCGAATCGTGAGTCGACCGTTACAGCCTCGGCCAGCGCCCTGCCTAGCGCTTTAAAGATCGCTTCGATGATATGATGGCCATTTTCACCTCTCATCATAACCAAATGTACATTAAGTCCCAGTTCTCTTGAAAAAGCAGTCATAAATTCGAGGATCAGCTCTGTGTCAAAATTCCCCACCTTCTGTACAGGTATCGTTACATCAAAGTTCAGGAAAGCTCTGCCAGAAAGATCAACTGCGCAAAGCACCAGCGTTTCATCCATAGGAAGCAGTCTCTGCCCATACCGCTTTATACCGCGTTTTGATCCGAGAGCCTCTTTGAATGCCAGAGCCAAAGTGATCGCCACATCTTCAACCGTATGGTGTGCATCGACATCCAAATCACCGACACTCAAAATATTCAGGTCAAATCGGCCATGCGCCGCAAACAGCTCCAGCATATGATTCAAAAAACCAATGCCGGTATCGATCTGATAAATCCCTGTGCCGTCTATGGTAATCTGCACTTTGATATCTGTTTCCTTTGTCTTTCGATTGATTTCACTCTGCCTCATGTTTTACCTCCTTCAGAGAGCATTTCTCTCGTAACTGAAAGAAGCGTCTCCATCTCTTCTTTTTTTCCAATTGTAATTCTGACATAGTCTTTAATAAGTTCACGGTCAAAATGTCTGACCAAAATATTTTTTTCACGTAATCGGTTAAAATATGCTTCTCCGCTTATTTCTTTATGCCGAACAAAAACAAAATTCGCCTTCGATGGCAGCGCGATAAATCCAAGCGTCTTGATCTGTCTTGTGAATTCCTCCCTGATGGACTTTATTTGTTCGATGCAGGTCTTAAAATAAGTCTCGTCTTTAATCGCGGCGGCTCCGGCCAGTATTGAAAGCCGGTCCAGCGGATAGGAATTGAAACTGTTTTTCATCCGGTTAAGGTCGCAGGTAATTTCTTCACTTGCGATCGCAAATCCAATTCTCGCGCCGGCGAGGTTCCTCGACTTGGACATCGTTTGAACGACCAGTAAATTATCATGATCTTTTACAAGCGGTATACAGCTTTCAGCGCCGAAGTCCACGTATGCTTCATCCACTATGACCAAATTGTCTTGATTGGCCTTCAAGATCTCTTCAATTTCAGACCTCAAAAGAGAAATGCCCGTTGGCGCGTTGGGATTCGCGATGACAATCGTCCCATTCAAATTGAAATAGTTTTGTGTTTTGATCCTGAAATTTTCATCCAAAGGAATCTGCGTGGCATCGGCGCCGGAAAATTCCGCATATACGCTGTAAAAACCGTAGCTGATATTCGGAAAATAAAACTTTTTTTCTTTGTTCTGAAAAGCCATAAAGCTAAAAGCCAAAATTTCATCTGATCCATTTCCGGCAAATATGCAGCTTTCAGGAACGCCATAGTATTCCGACAAAGCTTTCACAAGTTCTTTTGCCTCCGGATCCGGGTATAAATTTAACACATTCGCATTGTCTTTATTGTAAACCTCGCTTATCACTTTCGGTGACGGAGGGAATGGGCTCTCATTTGTGTTGAGTTTGATTAAGTCTCTGTTTTTTGGCTGTTCTCCCGGAGTATACGGTTTTAGTTGTTTGTATTTTTCAGCTAAAAATCTGCTCATCGTTATTCCTCAAATCTTACTTCAACGCTCTTGCCATGCGCTGTGAGCCCTTCACGTTCAGTGAAATCCACGATTCTGCGGCGTACGCTTGCGAGGGCGTCTTTTGTATAGTACACAAAGCTTGATTTCTTAATAAAATCATCAACGCTGAGCGGGCTTGAAAACCTTGCTGTCCCGTTTGTCGGAAGCACGTGGTTGGGCCCCGCGAAGTAATCTCCCAGCGCTTCCGGAGCGTATTTCCCAAGGAATATCGATCCGGCATGCCGAATAAGACTCAGCAGCGTGAAAGGATCCTCCGTGCATATTTCAAGATGTTCCGGCGCGATCGCGTTACTGATCTCTATTGCTTCCAACATATCCTTTGTAATAATGATCTTCCCATTGCTTTCAATACTGGCTCTGGCGATTTTTTCCCGCGTGAGGAGCGGCAGCTGGCGTTCCACTTCTTGAGCTGTGGCCTCTGCGAGCGCTCTGTCATCCGTTACCAGAACGGAGGTTGACAATTCATCATGCTCTGCCTGACTTAAAAGATCTGCCGCCACATGCCTGGGGTTTGCTGTCTTATCTGCCAAAACGAGGATTTCGCTCGGCCCCGCGATCATATCAATGTCTGTAATGCCATAGACAAGCCGTTTCGCAGCTGCAACGTACTGGTTTCCGGGACCGACAATTTTATCCACCTTAGGGATGCTTTCCGTTCCAAAAGCAAGCGCTGCAATAGCCTGAGCCCCTCCCACTTTAAAGATTTTCGTAACGCCGGCTATTTTTGCCGCAGCGAGAATGGCATCCGGAATCTTTTGGTCGGGCCCACACGGCGATACCATAATGATTTCCTGAACGCCGGCAATCACAGCAGGAAGCGCGTTCATGAGAACGCTGCTCGGATAACTCGCCTTCCCTCCGGGAACATAGATTCCCGCTCTTTCAACCGGCAGTATTCTCTGTCCAAGAAAAGCGCCGTCCTTTTCTGATACAACAAAACCTTCCCGTTTTTGTCTTTTATGAAAATCGACAATATTTTCTTTTGCCATCTCAAGGGTTTCAATAAAGTCCCGATCTATCGCCTGCATTGCTGATTCGATCTCATCTTCTGTTACCATGAGAGTTTCAGGTCTGACATGATCAAATTTTTCGCTGTAATCGTAAAGCGCCAAATCGCCCCTTAACTTTACATCTTCCAGGATATTTTTAACAACATTGTCAACGCTTTCCGAATCGGTATAAGAGCGACTTATGATCTGATCGCGCGCAATTTGTTTGCTGTCTATTATCCGAATCATTGAATAACTCCTTCTAATTTTTCCATCATTTCCCGTATCATCTCGTTTTGAAATTTAAAGCTCGATTTATTTGCAATCAACCTGGAGCTAATCTGGCGAAATTCTGTCGTAACCACTAAATGATTTTCTTTCAGCGTGCTGCCGGTCTCCACAATATCCACAATGACATCTGACATCCCCAGGATCGGCGCCAGTTCTATGCTTCCGCTGAGTTTAATCAGTTCGATATCCCGATTTTGTTCCGAAAAATACTCTTTGGCTACGTTTACATATTTTGTGGCAACCCGCAGCGTTCTATCAGGATCTTCCATATATCCTTCCGACGCGGCGACTGCCATTCTGCATTTACCGATCTTTAAATCCATCAATTCATAGACATCCGGGTTTGTTTCGAGAATGATGTCTTTTCCCACGATTCCAATGTCGGCAGCGTGATGTTCGACGTAAATGGCAACATCGCCCGGCTTAACCAGCAAATAGCGAACGTTCTTTTCTGTATTTTCAAAAATAAGTTTTCGGTTTTCTTCATAAAATTCCGGGCAATCGTACCCTACAGAGGCCAACATCCCGTAGACCTTATTCCCAAGGCGTCCCTTTGGAAGCGCAATCGTTAACATTTTTCCACCTCCATCCATTTTCCGCCTTCTATACGGTACATTTTCTGAAAACGCAATCCCCTGGGAATCGATTTTTCCGCCCGCACGCGGAGCCCCTCCGCTTTTAACGCTGAAACAGCCTTGATCACATCGCTTAGTTCGGTATTTTGTTGATACAAGATCAAAGCATCTACATCGGTTTTTACGTTATCCTCTACAAGCATGCTCAGTTCATTTAAATAAAGCGCAAAGCCAATGGCATCCAAATCTTTTCCGAATTTTTTCATGCCACTGTCATATTGGCCGCCTGCCAGAACGCTCCTCGCAAGCTTTTCAATATACCCTTTGAAGATGACGCCATTATAGTAGTCGATGTCATTGACAATGGAAAAATCGGTTTGAACGTTCTGTGCGCACCCACAGTCTTCTAAAGCCCGATAGATCGTATGTATCTGGTCGATCGCGTCTTGCATCGGCTGACTGATGATGAGCTTCGACGCTTCTTTTAATGTTTCATCCACCCTGCCGTATAAAAACGGTATTTTACAGAGACGATCAAGTGATTCTTCACAGACACCGGCAGGTTCACACGTCTTTCGGATGCCATCCGCGTTTTTATTTCGAATGTGTTTTAAAATCTTATGTTTGACAGGTTCAGACACGGGCAGGCTATTTAAAAGCTCCAACGTAAAACGCATATGGGATAGTTCCAGAATATAGCGGTCGCTGACGGCGCCAAGCGTCGCAGCCGCGAGAGAAATGACTTCTACAACTCCATAAAGATCTACATCTCCGAGAAATTCAAGCCCCAGCTGGCTGATTTCTTTGAAGGTATGACTTTCTTTACTTTCCCTGTATATATTTTCGATATAGTATAGTTTCTCGCTGCTTTCGCGAGTTGCTTTCGTGTTCTTGATGATGCTCAGCGTCACATCCGGTTTCAGCGCAAGCAATCTGCCGTCCAAATCCGTGAATGTAATGACTTTGTCGCCGGCGAGAAAATCTTTATTGCTTGCGTAAAGACTGTATTCTTCAAAACGTCCCATCCTGTATTTTTGATAGCCGTACTGTTCATATATCCCCCGCAGCTTGAGAGCCGCGCGTTCATCAGGCTTTAAATTGGCGTTATAATTCATTTAAGTTCCTTTCTTACTGTCTGATCGTTACCATATGGTTTCCGTATTTATTTTTTTCATACTCTACCGTATAGCCGAGCTTTTCAAACCCTCTGACTTTTACATACATCGTCTGGGCGGATCTTTTGAATCATCATACCAGTATCCCTCGCCGAATTCGATGATCCTTTTTTATCGCATTCATGCAATCCATACCCCTTTATAATTTCTAATGTTTCTCGATCGTTACAAGATGTTCTTGCCACTCTTTATCGTATTGGTAGCTTACTTTATAGCCCAGCTTTTCAAATTCTCTGACTTTAACATAAAAGGTTTTATAATTTAACATTCCTTCTGTTTCAATTTTTTGATCATCTCTGACAACATATGCTTTTTTTGCGGCGTTGTCCCAGGCAACACCTTCAGCGAACCAATCGCAGAAGTCTCGGAGTGGGAGATACAGACTTCCATTTTGAATGAATCCATCCAGGTAAGCCCATGTTTCTCCTTCTACTAGCTGTACGCTTGTTGATATCCCGTAATCTTCACCATTCCACCAAGTCATTTCCATCGCAGTCGCGTGATTTACTTTTCTTTGTGTTTTAGTTATAATTTCAATCGCTTCTTCCATGCTGATTGGGTTTACCATGTCAATATCTTTATGTGAGACGGTTGAAACGGGAGTCGTTTTAGTCTTGCCTTTGGCGGACAAAAATTGGTCACCCTTGATGACAAGGTTTATGTCAAAATCCTCGACGTATGTTCCTCCTGATTTTGTAATCGTATCTTTCAAATAAGAACCCTTAATGTATAGCTTCGCCATCTCTTTTTCAAAGTTATTCATTTCAAGATACCCTTGAGTGAATTCATCGATCATGGCATAAAAACTTTGCTCATCTCCTACCAATGCCTCGATTGCTTCCTCAAAATATCCGGCGTAAGCTTCGTCTGCCGCATAATGCTTCTCCAGATCCTCCAAAATCTTTACCGTACCTAAATAGATGTCTTTCTTGTTTTTCGAGATATAATTGACTGCATTGTCAAAAAATGAAAACATATTGTCCGGTGTAATTTCAAGCGCAAAACCGTTCGGAACGGATTTTGTCATCCCTGAATCCAGATTCTTAAACATCTCCATGAAAGCTTCGATGATTATTTCTCCAACCTCGATCTGTGCAGAAGTGAATGCCGGACTCATCATCGCACTGCTGCCCGGCCCCACCATCATACCATTCTCGGCAGAATATGCATCTGCTAAGTTAAAAATAACGTAATCGTATCCTGAAAATTCCTTTTTAAGCGCCGCGTTTATATCTGCGTGCATCTTATCGCTCAAGCCATCGAATTGGCCGATTATCCGATAAAAATTAAGGACATCGCCCACCGGCGTCAACAGCGTTTGATCCGATAGGATGAGATTGGCTTCGTAAGGCATTTTTGTATCATTAATTCCAAATTTGATCTTCATATCGCAATAAACATCTTCGTCAGTCAACTCTCCGTTAGCCACTATATTGAAATTCATCTTGATCGGATCTGATTTCTCCTCTGCATACGGGTTGATCACGTTCGGATTTACTTCCAGCGAAATATCGGATGTTTGGGTGAACACTTTGATCTTTGATTGCTCCATATATAGCGCTATGTAGCCCCTATCGCTCATACTGCACCCTGCAAACATTGAAATTGTCAGAATCAAAGTTAACACTACGGCAATTAATTTTGTTTTTTTATTGGTATTCATAGGTCTCTCCTTTTATATTTTAAGTAGTGATCTAATTTTACTATGTATTCCATAAATTTGCAAAGGAAAAAATCACAGCTTGACCCGTCCTGCCTCATCCGCTACAATAAACTTTGAATTCTGAATACGAGGGAGAAGCACATGAGTTTATTGACGGTAGAAAAAGTTACACACGGGTTTGGAGCGAGGCAGATCTTAGAAGACGCGTCATTCCGCCTGCTAAAAGGTGAACATATTGGATTGATCGGCGCCAATGGCGAGGGTAAATCTACATTTTTAAATATCATAACCGGGCAGCTTCAGCCCGACGAAGGAAATATTATCTGGTCAAAACACGTTTCGACAGGTTATCTGGATCAGCATTCTACGCTGAAAAAGGGCATGAGTATTCGCGATGTATTGCGTACAGCTTTTCAGAACATGTTTGATCTTGAACAGGAGATGCTTGCGCTTTACGACGCCATGGCGGAGGCAGATGAGAAAGCCATGAACGAGATGATGGAGGATGCCGGGGAAATTCAGCACATTTTGGAACACAGCGGATTTTACGCGCTGGACGCAAAAATTGAAGAAATCGCAGGAGGGCTTGGACTTACCTCTATCGGCCTGGATAAGGACGTTTCCGATCTGTCCGGCGGACAGCGCACCAAAATCCTTTTAACAAAACTACTGCTGATGGACCCGTCAATTCTGATTTTAGATGAGCCAACCAATTACCTGGATCACGAACACATCGAGTGGCTGAAACGCTATTTGACCGAATATGAAAACGCTTTTATTCTTGTTTCTCACGATATGGAATTCTTAAACTCAGTCGTCAATGTCATCTACAATCTGGATGGCGGAAACTTATCACGCTATACGGGCGATTACGAAAACTTCCTTCGGATGTACGAAATTCAAAAGTCTCAAGAAATTCGCGCCTATGAAAGACAACAGCAGGAAATCGAAAAGATGGAAGATTTTATAGCGAGAAATAAAGCGAGGGTTGCTACGCGAGGCATGGCCAATAGCCGACAAAAGGTATTGGACAAGATGGAAGTCCTTGAAAGGCCGAGAGAAAAGCCAAAACCATCTTTCGAATTCATGTCGGCCCGAACACCTGGGCGCTTTATCGTGGAGGCAAAGGATCTGGTGCTGGGATACGGCGAGCCGCTTACGCGCCCTGTTACGTTTGCACTTGAACGCGGCCAAAAGATTGCCATAATAGGAACGAACGGACTTGGAAAGACGACACTTCTAAAGACCATTTTAGGAAAACTAAAGCCGGTGTCCGGAAGCGCGCAGCTGGGCGATTTTTTACATCCTGCCTATTTTGAGCAAGAATTAGGACGCGACAGCTCCATTACTGCACTTGAAGAGATCTGGAATGAATTCCCGTCCTATACCAATGCAGAGGTGCGTTCCGCCTTGGCCAGATGCGGGCTTACCAATGAGCACATCACGAGCCAAATGAAAGTATTGAGCGGCGGAGAAAATGCCAAGGTCAGATTGTGCAAACTCATGCAGCGCGAAACAAATTGGCTCGTATTAGACGAACCAACAAATCATTTGGATTTTGAAGCTAAAGAAGAATTAAAAAAAGCGCTGATTGCATTTAAGGGCACAGTCCTTTTGGTCTGCCATGAGCCTGAGTTCTACGAATCCTGGGTCACAGACATTTGGAATATTGAAGATTGGACTCTGAAAATCATTTGATTACCCTTGCCTAAAGCAATCGAATATTGTTGATATTAAGCTCAAAAGAAAGCCCTAAATAGGTCGCGGCATTGCGGCACATGACCATACGCGTGAGAAAAATCTCAAAATATTCCATAACAGCGCTAATAACCGTATCGATTTCAAGCTCAAGGATGATGCTGTTTTTGGCTTCATCAATGTTTAATTTTGATTGATGCACAGCGTAATTTACTCGGTCGTGGATATCAAGGGATAATTTTGATTCTTTTCTTTTTTTGTATCGCACGCGGGTCCTCCGGACATCTGATTTATCGGCCAGAATAAGCGCAGCTGAAATTGGGCTTACGACAGTGCCTGTACCTTCGTCGTGGTTTCCGATGGCGCCGATGATATCTGCCAGTTCTTCGGCCTCAAACCCCATTCGATCCAGAATGCGAAATGCCATAATAGCGCCGCTTTGCGCATGATCGTGACGGTTGATACAATTGCCGATATCGTGCATATATCCCGCGATTTTAGCCAGTTCTACGGTTCTGGCTGGATACTCAAGCTTTGTCAGAATTTCAGCGGCTTTTACCGCAACCTTTCCCGCGTGCGCAAAGCCGTGTTCCGTAAATCCCATCACACCAAGAAGATCATTTCCTCTTTTAATATAGGTCGTGATCTCAGGGTTGTTTTTAATGTCTTCAAATGTTACGATCTTATTCATCTTACCCGCTCCCCTCTTTTCTTTATCGTAACACAATAGTATCACATTTTACCTCTTATGTCTGCAAAGATGAAATCATGTTATCTTTTATCGGCACGTTTGATTCAAGTGAGCAATATAATAATTATAAAATTATCGGAGGTTGTAAATAAGCTATGAACCCTTGGCGAAACTACTTTTTTGGCGTTAATACGCCGATTTATACTCCATATGGCCTTACCACGCGGACATTTTTAAACAATGCAGCCACCCCGCAGATACTGAAACCGGTTATCCAACAATTTTCTGAGTTGCTTGACGAATATGCATATGACAACGAGCCTAATGTAATTTCTGCCCGTATGCGGATTACGTATAATGAAGTCCGCGAAACCGTCCTTGATTACATAGATGGCGATCCTCTGTTCGAAACCGTTATTTTTACACAGAACACAACAACTGCTATTAATTTAGTCAGCCATATATTTAAGCAGTACGATCCGGATCAGGTGGTATTGACTACGCGCATGGAACACATGGCAAATTATCTGCCTTACAAAGAAAATCTCAATACTGTACTCATTGGCCTCACACCGGAAGGAAATATCGACCTTGACGATTATCAAAGTAAGCTTGATTATTATAAAGGACGGGTGAAGTTGGTCGCGGTGACAGGGGCTTCCAATATTACGGGTATTATCCCACCATATCATCGGATGGCGGCTCTGGCGCATGATTATGGCGCGAAAATTTTTCTGGACGCGGTACAGCTTGTCCAGCATAAGCTATTTTCGATGAAACCGCGTGATGACAATGAACATATTGATTTTCTCTCGTTTGACGGGCACAAATGCTACACCGGGCAATCAGGCGGCGTTCTGGTTGGGGATAAATCATTTCTCGACAGATTTGAACCTATGATCTACGGTGCGGGAATCTCTGATTTTGTCAGCGATGAACACATCGTGTACCGGGAAGCGCCGGAACGATTTGAAGCCGGGTATCCTGATTTCCTTGGCATTATTTCACTGGGGAATGCTTTGCGGTTTTTGAAAAAGGCTGATATTATCAAAATTGAAAAGTATGAATCGGAATTATATCGATATATGTTAAATAGTTTAAGGAATATTCCGAAAATCATTTTGTACGGAACTGTTGCCGATAATCACATCCCGGTTGTGTCGTTCAATATAAACGGAATAGCATACCAAGAATTAGGCAAGCGGTTGGGATACGATTACGGCATCGCTGTGGCATCCGGGACGTCCGGTTCCAATATATATGTTCAGGACCTGCTTGAATTGACAAACGAGCAGGCATACAAACTTTTTGTCAGCGGCCAAGGTTTTGGCGTCGTCCGCGTCTCGCTTGGGATGTACAATTCTTACGAGGACATTGACCGGTTAGCGGACGCTTTAAGCGCTATCTCAGGTAGAATAACATAAATTTGAAAAATCTTATTCCTTTTTTATGCAAATCACTTTGAACTCTAGGAATAAGCGCACCAGATATGCTATAATCAATGCATAACGATGCGGTCCAGGGGAGGGGGTACTAGATTTGCGTAAAAACCTAAAAATTATTGTTTTTTTATATAGCCTATGTATGATGATCGCTGGGGTGACCATAATTCTTCTATCGCGTAATGTGGCTGGATTTGCGGAATGGCATTCCGAACATATATTCCCTGTTTTTACAAATAGTGTTGGAATGATTTTCTCATTACTTCCGTTTTCATTATTCGAAGTAGGGGTATACACATGCATTGCAGGCACATTGTTTTATATTATATATTTATTTATCCTGTTAATTGTTCCGAGCTTGCGAAAAAAATTAAAGAAAGCGGCTATAAACGGGATTTGTGTGTTCCTGGTCGTACTCAGCACATCATTTATGATGTTGGCGTCTAACTGCATCGTTAATTACGACAGAGCGACCTATGCACAAATGACAAATCAAAAAATCATGCCGTCGACCAAAGAAGAGCTTCTTTCACTATGCAATATATTGATTTCAGATGCTAAAGACTTGGCAGGAAGTATTTCTGTGGATGAAGATGGCCTTTTTACGACGGCTGGAATGGATATTAAAAAAGAAGCTCGCAATTCGATGCAAGCGCTGGGTGAGGAAAACGCGATTTTATCCGGACACTATCCTAACCCGAAACCCATTCTGTCGTCGAAACTCATGTCGATGATGAATTTGACCGGCATCTATTCTCCGATCACAATCGAGGCCAATTACAACAAAGATGTGCTCGATTATGTAATGCCTTATACAATTTGCCACGAGCTTGCTCACTTAAAGGGCTTTATCAGAGAAGATGAAGCCGGATTTATCGCGTACGCGGCTTGTATGAAATCCGAAACGCCAGAGTTTCGTTACAGCGGAACATTAAGCGCGTTGGAATATACCTTGACTGCGTATTACCGCGAAGCTACTTCTGAGGAGTATGCACGTCTATGCGTCAAAATTCCGGAACAGGTCAGGCGGGATATCTTGGCCAATAACGTGTATTGGCAACAATATCAGGGAAAGATCGCAGGGCTTGCGGAAAAAGCAAACGACAGTTACCTGAAGGTCAACGCCCAAGAAGGCGGAGTCAAAAGTTATGGCAGAATGGTCGATCTTTTGCTTGCGGAACATCGAATTGGAGCAGAAGGAATTTAAGTTGATTCACTGATAGTAATGTTTATACCGTCAGAACACAAAAGGAGCGGCAACCCGCTCCCTTGCTATTATTTTCATTCTATTTCTTAATTTTCCTGATAAAATCATCCAGAATATCGTCCATATTCGGACGGCCGATTTCCTGAAGATTGTATTCCACACGCGTGTTGGGCTTGTTGATCTTAATAATGCGCCCAAGGTCGATTGGCGTCGCGATTACCACAGAATCGCAATCGGTTTGCTCAATCGTGGCAGACAGGTCATTAATTTGCTGTTCACCGTAGCCCATTGCCGGAAGCAAGCAGCCGATTTCGGGATAAATGCGGAATGTTTCGGTCAGTTTACCCACCGAATAAGGCCGCGGGTCAACGATTTCCGCCGCGCCGAAACGGCGGGCAGCGACGATGCCAGCCCCGATTTTCATCTCCCCGTGCGTAAGCGTCGGGCCATCCTCTATAACCAATACACGCTTGCCGCGTATTACTTCGGGCTTATCGACACTGATGGTTGATGCGGCCTCTACCACAACGGCCTCGGGATTTACCAATGCTATGTTGTCTCGAACGGTTTGTATGTCATCAAAATCGGCGCTGTCTATCTTGTTGATCACAACGACATCAGCAATCCGCAGCGTCACTTCTCCCGGATAATAGGAAAGCTCATGACCCGGGCGATGCGGGTCAACCACTGTAATTGTCAGGTTGGGACGATAGAACGGAAAGTCGTTGTTCCCGCCGTCCCACAGGATTACATCACAGCCGTCCGGGTCGTTTTCTGCAGCGCGCAGGATAGCCTCGTAATCCACGCCTGCGTAGATAACATTTCCGCGAGTAATATGCGGTTCATACTCTTCCATTTCCTCGATCGTGCACTGATGCTCTACCAAGTCTTCAATCGCTGCAAAGCGTTGTACCTTCTGGGCAACAAGGTCGCCGTAGGGCATGGGGTGACGTATCGCAATCACTTTAAGCCCGTGGGCCATAAGCGCTTCTGCAACACGACGCGAAGTCTGACTTTTCCCGCAGCCTGTACGTACTGCACCAACTGCGATTACAGGTTTTGTGCTTTTGATCATTGTGTTTTTATGGCCAAGCAAAGTAAAGTCCGCTCCGGCAGCGTTAACCAGCGCGCTTACGCTCATCACGCTGGAGTAGGAAACGTCGCTGTATGAGAAGACACATTCATCTACATCAAGCTCCTTTATCAGTCTTGTCAGATCACTTTGTTCGTATATGGGAATGCCATCGGGATACAGGCTACCGGCGAGAGAGGCCGGATACTTGCGGTCCGCTATGTCAGGGATTTGCGCGGCGGTGAACGCCACTACATTGTATGCGGAGTTATCACGGTAAAATGTGTTGAAGTTGTGGAAATCCCGTCCGGCCGCGCCAATGATAATAATTTTGCGCTGTTTCATGTGCATCTTCCTTTCAGATAAGTATAAAGACTTATATAATCAATCATTATACTGCATTTTTAATTAAAAAGGCAAGATGTTTTGTATAATTAGGCCTGCTCGTTTTGCCTGTCACCGGACCTATTAAAGATGGCATTCACAGTCGGATTGTGATATACTGTCGTCGGTTAAGAGACATATTATAAATTCTAATCATATTTTAATCATTTCCAAATCGCAGTCAAAGAATATGATGATATAATCAGCCTATAAGCGCAAAGGAGGGAATGGTTATGTCAACGATTGAACAAGTTGAAAAATTGAAAGAAAAGGCAAATGTGACCTACGAGGAAGCAAAAGCGGCGCTGGAAGCCGCATCCGGCGATATGCTCGACGCGATCATTTACCTTGAAAGGCAAGGCAAAGTAACCGCTCCGGAAAACGGAGGCAGCTTTGCCACATCGCAGTCAAAAGAAGAAGACCAGGCTTCTCAGGGAAAAGAGGAAAAGAAATCAAATAATCAAGCCGGTGAAACATTTTCGTCGCTTATTGGAAGGTTTTTTAGATGGTGCGGCAAAATAATAGCAAAGGGCAACGTTCATATGTTTGAGGTGCGGCGAAATGGCGCGGTTATGATGTCGATACCGCTGACGGTTTTAATATTACTCTTGGTATTCGCATTTTGGGTTGTTATTCCGTTGATCATTGTCGGCCTGTTCTTAGGATGCCGGTACTTTTTCCGAGGTCCCGATCTTGAAAAAACAGGACTAAACAAGATGATGGAAGCCGCAGCGGACACAGCTGAAAACATAAAAAACGAAGTCAAAGAAAGCGATGATTGATATCTATGAACGAGCATGTGTTGATTGTTGAAGACGAGGAAAAATTAGCTCGGTTTGTGGAAATGGAACTTTCACATGAGGGATATCGGGTTCAAATGGCTCACGACGGGAGGACAGGGCTTTCTCAAGCTCTGTCCGGTAATTTTGATATCATCATACTCGATATTATGCTTCCGGGCCTTTCCGGTATGGAGGTTTTGCGAAGGATACGCAGAGAATCACAGACGCCTGTTATTATGCTTACGGCAAGGGACACGGTTGTAGACAAAGTGACCGGCCTTGATGGGGGCGCTGACGATTATATGACAAAACCCTTTGAAATTGAGGAGCTTTTGGCGCGCATAAGGAACGCTTTGAGAAAAACAACTCAAAAGCAGCAGGCGCCGCGAAATGAAAGCGATGTTCTCACCGCCTGCGGCATTACGTTAACGCCCTCGCGACACCTCGTTGAGTTTAATGGCGTCTCGATAGAACTTACCAAACGAGAGTTTGACCTTCTGCAGTTTATGATGGAAAACAAGGGCCTCGTTTTCAGCCGGGAAACTCTGCTTGACAGGGTATGGGGCTACGACTACGTTGGAGACACAAACGTAGTCGACGTATATGTCCGCTACATCAGAAGCAAGATCGACGATGTATTCGGGATCAAAACAATTAGCACCGTACGTGGAGTGGGGTACATGGTAAAAGATGAATAATAAAGATAATTTCTCAATCGCCAATAAAATAAGCCGAAGACATTTCACCGAAACGCTCTCTCATTTTATAGTGATCAATATCATTTTGCTCATATTCTTTTCGATTGCCGTCGTAAGCGCCGGCGAAAATTTCACTGAAAGTCGTATTTCTGAAAAGGAATATTCCGAGCTGTCCTCTGTCAAGCCTTCCGGCGTTAAAATCCCATTTGCAAACAACGAAATCTTAAAAAGAACGATCCTATATGGCCGTGATTCGGCTAACTGGTGGAACAGCACCCTAATTTACAGAGTTTGGACCTCCCACGACGACAATTATGCTGCGTATGACTATGATTTTTCGAAACCAACTATGCTGGCAGCCAAATTTTTTATTGTTCTCATCGTTATAGAATTGTTTATGCTGCTTAGCGGACTCGGCAAATCACGGAGGATGACGCGCGACGCGTTGCGCCCGCTTGCGGAACTCACCGAAACCGCGCAGAGTATCAATAAACAAACTCGCAAAGGCGACGTCCGTTCCGCCGCCCAGCTGCGTGACCTTGCGGGGAAGCTCGACTCAATAAACGCGCAAAGGCTCGAAACCCGCATATCGATAGATTCACCGCAAAATGAGCTTTCCGGTCTTGCAGAGGCGATAAATGGTATGCTCGACAGGATAAACGAATCTTACAATTCACAAGTGCGGTTTGTCTCGGACGCTTCGCATGAACTTCGTACGCCAATCGCGGTTATTCAGGGCTACGCCAATATGCTGGACAGGTGGGGCAAAAATGACGAAAAGGTACTGCAAGAATCAATCCAAACAATAAAATCAGAAGCACAGAACATGAAGGTTTTGGTAGAACAGCTTCTGTTCCTCGCCCGCGGGGATAACGATTCCATGAGACTAAATATAGAAACGATAAATATATGTGCAATCGCTTCGGAAGTCATACATGAAACTGAAATGATCGCGCCTTCTCATATGATTTCGCTTAAAGCAGATGAGGATATATATATTCATGGCGATACACAGCTTATTAAACAGGCTCTTAGGATTTTAATGGATAACAGTATTAAATACTCCCCTGAAAAAGAAAGCGTACAGGTAACCATCTCTATTGAGGACAATAAGGTAAAAATCTCAGTAAGCGACAATGGCATCGGCATACCGCCTAAGGATTTGCCGTATATATTCGACAGGTTTTTTCGCGCAGACGATTCCAGAACCCGGAAGACTGGCGGCAGTGGGCTTGGGCTGTCCATAGCGAAATGGATCATAGAGCGCCACGGCGGCTCAGTAGAGGTGGTCAGCCGCGAAGACATAGGCACAAGGATAACGCTTACGCTTGACGCCGTAAAATAGAACGTCAATTTCTAAATGCGTCTTCAAGAACTTCTTCATTTCGTTATGTTTTCAGGGATATCTTCGGATACTTCATATCTTTGTATTTGCTTATAGTGTGGCAAGGCATCATTCAATTTTTTGATAAAGTTGTCAAAATTCACTTTACGATCATTGACAATCAATTCCGCACAAAGCTCATCATTTTTAAGCAAAACTTTTGCTTTTAAAATATTGGGGTGAGCTTTTATCAATTTTTCAATCTCATCGGGGAAAATGTTTTTGCCTTTATTTGTTATAATCACTCGGTCTTTTCTGCCACGCACATACAAATATCCATCGCTATCTATGTAGCCAATATCCCCCGTATGGAAAAAGCTCTCGCTATCCACTACATCTTCGTTAATCTGCCCATTTTGATAATAGCCCTTGAAAACGCAATCGCCTTTGACGGCAATTTCGCCATAGCCGTCGCTATCTGCGTTTACGATTTTCACTTCGGCGTTAAATGGTTTCCCTACGGAAGTAATATTAGGGTCGTGCAACGCCTCAAGCGAGATAAGCGAGGATATTTCCGTCATGCCATATGTTTCAAAAATATTTATGCCATTATCAAGATAGTATTTCTTTATTCCCAAATCAAGGGGTGCTCCACCGCAGTATAGGTATTTGATAGCGTTTCCAAATGCCTTTTTGAAATCGGGGAAATGCTCACGAGCGTTATAAAAACGTTCAAACATAATCGGAACACCGTCGAAAACTTGTGGATTGGTTTCGTGCATTTCTGCGACCATGTTTGTGATGTCATGACCTACAAATAGCTTTAGTTGCATAAGTTGGGTGTTAATTATAACTCCTGCCCCTGCGAATATATGATGAAATGGCAATATTAAGTATACAGCATCACCAATTTCAAACGGTGCGCAATAAAAGCCCTTCCAGCTTGACATCATATTTTTTTGCGATAATATCACGCCTTTGGGAGTGCCGCTTGTTCCCGAAGTAAAAATGATTTTAGCCATATCCTCTGTAGCTTTTGGCGCCAATTCTGCGCTGCTCTTTTCACCATCAGCTAACGCATTCTCAAAACTCTCATCAAGATTTATAAATTTGATTTGTGGAAGTTGAGATGATATAGCGTTTATAACCTCAGATTGGCTATTCGAGTAGAGGATAGCGCAAACACCTGAATCATTGATAAAATTGGCAATATCATCTTTCTTATACTCCTTGTCAAGTGGTACTGAAACACCGACATACGCCATTATAGCCAGATCTGCAACAATCCAATTGTATGAGTTATTTGCATAAATAATGATTTTTTTATCTGCACATCCATTTTCTAATAGGTACTTGGCAAAAGTTTTAACATCATGTTCTAATTGAGCATAACTCTTACTAACCCATACACCATTGATTTTTTCCTTGATGTACTCCATATTACCGAGTTCTTTTGTGTTTTTTTCAAATAAATCGTGTAATCTGTTCATCATCATATTTTCTCCTTTTGCTTTTTAAGGCAAGCTTCCTCATTCCATATACATAATGCAGGTCTCAAATTATTATTGGCCCAATACCTTGCTTGATGTGATAACGATAAAATAAATTCACGCCCAAGTTAAACAAGGCCCGGCTCGGATATTTTAGCACTTTCTTAGTAAAAATAACTCTTTTTAATATGTTTTTAATTGAATATACCTCATTATACAATTCCCAATAGACTTCGTCAATTTCCGCGGCGGTTAAATACTTGCTGTTGAGCACCGACTTTGTGGGGCTGTACTCATATATATTCTTGTTTACCAAGTTGTCACTGTCTTTTATTTCATCATAAAATGCCGTGCCGGGGATTGGTGTGATGATGTAAAATTTTGGAAATTCAATTTTGTTTTCTATTATGAATTTTGCCGTTTTCTTTATGCTTTCTAGCGTGTCATCCTCAAGACCGATAATCATTTCAGTTGCAACATCAATTCCTGAATTGCGGAGCGTCTGTATCAGCTTACTATATTCATCAGGATTACACCACGACTTATTCATTTTTATAAGGTTTGACTTTGATATGGATTCTAGTCCAAAACTGAGCGATACACAACCGCTGTCTACCATTGTTTTGAGCAGGTCTGGGTCTTTGGCAAGTTCAATAGAGCATTGACTGTTCCATAGCATACCTGTCTTCTTTATTTCAGCGCATAGTTCTCTTGTATATTGCCTGTCAGACAAAATATTATCGTCAATAAGCAGGAATTTGTTAAACCCCAATTCTTTTACTCTATTGATGTCAGCCATAACTTCGCCAATTTCACGGCGCAAGTATTGTGTTTTGTAAAGACAGGCAATAGAGCAGAAAGAGCAAGTGTTCGGGCAGCCTCGGCCTGCTTGAACCGGCAGAAAATCACCTATGTTCTTGCAAGTTACCAGTTCATATTTCGGTATGGGCGTTGATAATTTATCAAGTTTCTTTTTATAAAAGTCCTTCAATTCGTCATTTTCATAGTCAGCTAAAAGTGTTGTCCAACAACCTTCTGCATCCCCAATCAGAACACTATCGCAGTACTGCTTAACTTCATCAGCAACTAAACTCGCCATGTATCCGCCCAATATGACAGTCTTACCACGCCGTTTGAACTCTTGCGCTATTTCAATGCCTCTTATGATTGAATGCCCCATGCTGCCTATACCGATGAGTTCCGCATCCGTATCAAAAGGCACATCTTCTAATGTTTCTATGCAGACATCAATATCCCAAGTATTGGGAGAAAGCGCCGCAAGCAAGGGCATAGTTAGCCCTATAAAATACAGCTTTTTCTTTTTCACAAGACGACTTTTACTATTGTCATATATAGTCGGCTGAATAAGCAATATTTTCTTTTTATTCATACGGCTTCACACCCCTATATTCAAACATCATCTTGAAGTAATGCCAAAGCATTATTATAGCCCCTCTTACGCATTTATACGTTATCTTGAATCCGCATTTTTTATATATATACGCAATGGAAGAAAGGCTACTTGATGTTTTAAAGTATCCCTTAATGATTTCCCAATAGTAACGACTTGGAGACATTTTTGTAGGAATTATCGCTATATGTGTTAAATCCCATTTTTCGTATTCTTTCCGTTTTAGTAATAGTTTGTCTTTGTATTCTTCATATATTGGAGTACCCGGAATGGGAACGAGCGGCTGTAAGTTAGTGAAACGTATGTGCATACGCCTGATCCATTTTATAAACTCCTTGAAATCGTTTTTATCCCAATCAGGGCCGACAATAGCCCCTGCGTATAAATCTACTCCATAATGATATAAAATTTCGGAAGCCCTTTCGGAAATTCCAACATCAGTTCGTTTATTAAATCTATCCAGATCAGTTTGCTTGAAACTCTCTATGCCAACAAACACAGCATCCAATCCGTGTTCGCTGAGTAATTTAATGCTATCCTCGTTATTTACGATAAAATCTGCCCTGCCAAACACGATAAAGTTTTTCTGGATGTTGTTTTCCTCTAACAGTTCGCAAAACTTTGCAATACGCTCCTTGCTAACCAAGAAATTATCGTCCACAATAAACACGTTTGGCTCCATTATTTCCTTGAGTTCAGCGATAGTAACTTCTAATTCACGTTCATAATAGCTATGTTTTGTAATCTCTATGCAGAAACAAAATTTGCAATTATAAGGACATCCAAATGAAGTTTTAAGCAAGGCACACGGTGCGTGATACGCATAATCATATTTGCACCTATATTTTGCCGTCAACTCTCTATCGGGCATAAGTGAAACATAGTTTTTCTCAATCGTATCATGGTTAAAGCATATCTTTTCATCCCCACGAACTAATCCGTCCAGCAATCTCTCAAAATTTTGCAGCCCGTTTAGCTCTAAAATATAGTCGAGATTGTTGTGAGTAAAATCCATTGGAATTACCTCGCTATGAACGCCGCCAACTACCGTTATCATATTAGGGTTATAACGCTTAACTTCGTCTGAATAGTCTTTTATGACATTGATATGTGTTATGTAGGATGTAAAGCATACTATATCCGGCTCATGTTTTTTCAAAAAATACGTTAGTGGTTTACGCTCTAACATTTTGTCAACAAAAACAACTTCGTGTCCTTTGGATTTCACAAGTGTAGATACATACTCTAGTTCCAAAGGCTCACAAGTCATTAAATTCGTTAAGCCCAATGAATTTTTATGTGGTTTTGGACGTACTAACATTACACGCATTTTTAATCACCCATTTTTCTGTATTCCCGGATCAATTTATACCAATTCCAAAAAAGTCTGGCAAGCCCTGTTACTGTGTAATAACAAGTTCTCAATCCACAAGTCTTATATAGAAATATAAGGCTTCTCGGTCTGCCCGTTACCTTGAAGAAGATTTTAATCATTTCAATGTAAAATTCGCTCGTTTTCATTTTCAAAGGCTTAATAATAATGTGTTGAAATTCCCATTTTTCATATTCTTTACGAGGAATTAACAACCTGTCATCATAATCATGCCCGACTTCCGTGCCAATTAGTGGGGCAAGCGGCATAAAATTGATATATCGGAAATAAAGGTTTTCTTTTATCCACTTAACGAACTCTTTGAAATCGTTTTTATCCCAGTCATAACCCACAATCGCACTGCAATGAAGTTGGATATTATTTTTGTGGCAAATTTCAGACGCTTTGACAGACAACTCAACATTGCTGCACTTTCCGAAATTGTTCAGGTCTTCCTGTTTAAAGCTCTCTATTCCGATAAATATAGCGTCCACACCATGCTCGGCTATGAGTTTAATAATATCTTCATTTGAGCAAACAAAATCCGCTCTTGCAGAAATATAAAACTTTTTCTTAATGTTGTTCTTATCTAATAAATCACAAAAAATTTTTATTCTCTCACGATTGACGAGGAAGTTATCGTCAACAATAAATACGTTTTTTTCTTTGATCTCTTTTAACTCTTCAATTACAGTCTCAAGCTCGCGTTCAAAATACTGATACTTTGTTATTGCCGGACAAAAACAAAATTTGCAATCATAAGGACAACCGAAGGATGTTTTAAGTAAAGCACAAGGCTCACGATACGAATAATAATACCGCTTCCTGTATTTCGCAGTTAAGGTACGGTCTACTTTTGGTAATTGAAATTCTTTATTTATCTCGTCATGCTTAAACTTAGGCTCAACTCCTTTTTGTAACGCGTCTAAAAGAATAATGGAATTTTCCAACCCATTTATGCCCATTATGTAATCAATGTTGGGATGCTCGAAATCTTGGGGACAAACCTCGCAATGTATTCCGCCAACAGTCGTTGGTATTTGAGGGTTGTATTTCTTTACAATATCCGAATACCCCTTAACAACATTGACATGTATTTGATACGCTGTAAACATAACGATTTCAGGATTATATTCTTTGAGAAAATATTCCAAGCCTTTTTTCTCCATAACCATATCAATTAAAACGACTTCATGTCTCTCTTGTTTCAAAGCAGTACCAACGTATTCCAAGTCCAGAGGCTCACAGTGCATTAAATCCGTTAAGCCAAGTGAATCCTTGTGTTGTTTAGGCCTTATTAACATTACTTTCATAGCGCTTCTCCCTTGAACACATTAAAGTTCCAGTCATCTGCTTTATATTCTAAAAATCCCGTAAACTTATTTATCAAATAGTTAATAAACTTGTTGCTATGCGAAAGCAAAAAGAATTTTTCATACAGGTTACACCCAAGTTTCATTTTAGCGTCATAGGCTGTCTGTCCATAATGAACTTTCTCGAAGCCATTATCAATCGCATACTTCATCATGTAAAGCAACATATTGTGATACAAATCATATTGTTGCGCGATTTTGTAATTAAAACCACCGAACTCAAATATCAATGTATCTTTATTCTCGATAATTTGTATTATCGCTTCAATCTTTCCGTCAATTTTCATGCAAACAATTTTCGAGATGTCGTTTTTAAAAAAGTCTAACGATAACTTTTCCAAAGAGTATTCAGCATGGCCAAAAACTTGCTCGTATAATTCATACATTTCCTGGGTAAAGCCATCATTATTCTCTAATATCTCATATTCAATCTTTGTGCCCTTTTTCAATGCCTTTTTATACCTGTATCTATAATTTGACCTCAGGCTATCCATATACTCATCAAAAGTTTTCCACGTTAAGTCAATAATGCAAACAGGAAGATAATGCCCCTGCGCAAAGCCTTTTAAGGCATCCTGTTTGTCAACATTTATCACAATTTTAATGCCTTTCATTGAATGTAAAACTTGCTCGATTTCAGTATTATCTTTACCAAATACGATACTCGGTTCGGAAGCTGATAATGGCAGATACACGAATTTCATATTACATTTTATTTTGAGCGGCGTAAAGATAAATAAATTGAATTTTCGCTCAAACATCATAAAACCGCTATATATCTTTCCGTTTTCATAAAATGCATGATAACTTTGGTTGCATGGGTTAGCCTTGTCCATGAACGCCAAAAAATGGCGTGACAAATACACATTACCTTTGCATAATTCGTCCCATTCTTCAGGCAAGTCTACCGCTCTCTCAAATCTTTTATGCAAAACTTACACCTCTAGTTCGTACAAATTGTATTCTCTTTCGATTCCCTGCGAGAAAATTCTGCAAGCCTTTGTGGATTGAACATTTTCCTCTAAAACGAATGAGGACACCACTTTTTTGTATCCTTCACATAATTTTGCTGTTTGATGTATCAACCCAATTGCCAATGATGTATTTTGATATTCGGGCAAAACGCCTATTATGTTGTATATAATTTTGTTTGCCTTTTGGAAACGATTTTTGAGAAACACAATAACAGGATTCACCTTTGTTTTTGTCATAAAATCTGCAAAGTCAGGGTGAATGAATATAAATCCAACCTCTTTTCCGTCTTTCAACGCAAATATAATATCCTCATTTTTCAAAAGGGGTTTCATCTGCTTCATAAGCTCATACATTTCTTCTTTTGTTTTCGTAGAGTAATAAGGAGTTTCGCACATTACTTTATCACAAAGTTCACCAAACAGAAACATTTCCTTTTTAAAATTCAACTTGTCCATTGTACGAAAATCATAGGTTTTGTAAACATTATCTAAGATATCTTTATTGAAAATGCTTGTTTTAAGTGAGTATATGTAGGAATATGCTTTTTTCTTGATTAGTTTTAGATCGTCAAGTTCTGCGGCATAATAAAAAGGATTGTAGTTGGCATTAAACTCAAATTCATTATCTTCTCCAACTAAAATCCCCAAACCATAACTAATATGACCATTTATTCCTATAACTATTTTTTTTAATCCATAACTGTGTGCTATAATCCGTCCCTGTCTCAAAAGTTCTTCCAAATATTTTTGAGCATTCGGCAAAAACTCCAAGAAAGAAAGGTGTAGCTCCTTCATATCTTGCGAGTGAACAAAAGTGCCAACCGCTTTTATATCGTTATCATTTTTTATAATCATAGGCTGAACGATACAACGCTTCGCATGATTATCTTTTTGCCACAAAAAGTTCTTAACAAAAAGCAAGTTTAAATCCCGATAGTTGCCGTCACACTTGTAAACTTTGTATATAAAGTTTACATATTCTTGCTTTTGTTTGTCTGTTTTTACGTTAATCGCTTCCAATCAATTTACCTATTTTCCTTAATGCTCAGCAGTGAATCAACGTTATTATTGAAGGGTAAAATCAACAATACTGCTTACAGTTATGTTGCCATTACCGTCGTTGTACTCGACATATGCACGATATTTATTACCGTTAGCCAAACCCTTAATATGCACACCTTTTGAGTTGTAGTTTACATTATCGTATTGTTTAAATTTTTCAACCGCTCCAGTTTCAGATATGTAAACTGTATAGCCTTTTCCGTTGGCTGATTTTATGGGAAAGTTCAAATTTGCTTGTTTGTTGCCCGTAGCAATACTCGTTATGGCAATCGTCGTTGTTGGTTCCACTGAAAAAAATGTTCTCAAAATAGGATAACCGTCGTTTACGCCATCCTTATACCCCCAAACCAAATCAAAGTCCCAACCGATAAAATTGGATGATACTACCATTTGGCTCGGCATAAGAGGTTTACCGCTTTCGTCGAATGATCTGCCTGTGATTATTTGTGTGGATAAGCGATAACAGTTGACGATAATCGCATTCCCGCCGTTATATCCGATTAACCCACCCGTAAAATAAGAATAAGGCGCGTTTATATTGCCCGAAGCATAACAGTTTTCGACCGTCGTATCATTACCAAGGCATTCCCCAATCAGCCCACCTGCAGTGGCAGGATCATCAGTAGTATCAACATTACATGTAGAATAACAGTTTTCGATTGTCAGCGTATCACCATCACAAAATCCGATCAGTCCACCTATTGCAGAATAGTACGCAGAAGCGTCAACATTACCCGAAGCGTAACAGTTTTTAATCGCCAGTGTAGTGCTGTAATTGCAAGCCCCAATCAGCCCGCCTGTAAACGAAAAAAACGAAGAAACGGAAACATTACCAGTAACATAACAGTTTTCAATGGTCAAATATACTGCGTTTTCACATGCTCCAATCAATCCTCCTGCATATGAGAAAAAAGAAGACGTAGCGGAAACGCCTTGCCGGCCAATATTTATCCCGACATCTTTTATTTTCACATCGTTTCCATATATGCTCCCAAATAGTCCAGCATATTCACGATCACTGCGCTCAAGTACATATAGGTTATTGATGCTATGCCCTTGTCCGTCAAATGTACTGCCCGCGAAATTATCAATCGGTATCCACTCATCAGTCAAATATATATCTTCATTAAGGGCGTAATATGCACCTGTCTGCGTCCAGTCAATCGTTAGAATATTGTCGTTCGTTATAAGTATTGCTCCCGTTGGTACAGTTTTATTCTCCGATTGTTCGCTTGCAGCCAATACTGATTCTGGTGAAGCCGCCCAAACGGAAAATGCAAGGCACAATGCAACAATCACAGCAAAAATGTTTTTTCTTGATACGGAAAAGCAAATTCGACTTTTCATAACGCTCCCCTTATTTATATCAAATATCAATATAACTCCAATTTCTACCAACATATTTTAACAAAGAAGCGTTAGCTTGTCAACTGCACAAAAAGGAATCTCAAAGCCAATCATTTCAAGGCTTTAAGATTCCTATATAAAGGGGAGGAGAAACAGGCTATTTTTATGCGATTTGAGCCCGTAATTGTTTTTGCAGGATTTCCAGGACCTCTTTCAGGTTAAAGGGTTTTCCGATGTGGCCGCTCATACCGGCGTCAAGGCATTTCTCAATATCCTCTCGGAACACGTTCGCAGTCATTGCGATAATTGGAATTGTTTTTGCCTTCGGCAGATCGAGTTTTCTGATATGGCGCGTTGCCTCGTATCCATCCATTATCGGCATCTGCACATCCATAAATATCAAATCATATTTCTCCGGCATATCTCTGAATAAGCGGACCGCTTCGCTGCCGTTTTCCGCACAGTCGATCTCGAGAAGCGTCGGCTCAAGCAGCGTCTGCACGATTTCACGATTGATTTCCACGTCCTCAACCAGCAGAATGCGGAAGCCATTGAAATCATTAGTCGCACTAGGCTGTGTTTCCTCCGCATCTTTTTCGAAATGCGCCGATGCGTCCAGGGCGTTGTCTTCTGAAGACAAAACCAGGGTATCGTCAATCTCTATGTCCGGCGCCAGAGGTTTATCTCTATTATCCGTGCCTTGCTTCATCTGGATCGCAAAGGCAAAAGAGGAGCCTTTCCCGAACTCAGATTCGACCCATATCCTGCCTCCCATTAATTCGACAATGCCCTTGGAAATCGAGAGGCCCAAGCCTGTCCCGCCGAATTTCCGCGCCGTAGAATCTTCGGCTTGTTGAAATGTCTGAAACAATCTGTTTTGCTGCTCGGGGGTAATGCCGATTCCTGTGTCAGTCACTGTGAACTTTATTGTGACGTTGTCGTTTTCTTTGCCGATACAACGTGCGTCAAGACTGATTGAGCCTTGCTCGTTAGTAAACTTCACAGCATTTGCTAAAAGGTTCATGATCACCTGACTGATCCGTTGATCGTCACTGATAAGACTCGTGGGGATATCTTTGTCAAATGTTACCGTTAACTTTTGTTGTTTTTCTTCAACACGGAAGTTGATCACATTTACGATCTGCCGCAGCATTTTTTCAAAGTCGAATTCTACCGGCGAAATCTCAAATTTTCCGGCTTCGATTTTTGACATGTCCAAAATGTCATTGATTACGCCAAGCAGATGGTTAGACGCATCCTGTATCTTCGTGAAACTGTATTTCATCCGTTCAATGTGCGCTGCGGCTGCGCCAATTGTAGTCATGCCGACGATCGCGTTTATCGGCGTGCGGATTTCGTGGCTCATATTTGCTAAAAAGTTTGTCTTGGCCTTACTCGCGGCTTCGGCGACCTTAACGGCCGTTTCCAGTTCCCTTTGGAGCCTGATTGTTTCGGTTATATCGTCGGTGCTGCCAACGACGTCGGTGATATTGCCTTTGCTGTCGTAAATCGGCGTTGTAATAGAGTGGTATACATTGCCGCCAATTTCGCTAATCCAATCCTGCGGGCCTTCATAGAAGGTTTTTTCAATATTGTCGACAATATCCAGATGCTGGTTTTTCATTCGCGCGGCTTCAAGGTTTTTGCCTTCCAGAAAAGATGGCGTAACTCCGATGACCTCTAAGTACTTTCCCTTGAAGGTCGTAATGACCCTGTCTTTGTTTACGCTCCAGATGACCCCCTTGTAATGATGGTTCACGGCTTCCAGTTTGGCAGTGCGATCCTGCACGAGCGCTTCAAGCCGCCTCCCATCGTTTCTGGTTTTTCTGAATAAAATATACAGAAGTACGATTATAAGCGAAAGCAGGACTGCCCCGCCTATCAGCCAGGGGCGCTGAGCCCGTACCAGTTTCGCCGAATAGTCATAAGTCTTTCGCATCCATTGATCAGCAATCAATTCCATATCGATCATATTGAGAGCCTTGTCGACTATTGAGCACAGTACGACATAGTCCTTGTTAAATCCGAAGGTGGATCTGAATGAATAATCGAATACCACGTTGGCCTTATATCCGGTACTCTCACGGTAATTCGTCAGGATCAGGAGCTGAGTCTGGCTCCCCATTATCAAGTCTATTTCACCGCTGGCCAAAGCGTCAAAGGCGCTATCGATGCTTTCGTATTCCACAGCATTCATATGGTTCGGAAACCAACTTTGAAATAATGCCGTGTGAGCCGTATCTTTTGCCAGGCCCACCGTTAAATACAGTATCTCATTGATCTTAACATTGCGCAGGCCAGATTTGGATATGAGGGCGTAATTATCTGTAAGAATTGCAGTATTCGGCCACAGAAAGTGGTTTCCCCGGTCGCTGCAATAGATCAACTCGGAGATCATCGCCGCATCCCCGTTTTCGAGCATCTCCAGTAAATCAGGCCATTCGGTATGCTTATCGTTAACGATTTCAAAGGTCAGTCCCGTCAAGTTTTCCACTTCTCTCAACACATCAAATGCGATTCCCTGCCATTCCTTGCTGTATGTATTGTAAAAGCTGATCGGATAATTGTCGTATTCCGCCGCGAACCGCACGACCGGGTAGTTTTCTATATACGCCAATTCTTCCGTGGTAAGATGCAAGCGCATCTTGTGCTTCAAGTACTCGTCCTGGCCAAGGTTATATAGTTCGGTCAGATAATGAAGAGTTCCATTTTCCAGAGCCTTTTGCACGATTGATACAATAGGGGCAAGTCTCTGGTTTTGTGTTGTTAAGGAGACAGGGCTGTATATCGAAGGGAAAAAGTACTGGGCAACGACGTCACCATAATCATCAAAAGCGGCTTCCGCCGGACTTTCATCAAAAAATGCATCGATTTCGCCACTCTTCAGCTTTGCGTAAACTGTATCGTAATCATCGATATAGTTTATTTCGAATTCGTCGGTTGCGTGCGATGTAATGTGCTCGACAGTAGTCGTTCCTTCGAGAAACGCGTATCGAAGCAAACGTGACTCCGCGATTTCCGAGAGCGGTTTGCTGTCCTTTATCCGCATAAATTTGACTGAACGTTCGGCAATAGTATCAGTCATATAGTAGGTTTTCCGGCGTTCGCTGGTGGCGGTCAGTTCTCCTGTAAAGTCGATATCGCCTGTTTCAAGTCCTGCGACCAGGTCGCCCCACTCATAGAGCCCGGGCTTGAATGGGATACCGAACAATTCGGTCAACCAGTCACAAAACAGGGCCGTATACCCCCTGATTTCACCGCTTTCATCATAAAACGCTTCCGTACTGGGGTTCATTCCATACACAAATGAAGCTACTTCTTCCCGAAGCGCTTCGATTGCGATAATTTCATCGTCTGTCACACCCGGAATATCCTGATAAAAAGTGAATTCTTTCGAATCGCCGTTCTGCGTATCTGTACCCCTTACATAACCGGGAATCACGACAAGCAAAAGCATCATCACAGAAAATAAGATGACCATTATCTTTTTAGAAGTTTTCATAGTTGCGACCTCCCGACTCCCAAACTTGAGTGTCTCAAGTATACAGTTTAAAGTTACTCGAAGGTCAAGAGATTTTTTTGTTTTTTCAACATTCACAGCCTGATTGTGATATACTGTTGGTAGTTAGGATTTTTAGCTCGATATCGACTTGGAGTAAAAATGGCATCTTATAAATCGTTGTCGAGAAAAATCATTTCGTGTTATAACATCGACGAACCAAAAGCCATATGGCAGCCCTGGGCAAATTGGGCTAAGGATAATTTTGATAAGGAATTTGGAGATGATGGAGGGGGCGGAGATTTTGATGTGAAATTTCTGGAAGCCGACACAGATGGCGACATTGCGCTGATTGCCCTGGTGGCACGGAAGGGTTTCCCGCCATGCATTTGACCGTCAGAGAGGAATACTTTTTTGAACTATTATGTTTACATCGTTAAATGTGCGGATGGAACTTTATATACAGGAATTTCAAACGATTTGGAAAACCGTATATCCGCCCACAATAGTGGCAAGGGCGCAAAATATACTTGTGGCCGCCTTCCGATAGTCCTTGCTTATAAAGAAATCTGCGATAACAAATCAGCCGCCCTCAAACGTGAATGTGAAATCAAGAAAATGACAAGAGGAAGAAAACTTAAATTGATTAAATCCGTCCTATAGGCAAACTTGTACGTTCGTCTATGGGATAGAATGAAAAACCTTATTTTCGACAATTATACTAAATATATGGAATAACGGAATATCAGCTTATCTTCAAGCAGGGCTTTGCCGCGAACATTCTGCATCGTATGAAACATGGCAAACCAATAAGTACAAAAACACTTGATACGCTATGTTTTATTTTGGAGCGCCCTGTCTCCGATGTCCTTGAATACAAAAAAGACGAATGACATGTCTTTAATTTTCCACCAAATTTTTTATTTTTATACTCTTAGCTCATCTGCCATGTGTAGAAGGAGTGCCTGAGGACGTCTTGCTTTTCAAGGCGTTTTTTGTTTTGCATACAACTTGCATAATATCATCTGCCGCCCTGCCCAGAGCAGATGATTCCGGACATCGTTATCTGGATTTGTTCTGCCTCCAAAAAGGCACATTAAAACCAGCCGTCGCCCTTGTTAGGAGATGTGGGAGTGTCGCCCCACCTGATTCTTATTAACGAATAAAGGCAGAGGAGCGGTTTTCGCTCCTTTTGCTTTATCTAAGTTAGATATGACAAGCGAGCTTCTCGCTGCTGTATCTTGCGTATATCACGGCATTCATGATTCACCACCACCATTATTATCGTTAAGCGCCTTAAGATTTTTCGCATTTAATGGTGTTACAATTTTTTTGCCGGATTGGCTTTCGTATTGTTCGCGAGCTGCCCTTGCGACAGAACCGCCCCGCTTGGCTATTTTTGCTGATTCAATCATTCCGGACGGGTTGTTTTCTTTTGACAAATCAGTTGTTGAAACTTCAGCGAGCATATTTAGGACAAGTTCAGTAGTATGTTGTAAAAGGGGAACATAGAACGCCCTTGAAAAACACAGGCAGTTCAAGCATTTGCGGCACAAATGAACCACCGCCTCACCACTGAAAGGAGTGAAAACAGTATGAACGAAATCACTTACACTCTCGTCGGCGACTTCCTGTTGCCAAATATTATCTTACAAGAAAATACCGAAGATGTCCAGCCTCTCGGTAAATACGGACGTATACACAAAGCGTACCTTAAAGAGTACCGTGAAATGACCTACAACGCGTTTTTATTATCTGAACGGTTATACCCACTCTGCCGTGAGATTGACGAAGCAGCGGCGCAAAGAATGGCTATGGCGACCGACCGTGAGATGGCGCATGAATTTATCCTTGCGGAACTTGTTTACACTTAAACCACTTTTATGCCGCGTAAGTCGCTTTACAGTGAGTGCGGGCATGGTAGCCTGATTACACAGGCGGGAGCAGTAGCCCTGAAGGGGCTTGCCTCTCGCGCCTGATCTGTATCCATGACCGCAGAGGCTCACTGTCAAGCGAACGTGGAATAAATCCTTAATAACCAGAATAATTTGCCCCCGATAACGGCATGTATTACGAGGGGGAGATCGTGCAAAATCAGCGCATACTCCCCCATCAACGTTGGAAAGGGGGGCGCTCCATGAACACAACTGCTTTAAAAAGTGCGGGTAATATGCCCGCCGAAACCGAACCGGTAACGCTACTGAAAAGGATCGGTTCAACGACCGTCGAGGTCACTGTCCATTTCAGTAAAACAAGCATCGAAACGATGGCGGATATTGTCCGCCGCCTGATTGAGCGGGAGGTGAGTAAAATTGTCTGATAACGCTCAATGTACCGCGAATGCTCATGACTGCCGGAAAGAGGTAGAAATGAGCAAGCAAAAACTTACGGTTCTTTACGAAAGGCTCTCTGTTGAAGATGAGCGGGACGGAGAATCAAACTCAATCACAAATCAGCGTAAACTTCTTGAAGAATACGCCGAGCGAAACGGCTTCACTCCATACATTCATCTGGTGGACGATGGCATTAGCGGAACCCGCTTTGACAGGCCGGGGTATATCAAAATGATGGAAGAAGTTGAAGTGGGCAATGTCGGACAAATCATTATCAAGGATATGTCGCGCATCGGGTGCGATTATTTACAGACAGGGTTTTACACGGAAGTTTTCTTCCGTCAGCATGATGTCCGTTTTATCGCAATCAGCAACGGTATTGACAGCAAGAACGGGGAGAGCAGCGAGTTTGCCCCGTTCTTAAATATTATGGCTGAATGGTACGCGAGGGACGCAAGCCGCAAACAGAAAGCGGCTTATCAGTCCAGAGGAAACAGTGGACGGCGCACGACTAACGGCATAATTTACGGCTACCTCAAAGACCCCGGCGATAAAACCAAATGGCAGATAGACCCCGAAGCCGCCGCCGTTGTATTGCGTATCTTTCAAATGAGAGTGTCGGGCATGGGGGTTTTCCAGATCGCCCGGACGCTGACGCAGGAAAACATTGAAACGCCGGGATATTATCACCAACGGCTTGGTATAGGAACAGCCAAAACGAAAACCTACAAAAACCCTTGTCTCTGGAGCGGTACAACCATATCCCATATTCTCTCTAAGCCGGAATACATGGGGCATACGGTCAACTTCCGCTCCACGAAGGAATCATACAAAGAAAAGAAGCAGACCAAAAACCCAAAGGAAGATTGGGTAATCATCGAAAACACCCACGCGCCCATCGTAGACCCCGGCACATGGGAAACGGCGCAGCGTTGCCGGACAGTTAAACGTCGCACCGACACCATAGGAGAAGCGAACCCTCTGACCGGGCTTCTCTACTGTTCCGATTGCGGCAGCCGCCTTTTTAACCATCGGAAAAGACCATCGCAAAAGGTATCTCAAGCAACTGGCAATATTATCAATGAATCCGGCAGGAGCGATTATGTCTGTCCTGTCTATTCCGGCACTAAGAGCAGGGGCGGCGGAGCTGAATGTACCATCCATTTTATCAGCACCCAAACGGCAAACGCGCTGATACTGGAAGCGATAAAACGGACAAGCGGTTTTGCCAGAGATAACGAAGCCGATTTTATGAAAATACTGCGCGAGGAATCGGCAATCAAGCAAGCGGAATCCGCGAAATCCCATAAACGGCAAATTACCAAAAACGAAAAGCGGATTGCCGAACTCGATTCTCTGTTTCGTAAAACTTATGAGGATTTCGCGGCGGGGAGGCTCACCGAAAAACGCTTTGAGCAGTTATCCGGCGGCTACGAATCCGAACAGGCTGAACTCGAAAAGCTGACCGCAGAACTGCGAATCGAACTTGACACTTTCGACACCGACAGCGTGAGGGTTGACAAGTTTATGGAACTGACGCGACGCTATACAGATTTTAGTGAACTGACCCCCGCTATGCTCCATGAGTTTATTGAAAAGGTTGTCGTATTTGAAGCCGACAAATCAAGCGGTGTTCGGGAGCAGCGGGTAGACATTTACCTCAACTATATTGGTCAATTCGATGTGCCGGGATGGTTTGAGATAGAGGACGATACTCCGGCGGTAATTCGGACACCCGACGAACAGCAACGGGCAAAGTGGCGGGAGTACGCGCGTAAATCCAGAGAGCGGAAAATCGCCGCTAAACTACAGGAACAAAAAGAAGCTGATTCAAGAAAAACTGCATAATCATTATCGCGACAGGCGGTCTACTCAAAATGGGTAGACCGCTTTTTTGCGTCCATTTTCCATTCACATTCATTCCAAAAAATCATTATAAAAAGGAGATTATATATCATGGCTAAAACTAGACTGGAAAAAATTGCAAGCTACGAGGAACAAATCGCCCAAATCAAAAACAAGCAAAAGCAAGAGCGGCAAAAACTAAGCAAGGAAGAACGAAACGCGAGGACGCGCCGCCTATGTTCGCGGCATGGGTTACTGGAAAAAATGTTACCCGAAATCATCACCATCACAGACGAGCAATACCAAATCTTTCTTGAAAAAAGCTGTAGTGAGCGTTACAAGCCGCCGCATATTAGACGGATTGACCGCGCAGGGCAACGACACCGGCGCCGTCATTCCCGCCGACATCGAGCAGGATAACGGCGCCGACGAGGACGGGGAAACGGAGAACGGCGAAGCGGAAACCCCGTAACCTAACCGTTGTCGTAAGACAATGGCGCACTTACATACCACACTGTCGTGTGGTATGTGCGGTCTGCCGACGGCTCTTTGCTCCTATCGGAGCAAAGAGTTACGACGGGGGAAAGCGTTTTCCCCCGCGCCCCCAACGGCACCTGTGGGAAGCGTTCATTGTCTGCGGACAATAACCGCTTCCCGCAGGTCTTAATATACGCAAACCGAAAGGAACCGCAGAATGGCAATCTATCATCTATCCATTAAAATCATCGGCAGGGGCAAAGGCAAATCCTCTGTTGCGGCGGCGGCTTATCGGGCGGCTGAAAAAATCAAGAGTGAATATGACGGTATTATCAACGACTACACCCGCAAAGGCGGCGTTGTCCATACCGAGATTTTATTGCCCGACCATGCCCCCGCCGAATATGCAGACCGCGCCGTTTTATGGAACGCCGTTGAGCGAGTAGAGAAAGCGAAAAACGCACAACTTGCGCGTGAAATTGAAATCGCCTTGCCATTATATACGAATAAGTTGTTGCTGTAAAGTGAAATAAGTCACTTTTTTCTCATATAAATCACTTTAACTTGAAAAATGCAATTTGTAAGTGTAAAATGGCTTTAATGAGAGGATGATAATTATATGGGAATGTCATTAAAAATAAGAACCATACTGCTTGAACGAAAGATGACGATAAAAATGTTGGCGGAAAAAATCGGCACAAACGGCAGCAATCTAAGCAACAAGCTAGCGCGGGATAACTTTTCTGAGAAAGAATTGCGCGATATAGCTGAGGCGCTTGACTGTGATTATGACGCCGCTTTTATCATGAAGGATACAGGAAAGCGGGTATAAACAGTATCGTTATTTTCTGCGTTGCCGTGAATAAATTACTGTAGCGTGGATTATTTATATTTGCTTTTTAATTTGCAATGAAATGAGAATATTACTGAAAGCAACCAAAATGCAACCAAAAGTAGCGCCATAGTTGGTGGAGCAACTCATGTCCTAGTGATAGACTTTAGTCATCATAAAAAAGGAGGTAAATTATTATGAATTTTTCCGGAATAACTTATATTATGATGGCTTTCGGTGTTATCATGTTGGGTTTGTTTGTCACCTTAATAGTCCTTATTATCCGCGCTCTTTTAAAATATATAAAATCAAAAGATGTTCGGAAAGAAAAGGCTGAAACGAGAAAATCACTTGGAGAAGCATTAAAAGGACATCGTACTCGTTGCAAAATGACACAAGAGTTTGTAGCGGAAACATTAGGCGTCAGTAGACAGGCTGTATCAAAATGGGAAAGCGGAACGTCTGACCCCAGTACGAGTAATCTACTCGCTTTGGCAAAACTATTCGGGATTTCAGCAGAGGAATTACTAAAAGAAGTCGAGGTATAATTTTCGTTCGAGATATCAGATAGCAAGGGTGAGTCGCCCCGCCTGTCGGAGTGCCGTGTCGCCCTTGTACGTTTTACAGAAAAATATTTTTCATTTATCTTGCAATATTAGCGACAAAAACCGTACTTATAGGGTGAAAGCGCTTTCAAGGTAAAGGGGGACATTCAAATGGATGACTCGGGAATAATAAAATTATATTGGGAACGATCTGAAGATGCTATCAGAGAAACAGCCGCTAAGTATGGCAAACTGTGCCGTTATATTGCCAAAAACATCCTGGCTGATACACAGGACGAGGAAGAATGCGTAAACGATACATATTTAGGCGCGTGGAACGCCATACCGCCTCAGAAGCCAAATAATTTTTCTGCTTTTATCAGCAGAATTACACGGAACTTAGCCTTAAAAAAGTATGAGTATATCTCTGCAGCGCAAAGAAACCCGGAAGCCGTTATTTCTCTTGCCGAATTGGAAGAATGTGTTTCAGGGCAAGACTATATTGAAAACGAGCTGGAAAACAAACGTATCGAAAAAGCAATAAGCGACTTTCTATGGCAGCAAGACATTGAGAAGCGCACCGTATTTATACGTCGTTACTGGTACTTTGAGCCTATTGATAGTATTTGTAAACGCTCCGGATTCAGCCAAAGCAAGGTGGCTTCCATGCTGTACCATACAAGACAAAAGCTTAGAGAATATTTAGAAAGCGAGGGCGTTGTATTATGAAACCAAATCAATTTTCACAGCGAATCGGAAATATTGATGATAGGCTTGTTGAGCAAGCGGAAAATGTACCGAATTTCCGGCGCAAAAGGCAAAATAGAAGCTTAATGAGGGTGGCGTCAATAGCGGCGGTTTTAGTTCTTATGGTTGGCAGCTTTGCGGTAGGCGCGGTAGCGATGGCAAAGGAAACGATCATTTATGTAGAAACGGAGCAAGAAATCATTCAGGTCGGCGATTCGGGTATTACGCTTATACTTCCAGACACATGGAAAGATAAATACGGATATGAGCAGGACGGCAATAACGTGACGGTGTATCATCTGGCCACGCGCGAAGCCCTTGTGTACGGGGGAGATTTGTTCCGTATATATTGCATAGAGGGGCTGTATCCGATGGATTACATTTATCCCGAGCCAGGCTTTACCATCGCCATAACGCAGACCCATACCTACCGTGTCAGCTACCCTTCGGATGTTCAGTTCGATCCGAGTGATCCTGAATTGTGGGCCGCTTATGACACATTGTACGACGACTTAAAAAAGGTCGAAATCGTCATGTCTGCCGAGATGCTCGCGAACACCATGAACGCGTCCAACTGGGCGCAAGGGACTGTATTTGTCGAGTTCCTTGAGGAATGGGCGCTTCACAAAACCGTCGTCTGCGATGCGGAACAGTCCAGAATAATAAGAGAGATCATCGAATCGCAGGACTACAGCCTTGAACCCGAAAGCTATTTCGCCAATCTCTGGATCAGGTTTAGTGGAAAGGAGTATCTTCTTAACCTGAACACAGGAATGATTAAGCCACCGGAAGGTGATTCAAAAGCTGCCGTGATGTCTGTCGAGGATTTAAACAGAATCGTGGGATTGCTGAATGATTAAAAAATGACGAGCCAACATAGTTCTCAAAATCCCGATATCTCATCAGTATCGGGATTCTCTGCTTATGGCTGTTTTGTGGCAATACCCTCGGAGAGATCACTAAGGAGCTTTCAGCCGTACAGCCCATTAAAGCTGATTTTGACGAAGTATCCGCCATCGGCAAGCAAATTTCCTGATTGAAAAAGTTAGTTTTGATGATCTGACTGACGAAGAAAAAGAATCTGTAAGAATAGGTCGTGAGCAGTTTAAACGTGGCGAAGCTGTGCGTCTAGAAGATATTATCCATAATTAACCAAGCAGCCTCCCTGATGGCGGCCTCCGGCATACCGCTGCCACGCTTTTACTCGGCGCCGGAACGGATATTCAGACTGTTGGTAAGCGTTTAGACCACGCCCGGCCAACAACGACATTAAATGTATACTCCCACTTCCTACAAAGTCCTGATGCAGAAGCTGCGATGACGCTTGAAAAGATATTCAAAGGCGAAAGCGTTTTAAGGGTCGCAAAATGAAGCTTTTTTTAAAGTCGGACAACAAACGGACAATAAATCACAGTTTTCAAGCAGGCTGCAAAAAAGCAAAAAGCCTGCAATCATTGAAATCACAGGCTTTTCATGGCACCCCCGAGATGATTCGAACATCCGACGCACGGTTTAGGAAACCGACGCTCTATCCCCTGAGCTACGGAGGCACATTATTTACATAACGCATAAATAATATCATATTTTATACTTGGTTTTCAAGCCCTCTTGAAAATAATTTAATAATATACCGTGATTACCTTACAAGTGATGTTTAATACGATGATTTGGGGGCATAAGAGAAGCATAAAGAGAAATATTGAGATTATGTTTTTCACAAAGGAGTGCGCTCATGAATATTATAATTACTGGCAATGCCGACCCACCCCTTTTTGACACACAAAAAATGGTAATTATTTTGAAAGCCTTGCACCGCAAGGTTTTTTTAGTGGAAAAAATATTTTTGATAAAAAATAATAGTAGTCAAATGTAG
>Ga0123353_10000090_pt1 | contig 102104 bp, 77 predicted proteins | sample TergutLab28metaG_3_FD_92763 | JGI IMG/M metagenome (GOLD analysis project Ga0123353, IMG submission 92763) | Labiotermes labralis P3 segment gut microbial communities from Petit-Saut dam, French Guiana - Lab288 P3 | ecosystem: Host-associated > Arthropoda: Insects > Digestive system > Gut ...
ACCATTAAAGTCGGATGATGACATATACCAATTTCTTTCCAATGAATCCACGTCCGCCAAACCGTTACCTGTGTCTTATCCGACCGAATCGTACACGTTCACTGCCAGAGAACAAGCAGAAATTGACAAGTTTTGTGCAGAGCATGGAAACGACGTAAAAGCGGTCGATCAAGACGGCAATACGTTGCTTCATTTAGCGGCTGGAAAGGAAAACATTGATGTTGCTGTCGTCAAATTCATTGTGTCCAGAGGAATAGACGTTAATGTAAAAAGAGTCGGCTACGGTGATACCCCGCTCTATGATGCAGCATTCAAGGGAAATGTTGAAATTGCCAAATTTCTCGTTTCAAGAGGTGCAAATGTTAATGCTAGAAACAACGCTGGCGAGACTCCATTACATCGTGCGGCATTGATGGCGAATACTGTTGAAGTCATCAAATTTCTCATTTCCAAAGGGGCAAATGCAAATACGAAAAACAATAACGGCACAACACCGCTTGATGTCGCAAAAATGGTTGCATCGCATTTCAAAGTGGATTCAGACGTACTTCGCTATCTTGCCAGTGTGCCAACATCCGCAAATCCGTTACCTGCGTCCTATCCGACCGAATCATATACCTTCACTGCCGCAGAACAAGTGGAAATCGACAAGTTTTGTACGAAGTATGGGAGTAACGTAGAAACGTTAATTGGCAAATATGGCAGTTCATTGCTTCATTTGGCAAACAGCGTTGCTGTCGCAAAATTTCTCGTATCCAAAGGAATTGATGTCAATGGGAGAGGTGAAAATGGTGGCACACCGCTCCATTTACATGCACTCGGAGGAAACACTGAAATTGTCGAGTTCCTCGTTTCCGAAGGTGCAAAAGTCGATGCGAGAGATGGGGCAGGTACCACCCCGCTCCAATATGCAGCATTCAAAGGGCACATTGAAGTCGTCAAATTCCTTGTTTCTAATAGAGCAGATGTTAATATAAAAAACAACAGCGGCAATTCTGCGATTGACCTAGCAAGGAGGGATGGACATACTGGCGTAGTTCGTTACCTCTCCAGTCCATCCGCCACGTTCCCTAAAATTAAAGAGACGGGCATAAAGAAAAAAATTGATACAACATCAGAATGGTCGGAAAGCGATAAACAAAGCCCTTCGCAATGGGCGGGCGAAGACATCGGTTGGGGCGTTGCTATCGGCATTGCTGTCATCGCTTTACTTGTAGCATTGGCAAATCAATCTAGTCTTGCGGCTTGGGCTGATATGTCCAAAGAATCTGCTCCAATTGTCATCCTTTGTTTTGGTGGTCTCATCGTTTTTATTCTATCATTGATCTGGGGCGGAACACGGTCGGCAAGTAAATGTCCTTCGTGCGAACGTGCATGGGCAAAGGAAACCGTCAACACGACAGTCCTTGATTCACGACGAGATATAAGAGACGACGTTAAGGTTGTTAATCACTTTAATAGCAAAGGTGAGGTTACGGGAAGTACGATGATTCCGACCACAAAAGTCGTTACGGTGAAAACTTGCCGAGACGATTACCGATGCAAGCACTGCGGATACAAATGGAATAAAACGTATACGACCGAATCATAACCACCTGTTAACATTGCTTTCACTCCTAACACTGAAACAAACATGACAAATACAATCTCTACTCCCCAAGAAATGGTCGCCGGAATTGATGAACTGGGCAATGCCATTGCCTTTCTGTTTTCCGACAGAACCTCGCTACAATATATCCGAGAACTTTTTCCCAATACGATTGTCGGAATTACTGCCGAACATTTAGGCAAGAACACAAACAATAATTTTGAGACACTTGCCATAACCATCAAGTTGGGCATCGTTACTGATTGCCTTCGTGCCACCCAATATGCTATTTATGCTGATGATGTCGTCGAGGAAAGTGAACTTGACAACGCTTATCCGATTCTCAAACCGTTGGTTTCATGTTACCAACTACTCCATCGTGAACGTTACGGTCGATTTGAAAACCTCCAACGTTGCGGCGTTTTCGATTTCCTTCACATGCACATGACCGATCCAGGACCTTTTGGTGGAAGAATGCAGCAAACGAAAGCGTTTTATAAAGGAAAACATCTTTCGGCTTCGGAGTTGTTTGCTCTACAAAACGAGCATATCGGTTGTTGCTTATCACTTGCAATGACCAGATTAACTGGCAGTCATCATTTAGAACTGTATTGTTCCATTATCGACTATCCACTTAATCTCATTCTATCCGATGGTATAGGAGGTACAAAGGAAGCGTGGAACAAAAAAAGAGAGGCGAATATAGGTACAACCGAACTCGACAGAGACATAGTCGAAATGGAGAGTGTTACCCGTTTCATACTTGCACAGAATGTTGCATTGGACACAACCGATGCCGGGATTCAGTGTGCTCTTGCGGCTGATAACAATGGAGTCATAAGAAAGGTTGATTACATCGAAAATTGGTGGAATCAGAACAAGTCGAGAGTGCCTACGACCTCGCATTTTCACGATACATGGTTCGTTGGTTCCTCCTTTGTTCCCTTTTCACAGACGAGCAATGTGTCCTCTCCCGCCGTTACTCCCACTACAATACAAAGCACCCAATCACCGGAAGACGTATTGAAAGATGCTTTGGACGAATTAAACGCTTTGGAAGGTTTGCAATCGGTGAAAACGGAAGTCAATAATCTAGTCTCGTTTTTGACAATCCAGAAGGAACGAGCCAAACATGGAATGAAAGGATCAAATCAAGCATTACATTACGTTTTCACTGGCAATCCGGGCACAGGGAAAACGACCGTTGCTCGAATTTTGTCAAAGATATTTTATGGTTTCGGCATTCTGAAATCCCAGAAGTTGACGGAGACAGATCGAAGTGGACTTGTCGGGGGATATGTCGGGCAAACGGCAATTAAAACTGATGAACTTGTACAGAATGCTCTTGATGGAGTCTTGTTTATTGATGAAGCCTACGCTCTCTCAAAGGGTGGCGGCACTGATTACGGACAGGAAGCGATTGATACGTTGTTGAAACGGATGGAGGATCATCGGGAACGTCTGATAGTTGTGGTTGCTGGCTATCCCGCTCCGATGCAGGAATTTCTGCTTTCCAATCCGGGGCTATCGAGTCGCTTTACACGGTCGATCACGTTCGAGGATTACAGTGTTCCTGAAATGTGCCGGATATTCGGAAAGATGTGCGGCAATGACGAATACACTCTTACACCAGCAGCACTGGCTCATGCATGTATTCTTATTAACCTTGCCCACTACCAGAGAAATGAACACTTTGGTAATGCCAGATTTGTTCGCAATCTCTACGAGAACACGACAATGAAACAATCGTCTCGGCTTGCTACGCTTAAACAAATCACGAAAGAAGCGTTGGCAATGATTGATCATTTCGACATTCCGTTTGAAATGATTCCAAGTTTCGACGTGAATAATCTTGATCTTTCGCAAAGTCGATGGAGCGGTATCTGTCCCAGTTGTCAAAAGTCGTTCGGTGCCAAATTGGATTTCATCGGTCAGCGGGTTACGTGCAAGCAATGCAATGAAACATTCGAGTTTCCGTGGTGGAATCCCGTTCCGGCAACGATTGGCGGAGGTTTTCCCGCACAGTAGTTTTCGGTACAATTTACACTCCTGCCGGAGTATCGGCTAAAAAATTATGGACACCATCTGGCTTTGGTTCGGTTTTATTGCCCTCGTTATTTTCCTGTTGGCACTCGATCTCGGTGTGTTCCATCGGAAGGCACACGTTCCGAGTTTGCGTGAGTCGCTTGCGTGGACAATCATGTGGATTGTCGTTGCGTTGATGTTTAATGTCGGCATCTACTTCATCTACGAACACCACCTGTTCCATGCGGGACAAGCCGGAAATGAAAACGTGCTGAACGGAATGGAAGCGGCGAAGTTATTCTTCACCGGATATTTGATCGAAAAGTCATTGAGTCTCGACAATATCTTTGTGATTGGCATGGTCTTTGCGTTCTTTGGCGTTCCACGTATGTATCAGCACCGGGTATTGTTCTGGGGAATTCTCGGTGCCCTCGTGCTTCGTGCAGCAATGATTTTGCTCGGCGTTGCCCTGATTCAGATGTTTCAGTGGGTTCTGTACGTCTTCGGTGCACTGCTCCTCTATACAGCAATCAAAATGCTCCGACATAAGGAAGAAGAGGTTCATCCAGAAAACAATCCGCTCGTCAAATTGGTACGCCGATTCTGCCGCATGACTTCGACGTTTCATGAAGACCGATTCTTTGTCAAGGAAAACGGTCTCTTGGCAGTTACGCCGATGCTCCTCGTACTATTGGTCGTTGAAAGTTACGATGTGATTTTCGCTTTGGATTCGATACCGGCTATCTTTGCGATTACGCAAGACCCATTCATCGTTTTTACGTCGAATGTTTTTGCGATTCTCGGACTTCGTTCCCTGTATTTCGTCATGGCGGCAATGATTGCAAAATTCCGATACCTGAAAATCAGCCTGTCAGTGATCCTCATTTACGTCGGCATGAAATTGTTGAGTGAGGACGTGATACAGCATTACCATCTCGATGATTTGATGAACTGGGTGTCGCTCGGCGTGATTATCGTTGTTATGCTTGTCGGTATCCTTACGTCGGTTTTCGTAAATAAGAGGAAAGATTGAGGGTTCATTGGACTACCAGTATTCTCATAATGCAAAACTTGCCTTTGCCGTTGCGGAGGTAGAGGCAAGGAAAAATAAGAGGAACTTGTGGAAGGACACAGAAGAGTAGACGTTTTGGGACTGCACTTGAAGTAACCTGCAATTATGGGGTAATACCTTATAGATGAGGTTCCTAAATTTTTTATAAGGAGTAACCAATGCAAAGAAGAGTAAACGTACCGAGGAAAATTGTAAGAAGAATCACGATCAAGACAACCAGAACACCACAACCGAGGCGTGCGTTTCCCGCCGCACCTCGACCAACGCCAATCAAACCCACTGGCGTAATACGCCCCCGTTATGGTGATGGCTATATTAAGTAGGGGGATAGGGACGTGGAACCACGTCTTATCCTTTCCCAACAAGTACGGAAAGCACTTTTTACTGTCCATGTTTTACTCTCCGCATGCCCCGATGCTCTCGTTTGGAAATGGTTTGACCATGCTATACTGATAGTCCTTGTCCCAAAAGACCAACCGGCGTATTTTTGGCAGTATTTTAGTACAGTAAACTTGGGTCAATCTAGCCAACTATTTCCTTTCAGTTGTCCAGAATAGACACATGATATTTTCAGGATAGAACGCATATTTTGAGATAACCCAAACCTGGAAACAGAGAGCGTGATTTCTGTGAAAAAAAGTTTTGCCTCAACTGCCTGTCCACCTGTCCATTTGTTGGCTGAATTGCTCTAAACCTCACAAAACAAGGGACTTGCGAGTGTTTAGCCTGTCCGTGTTGTCCATCTGTCCATCAGGCTGACTACGGTTGTCCATTAAAAATAGATCGAGGTACAATACAATATGATAGTTGCCGCAATAGAATAGTTGCCACAATATAAATACCCCCCTCGCTCATCATCTCGCTCTCATGCACATGCATTACGGTAGATGGTTTATTCTTGGCACATGTAACGCAATCTGTATGTATTTTGCCTTGCAGGTGTAATTGATTTTGTTAAGTGTGCTCAAGTATTCCGTCAGCATTTCTGCGTATTATTTACCTCTTTTCTTGGGTCGCCCAGGTTTCGATGCTAGTCCTGCCTTTTTAAGCCAATCTTGGATGCTTCTAATCGACTTTGTTATTTTATACTGGTCAAGTAAATATCCATTGATCTGCCCTGCGTTCCAGCCGTGTTCTCTGGCGAGTCGGATAGCCTCATCCTTGGGGAGTATTTTCTTTGGTCGTCCCCCTCGTTTCCCAGTGTGCTTTTGTCCTGCTTTGATGGCATTCGACCGGCTCTCTGATGGTGGACTGTCGTCAATGACAGCAAATATAATGTCCGATGCTCGTTCAACGAAAAAGTGATCTAGATATTTTTGGAATATGACAAAGTCGGACTCGGTGTAATTCCAAGAGCCGGTTCCTTGTCCGATTGGGTTGTATTCTGCGGGTCGAATTATACGATCTATTGCAACATAAACAACGTACAGTTTTTCTCCGGGTGTGCTTGGGAGTTCTCTTTGAAGTATATTTACTAACCACCCAAAGTATGTTTTTTTGATTGCTGCTTCTATGTTACTGGATTTGAAGGCATTATGCAAGATGCTCACGTTTCCGCTTCCTGTGTACAAGTACGGAGTGAAAGGTTCGCCCGGTGATAATCGTGCGTGTACTTCCGCCAATACGGATTTGTACCGGTCGTGTCCATGTGCATTCTCCTTATCTGATTGCCGGTTCACATAGATAAATCGTCCATCATTCGGAGTCAACTCATCAGTGCAGACGGGCTTGAATTTTTGTCTTGATTGAGTATAATCCATTTCAGTAAGAATTGTGTTTGCCCCATCGGTTCGCCTTCAAACTAACAGGTGGGGCGTTTTTTTGTTCCGTTCGTTCCGTACCTCATACCTTTCGGTGTCTCAAAACGGAACATCATTGGGATCAGGGCGACAATCCTCTTCGCTAACGGAATGATTGGATTGTGCCGATTTAGGTGCCATGAGACCGGGCGGTACGGGTTTGGGATCATCAATCGTATTGCCCTGTCCAATGCGGTGTATTCCTGTCAGTACAGTTACTTTCTTTCCGACTTTGTTAATGATGCGTTTTTTGCCGATCTTCCCAAGAAAATGCGTCATAATCTCGTTTTGGAATTGCGACTGTGTTGGTTTATGTTCGTTTTGCTTTTTTGCATATTCCAGGAATGAATCAAAAATATCATCCGAACCGTCATTGAAGCCTTCACCCAAAATACAACATTCTTCAATGTAACGTATGGCAACAGAGGCAGATTCGGCGAATTGGTCTCTAATCAATTTGCCTCTCTCTGTGTCGAAGTCATAACCGGACTCGACGGTTTCAGGATACATCTTGATAGCCTTTCTAATGATGTGGGGCATTGTGTCCAGCATCCGTTGCCTCAATGTCAAATCAACCGGCTTCTCGCCTCGTTGGAAGACGTTAAAAACGAATTTATTTTCTAATCCAGACAGATTTCCTCGGAAGTTAGGTACTTCATTCGACGAAATCATGATGTTCGCTTCAGGATAATAATCGAACATATCTTTGTGTTTGGGATTGATCGTAATTGCGTCTTCGCCAACGAGGTTTAACAAAATTTGAATGAAACTGCTGTTGACATGTTTGTCGAACTTCATGTCATTGATCGTCAAGAGAGCCTTGCCGACGATAACAGCCGCATCGTGCGAACCGGAACTGATAGTGCGTGGAAGTGCCGCAACACCACTTCTACCAAAAAAATCCGTGGCGATTGCAATGATCGTGCCTTTTCCTGATCGTGGATTGCCTATACAATAGAAGATGCGATGGTGTCGATTATCTCTCATCACGATCACTGAAAGTTGTCGCCACAACGAACGTTGCTGTTTCTCATCCATTTGAGCCGCAGCGAAAAATTCTTGCCAGACTTCCGGTTCGTGGTCGTCTTCAGCAACGTCGTACCCCAACACAAACCGGTTTCGGTTTTTGTGACTGTGCGGTTCAAATTCCCTCGCTGATATTCGATAGACTTTGGTCTTACCAAAGACGAGGTCTTTATCCAACAGTCGAAACGCTTCTTTTTCGTTTGCGTTCAACGAACACAAAGCCTCCATCGTCTTGAGAATGTTTTTGTAGAACGACGGTGACGTTGGAGTCTGGACACGTTTTCTTCTCTTATTCGTGAGAGGTAACTTTTTCACGTATTCTCTCACCTGTGTCATGAAGCCTCGATGGGAAATATCCACCGGTTCATAATGGGTTCCGTTGAAATGGTGAAGCCTGCCGTCTATAAACACCAGCAGCCTGTCGCCATCTTTGACGAAATGGGTGTCAATGAGATCGCCTACAAAGCCCTCGAAGTCTTGCTCAAAATAACTTTTCATGTATAATGTCTCCTGTTGGTTAATGTTACGTTCTGGCAAACGCTCCGCAGGTATAGCCACCTACGGGGCGTTTTTCATTTGGTTTAGAAAGGTTGTCCGATTCGGTAGGTCGTCTAATCAAAAAACCACGACCCTGCCATTTCTTTTTCGTTTGACCGATAACAAACGATAAGTATTTTTTCTCTTGCGTCTTGGTAGGCTTTTTCATTCCTCCCCTGCAACCCAGTCGTCCCAGTCCTCATAATTCCACCCTTCCCATTCTGGGGCAGCGGTGAACGGGAAAGGTATATCGAGTGATGAAGTAATGACCTCCGCAATATAATCACGAGATTCGCCTTGCCCTAACATCGCCTCGGCAGCATGGCGGATTCCGGCATCGTACCCCTCGTTATACACTTGGGAATGGGTCTTTCGTCTTCGCACCGTACTTGATGCAACCGTAGCGGACGTTTCCGTCTGCTTCACTTGTGTCGCAGTTGCGGACACTTCTGAAATCTTCTTACTCATGGAATAAATCCTTTCGTTGGAATGTTGTGATTGTTTCACCGTTCCCAACGGGAACTCACTTGAACCAATTCACTCGCAATTTCTTGCTATTGCAGAGCCGGGAATCGAACCCGGATAAACCGTTCTCTGTCTAACCCAAACAATGTCATGACTCCTGTCCTACTTTCGTTTTGTGTCGGTTAAGTCTATGCCTTTCAAGTGTTGCCTCTGCCCGCTTGCTTCGCTCTTGGAAATCTTTCGTCTCCTTGTTGCGTTGTCGGACAGAGGGAACGTTAATCGGCGGTGGGTTTGCGAGGGATTGCTGATGTTGAATCCATTCATATACCGCATCTGCAACCCAGAGTGCTCGATGATTTTTAGGCGTAAATGACTGGGGAAATCCAGGGTCTTTACGCATGCGATCTACCGTTGCCCTACTGCAATCAAACAGTGCCATAAGGTCTTTGATTCGTAAAACTGTTACTGTCATGTGTACTCTTCCTCTTTTGTTCGGCAATGTACAAGCGTTTGCAGCGTTCGTCTTGGTGTAATTGCCAGAATGTTGATAGTAGAAGACCACCGTTGATCTTCTTTGCGGCATTATAGAGGCGAGGTCGAAGATAAAAGAAATTAAACCAACGAGCGAAACAGAAATGGGAATTGTGGGTTTTGTGGGCTTTCAATGCACAAGAAGAACCCTGTAAAAACAAGGCTTTGAGTAAATAACAGCAAACTGATTATAGGCTCCTGCGACCCGGCTTTCCGGGCGGGTATTCAAGGTTATTTCTTTCGCAATGCCGCAATACCGCCTCTCTTGCGGCTTTTTCGTCAGGAACGTCATCCATAAATTTTTTGTCTTTGCTGATCTCGTCGCAAACCTTCGGATAATATCTATGCTCCTCCCACAATTCATACAAGCAAGCATCTCGCTCTGCGTTAAACGGTTTGCGTTTTATTTTTGTAGTGTTCACTGATTTGGAAACATTGGAAAGCGGTTTAACAACTGATGGCTGTGAAGATTCTCGGACTGCCCTTATGCTGTCGGCGTATTCTTCATAGCGTTTCAAAACATTGATAGAATTCTCGTCTTTTGAAAGATGCGGAGCAGACCTTTTTTCCAACTTTTTGACTGCACTACTGTATCTCGCTATTGCTTCAAGCGGAACCTTACCGATATTTTCCTTTGACTGTAACAAGTAACCATATTTATATTTTTTGTCCTTCAATTCAACAGCCACAGCCACGAACGCCTCCAATTCCTCCGAGGTGAGCAAGCCGATTGAAACACAATATCGTGTTTGCTGGACTGCTTCCGGGCAAGGATTGGTGGCACAAATGAAAGGGAGACGTAAGCAATCACTCGGCAACAATTCGGGACTTATGATTGTGTCATGTGAATCTCTCTTACACTTCCAGTAACAATTCGGGTCTTTTCCATTGCATTTATCTTTTTCACAGCAAGAACAAAAACAGTTTTGTTTGTCTTGTCGTTGCATTTTGATAATCTCGTCATTGTAGTCTAGCCGAGAATTAGATGAATCCTCTGATGATCCATCGACCACGCAGTAACGTACACCACTTCGGCACTTTGGATATTCTGTCTCAAAAAAAGAAACGAAATACTCGGTCTCTGTTTGACTAGGGGCATTGGCAACGGATTTTTTAGACATTTTAAGAGATTCCAAGTTCAAAAAAGGGCTGCCCGGCTTGTGGATGCTTGGAATCATCCGACAAACGGGGCAACGGGTTTATAACTCCCACCCTGAAAGCATCGGCAACCGTCGTTGCCGATGGCATCATTTTATCCCACTGCTCGTTCATTCGCAAGACCATCATCGAACGGATTGACTCGTTTCCTTGCCAACTTCTCCCGCCGGGCTTTTTGCGTCTTGCTGTACCGTTTTGTCATGTTGACAGTCCGATGTCCCAGCAGGGCTTGTGCGTCCTCGTCGCCGTGTGCAAGTTCGGTATCGGTAGCGGCAGCATGCCGTAACTGATACGGGAACCAATGCGGAATTTTTTCTCCGTCCGGCAATATCTTGTTTCCCTTTGCGATGGCATGTTCGATAGCCTGATGGTAGGAATGCCGAGTATAGAATTCGGAATACCGTGAAGGCTTCGCTGCTCGTGCCTTATCCCGTGCCGCCTGTGAAGGAGAAATTTTCGTTTTTCGACTCGCTCTCCGTTCGGTATTTCGCTCTTCTTGTGCCGTGCGGGGAGAGAACACTGCTGCATCCGGTTTCTTTCCCACAAGATACGGAGCAATCAATTCCTGCTCCGGCTTGCCCAATGGGATTACTTTTTTACCGATGTACTTCTTGGTCTTGTGGGACTTCGGCGTATAATACCAAAGACCGTTATTGCGTGTCCGATCAATTTCCCCGACCCGCATATTGAAAATTTCGCTCGGACGACTGCCTGTCAGGTATTGAATTATGACCATTGCCCGGAGCATCGGAGGCATAAACGGTAGCGTTCGGCGGATTACATCTTCCGGGACTGGTAGCCGTTCCTCATTGTCGAAAGTGCCGGGATAGCCTTCCGGTAGCGACTTCACTGCTTTCAATGCTCGCCATGTCGTTTCCGGTACTAACTCGCTTTCAACTCCCCATCCGAAAATAGAAATGATGAGGTTGGCGTATTTATTGACCAGTTTCCGACAGAACCGGCGGGATTGGAGCATCTGCTCCCGAACCAGTTTTAGACAACCCGGCTTAAACTCATCGACCGGAGTATTGTCTCCGTAGAGTTTGTCCAAGAAATCCAAAACAATAACCCGATAGTGGGAATAGTCCCTCTCGTCCGCCGTTGCCATCACATGGTCAAGGAATGCGGCGGTAAGTTCCCTGACTGTAACCTTCGTTTCCCCCTTCGATAGAATGAGGATAGGGTTCGCTTGTATCTCGGCGACAAACCGAGCATAAGCAACCTTGGACTCCTGCGAACCGTAAAGTCCGAGGAAATTTCTCTTGCCGTGATGATAGACAACGGCATACTTTCCTGACCGTTGATACTTGGGCGGTCGATTTTTCAAAATGGGCATAATGTGTACCTCCTACGCTAATAACCGCTTCTACAGCGGTTATCCAGCAACCACAGTAACCAATTTTGAAAATCACAAAACGCTGCAAACGCTTGTATTTTTAGGCTCAAAGCCTATCGAGGACGACGGGACTCGAACCCGCAACCACCGGATCGACAGTCCGGTACTCTAACCAATTGAGCTACGTCCCCAAACTACTCAGACAGAATTGTATCCTATCATCAAATGATCAGTGGACACCAAATCCGTCCACCGAAAAGTACCGAAAAATCAATACCGCCGCTCACGGTCCCGATCCCGATGAGGTCGCCCCCCCGAAAAACCACCGCCACCAAAACCGCCCTGACCCCGAGGAGGACGATCCCGCGCTTCATTGACCTTCAAGGTCCGCTCCCCAATACTCGAGCCATCAAGAGCCTGAATCGCCGCTTGCGCCTCATCACTGTTGAGCATCTCAACAAATCCAAAACCCTTCGAACGACCCGTCTCCCGATCCGAAATGATGTCCACCCGACTCACGGAACCAAAACGCTCAAACTCCCGACGCAAATCGTCCTCATTTGTCCGATAAGCCAGATTGCCTACGTAAATATTCATCGTATCCAAACTTTCTGCCGCCTGAAAAAACTTCGCGATCCTTCCCTTTGACGGCAAAAAGAAGCAACCTACAATGCCCAATACGAAGGCGGGCACCACCCCTTTCGGGGTCACCAATCGCAACCCCTATCGTTGGAGAACAAATCTCCTTCGCTACTGCCGATGTTCACGACTCTCCTAGAACAGACCTGTCAAAGAAAACGATGCGGAACGCCAACCCAGTCATGGAGAATTCTACCATTTTCCACCAACGTGTCAAGAGGGACTGTAGTCCGACTGCAAGTCTCAAAGTGGGTCGGCAACCCGTTGTGCGATCTTATACGGTTGTGGCAGAAAATTGCTTTTTGAATATCTTGTTTTTTCGTTTTTTTCGAGTAAAATCCCTGCACCATTTGTTTTTCTCTTTTTCAGGAAGGTTATTCCATGATTACCCGTCGTTCGCTCCTCAAATCCTTTGCCGTTGGTGCCGCCGCTGTGTCGGTTCCGGGTTCACTCCTTGCACAAACCGCCGATTCAATCGAAGCCTTGACCGTCAAAGGACACATCCGGCAATCGGTCTCCAAATGGTGCTTCGGAAAAATTCCACTGGACGATTTCTGTAAAATCTGCAAGAAACTCGGAATGGTTGGGGTCGATCTCATCAGCGAAAATGACTGGGACACCGTGAACAGAAACGACATGATCGTTACGATGGGCAATGGTCCCGATCAGATTGGACGTGGATTCAACCGGCTCGAACACCACGATGGATTGATCGAAGGATTCACTCGGCTCATTCCGATTGCTGCGGAGAAGAAGATTCCGAACCTGATTTGCTTCTCCGGCGAACGCAGAGGCATGAGCGATGAAGAAGGACTTGCAAATTGCGTCATCGGTCTCAAACGCCTAATGCCGATTGCCGAAAAACATGGAGTAACGATTGTCATGGAATTGCTCAACAGTTTGCGAGACCACAAGGATTATCAAGCCGACAAAACGCCGTGGGCTGCCGAAATCGTTAAACAGGTCGGTAGTGAGCGGCTAAAACTACTGTACGACATTTATCACATGCAGATCATGGAGGGCAACCTGATTGACACGATCAAGAAGTACAAAGACGTGATCGGACATTACCATACTGGCGGTGTTCCCGGTCGCAATGACCTCGACGATCAGCAGGAAATTTGGTATCCCGCCGTCATGAAGGCGATCAAGGACACCGGCTACAAAGGCTTCGTTGCTCACGAATTCGTGCCGAAAAACGGTGTTCAATCGCTACGCAATGCGGTTGAACTTTGTGATGTGTAGTGAGCGTTTACAAAGTACCGCAAACCCATTGAAAAAAGTGGACAGAGGCTCTCCCACCTTGATCGTTTCGCGACATCGACCAGAGACGGCGGAAGATTCCGAAATTGCTTCCCTATTGGCGGCAAAATTCAACATAAGGGTTCTGGATATTCCCCTTTTGTACGATTTTTACGCCGATAGTGCAGTCATTCAGCGTTTGCGCTCGTTGACGGGACCGGTGTATTTTCTTGTGCCGCTTTCTCAACGTTCCGTGAAAAACATTTTAAGTCGTTTACAGATTTCCTACACCGAAATTTTTGAAACGATGAGTGCTGTCCAAATTCCCGATGGCGGAATCCGTGGCGGACAGGTAGATCGGCTCGACGAGGCTCCAAAACCGAGATGGTATCCCGTTATTGATGATTCCAAATGTACCGCCTGCTTGGAATGTATCAATTATTGCCTATTCGGAGTTTACGCCATCGGAAGTGATTCCCGACCTTTTGTGGATCAGCCGGATGCGTGCCGCGATGGTTGTCCGGCTTGCAGCCGGGTGTGTCCGGGCAAAGCCATTATGTTTCCGCTTTACGAAGACCGTGCCATTGCAGGTTACGCACCCGACGTGAGAGACGACCTCAATGACCTGATTGACCTCGTTGATCAAATTTAGTACCGGCTCCATTCCGGCTTTTGCTTGTTGCGCCATTGACCAATGAACAATGATACATCAACTTTGGAACAGTGCTAAAACCACAAAACCAGCCGGTCATCCAACATGTCTGGAATACGATAGCGTACGATTTTGTCGATTTCCCTATCGGTACAACGTGTACTGAAATGCGAACCGATAATTAAACCATTGCGAAAACTCTCCCGACGTTCGATGATGTCGTCAAGATGAATATGTCCGCGGCGGTGAATCTTCTCGGTGCGGTGCCGCTTGGCAACGAAGGACAACTCCATAATCAAAATATCCGCCTCGTACATTTCGGGATTGTCATCGAGCCCCTTTGGCGTACTGTCACCGAGATACGCCACCCGAGGAAAACGAACTTCGACAGAAACTTGATGTCCCGCGATTGCCAACTTCCGAATTTCCGATTCGGTCAACGATTGATACTCCGGCTTGAGTCGTTTCCGCCGTTCCCAAACAAGATAACCGACCGACGGAATCGAATGATCCGTCCGTAGCACACTCACAACGTGTTCGCGGGAAAGTTCGTACTCCTCACCCGGTCTTACGCCGATCAGTTCGCATGGCAAGCGTCCATGATCCAGACGCATGAAGATTTCCAGTAGTTGCCGGACGCGGGGAACGGCATAAGTCGGCAGATAGATTTTCGGCGGCTCCATTTTCATCATTCTCCGCCGGGCAACGTAGGCAGGGAGCGCAAGAATGTGATCCAAGTGGGAGTGCGAAACGAACCACTGCGGCGTTCCCATGAACGACCAAGGTTGTCCACCGAGATCGAAACCAAGTTTTAGTTCAGGAATCCGCCAGTATGTTTGCATGGCGGCGCGGGAAAAGCCTTCGATGGTCATGCCATTGAACATCAACTGCCGGTACGGCGGATCGGTATAGTATTGCTCTGCCTCTTCAAATCTCACGTGCAGTATTCTACCAGAAAATTGCGGATCGATAGTGCATGCAAATGTTCGGTTATCAAGGGGGTTCGAACGTATTCCTTTTGCAGGAACCTGTGATGTTTCATCCGGCACTACGTCGAAAGCCCTGATTTGTACGGGAAAAAACCGCAGATTCCCGCACCAAAGTTACGGCATTGACAATTTACCGGCAAGCCCGATAATGAGGCGGCTATGGAACGATACCCGCATCTGAAACAAACGGATCCCGAAGTCCACGAACTTATTCAAAAACAGGTAGAATATGAAACCGGCACGCTTAAAATGATTGCGTCCGAAAGTTACGCCTCGTTCAGCGTTCTGGAAGCATGTGGATCGACACTGACCAACAAATACGCCGAAGGTTATCCCGGTGCAAGATACTACGAAGGCAACGAATACGTCGATCAAATCGAAAACCTCGCCATTGAACGTGCCAAAAAACTCTTCGGAGCGGAACACGCCAATGTGCAGCCGTACAGCGGTTCACCTGCCAATCAAGCCGTCTATCACGCCCTTCTGAACGTTGGCGATAAATTGATGGGAATGCCTGTTACGGACGGCGGACACCTCACACATGGTTGGAAAGTCAACTTTTCAGGCATCAATTATGTGCAGATTCCCTACGGTCCTCATCCCGAAACCGGCAAGTTCGATATGGATCAAATCCGCGAAGCTGCCCTGAAAGAGCGTCCCAAAATGATCTGGGTCGGTGCGACCGCTTATCCGCACAAGATTGAATACAAAGATTTTAGAGCGATTGCCGACGAAATTGACGCTTATCTCGTTGCTGATATTGCTCATATTAACGCCTTGATTATTGCCGGAGTGCATCCCGATCCTGTGCCGCATTGCGATATTATTTCGAGCACCAGCCACAAGATGTTGCGAGGTCCCCGGGCAGGGTTTCTGTTGTCGAAAATTGAAGACCGATTGAAGGCAAAGTATTTTCCCGACAAAAAACTTAATTTAGCCCAACGGGTTGACCGGGCAGTCTTTCCCGGCTTGCAGGGCGGTCCGCATTTGGCAGTAATAGCGGCAATGGCAACGGCATTCAAAGAGGCGTTGACTCCCGAATTCAAGGCTTATGCTGTCCAGATCGTAAAAAATGCAAAAACTCTTGCCGAGGCATTATTGTCGAGGGGCTATACGCTGGCTGGGGGGGGCACGGACACGCATTTATTGCTGCTTGACTTCCGCAAAGCCGAATTCACCGGCAAAGAGGCGGCAAAGGCACTGGCGAAGTCAGGAATCATTGCGAACTTCAATATGGTGCCGGGAGACCCACGGAGTCCGTTTGTTACCAGCGGCATTCGGCTTGGTACCCCTTCGCTGACAGCAATGGGAATGAAGGAAGCCGACATGCACAAAGTGGCAGATTGGATCGACCGTGCTTGCCGGAGCATTGCTCACATTGACGACGTGGCTCCGGTCATCCGCCGGGAGATAGCCGAGTTTTGCGGGCAGTTCACCGTGCCGGGGATCAACTCCGTACAGGACACAACCACGTAACGAATGATAACAAAACACGCATATTAACTTTCCATTACGTCGTTTTCCCGGTTTTTGGCGAGTTCGTTTGCTTCGTCTTCGTACTTTTTTGTCAGTTTTTGGATTTCCTCTTTCGTAGAGTCCCGAACGTCTTCCGAAAAGATTTTATTTTTTTCGGACTGTTCCGCCGCCTTATTGCCATCGCGCCGTACATTGCGGATTGCCACTTTCGTTTCTTCGCAGAGTTCCTTCACACGGGCAACCATTTTTTGGCGAACCTGCGTCGAAAGCGGTGGAATGTTCAGTCGGATCACTCGACCGTCATTGTTCGGAGTGTAACCGAGATCGGCAGCAATGATTCCCTTTTCGATTTCTTTGAGCGTACCGGCATCGAACGGTCGAATCACGATTTGATTCGATTCGGGACAGGCAACGGTCGCAACCTGTTTGAGCGGACTGGGAGAACCATAGACATCGACCTTGACGGAATCAACGAGACCGGGATTTGCCCGACCGGTACGGATACCCGTCAAGTTCTGTTTCAATTTTAGGATCGCCTTTTCCATACGATCCTCGACATCAAGAAGGATTTCATCAGCCTGCATAACACTTGTCCATCATTCATTCAATTAACGAGGCAATTATACCATGCCGATTCTGTTTGACCAGTCGGATTTGGGCTTTTGCCGAAAAGTAATGACGGATGTAGTTTTGCCAATCATTTCTTATGACTCTACCTGCTTTTAGTTCCCACTATTTCGTTTTTCAGGGAAGATAATTTTATGCAAAAGGAGAAAGGTGATGAAACTACTTCTACATTCTTTCAACGGTCTCAATTCCGAGCAGTTCGAGTCCCTTCTGCAAGGTTCGTGCCGTCAAATCACACAGCAACAGCCGTCTAGTGCGGACATCCTCTGCCGCTTTCAATACCGGACACTGCTCGAAAAAGACCGAATAGCGATTTGAAAGTTCAAATAAATACGCCGTCAACACGTTCGGTCGATAATCCCGAAGCGACCAGTCGATTGCTTCGCCGAATTTTAGCAGTTCTAATGCTAACGCTCGTTCCGCCGGATGGTCCGGCGACACAGTTGCCGGCTCTCTGCGCAACTGCGTTGCGTCGATGTTTCCTTTGGCAAAAATACTGCGGACTCTGGCGAATGCGTACTGCATGTATGTTGCAGTGTTGCCGGTCATTGCGAGCATTTTGTCGTAACTGAAAATATAATCGCTTTCCCGATTCTGCGACAAATCGGCATAAATAATCGCACCGATGCCGATTCGCCGTGCGGTTTCTTGAGCAGATTCGGCGACACCGTCGCTGGCTCTCTTGTTGCTCTCACTGACGATTTCATAGGCTCTGCGTTCCGCTTCATCCAAAAGACCGTTGAGTCCGACCGTATCGCCGCTCCGGGTTTTGAAGGGCTTACCGTCTTCACCGAGGACTGTGCCGAACTTGACATGCGTGAGTTCGACATCATTGATTCCTTGCAATCGCACCGCCCTGAACAGATGGTCGAAGTGCTGCGATTGTCTGAAATCGACAACGTACAAAATCGCATCCGGCTTGAAGATGTCGAGCCGATACTTGACCGTTGCCAAGTCCGTCGTGCCGTAAAGGTAAGCCCCGTCTGACTTTCGGATCAGCATCGGAACCTCTTCCCCTTCAAAAAAGATACCGACTGCACCGTTGGTTTCAACAGCGATTTTGCGTTTCAGCAAGTCGTCAACGACATCGGCAAGCATCGGTTGGTAAAAACTTTCGCCGAGCGTGTGATCGAAGGAGATTTTCAACCGTTGGTAAATTCGATTGATTTCATCCTGCGAGTGGGGCAGCACTTCATTCCAAATACCGAAGTTTTCGGCATCACCCGCGTGAAGTTTTGCCGTTTCTTGAAGAACGGCAACGTTGATGTTCGTCATTGCGCTGCACTCCATTCCGGCTTTTGGCTCATAATCCATTTTCTGCCGAACGAGACGATACAGTCGGCTCAACTCTTCGACCGGATTTTTTTGGTACGCAGCCGCATCAAGATAATTTTTGTAGCCGAAAATGATCATTCCGAACTGCGTTCCCCAATCGCCGAGATGATTGTCGGTAATGACATGATGTCCCTGAAACCGCAACAGTCGTGTCAGGGCGTTGCCAATGACGGTGCTGCGGATGTGTCCGACGTGCATCGGCTTGGCAACATTCGGACCAGAATAATCGACGAGATAGGTTTTTTGTTTTGACGAATCGAGCACCGGAATCCCGAGTCGGTCTTCATCGGCAATCGCTTTCTGTAACAGCGTTTGAATGAACTCGTTATGCAGACGCAGATTGATGAAGCCGGGTCCTGCGATTTCCGGGGGCGCACAGAGGTCGTCGATATTGAGTTCCCGGATGATTTGCTGGGCGACTTCACGCGGCGGTTTGCCGAGTTGTTTGGCGAGTGGCATTGCCATGTTCGCCTGAAAATCGCCGAACTTCGGGTCCTGCGACGGTCGGATCATCTCCAAGTGGGCATCCGTGTCGTCTGCCAATGTTTGCAATGCTGTCTGAAAACGTTCTTTTAGAATGTTGAGTATCATAATTAAACTACGATGTGTCAAAAATGGGGCTTCGATTACCACTGGTAGCAGATGTCGAATGGATGGGAGAACCCGGCGGTACTCCTTCCCAGATTTTTTCTTTACGGTGTACCACCCCGACTCTTTTTTTGTTGGTATCACTTAAAAATTTCTGCCAGTTTTGCCTGCCATTCGTCGCCGTGAGTTACCGGCATCATAATTTTGCCCGCCTTATCCACCAGCACGAGCGTCGGCACACCCTGGATACCGTAAAATTCTCCGTAGAGCGGCTGTTTTGCTTTCTCCGTTAAAGCCTCCGAAAGGACAATCCAAGGCAGTTTTTCTTCTTCGACCGTCTTTTGGACCGATGCAACCGGGTCGGGACTGCGCTCAAACACGTACACCGAAACAATTTCCAGTCCCTTGTCGTGGTATTTTTTATAGGCTTCCAACATGCCCGGTATCTGCATCTTGCAAGGAGCACACCACGTTGCCGTGAATTTGATCAGGACATACTTTCCCCGAAGACTCTTCCAGTCGAAATCCTTGTTGTCCAACGTTTTGCCGTAGAGTTTCGGATCGGTACCGACAGTAAGACGCAACATCACATTTAACTCTTCAATCAGTTCATTTTTCCCTTCTGCCGGTAAAGTGGACAATGTCTGGATATGTTCGCTCAACTCCTTGACGATCTGTTCCGCAGATGCTTGATTCCGCAGGGCAATTTCAAATCCTAACGATGCCACCGCGGCAAGTGGAATCTCTTTCCCGTAAGTCCAGTCCTTCAATTCGGATTTGAATTGAGCGAAATTTTGGGGCGTGGCTTCCGCCTTTGTTGCTTTTTCACTGAACAGCAAAAATCGACCAATGTGGGACATGCTTGTGCGCACATCAGTTTTTTCCTTCGCATCCAGTTCCTTGAGGAATGCTTCGAATTTTTGCCCGGTTGCCTCGATTCCTTTAATCTGTAGTTGGGCGATCAAAGACTGGAATCGAAATTGTTCTGCCAACTCCGCAAATTCTTTCTGCGAACCCAATTCATTGAGGAACGTATCCATTTTTTGTTCGGCTCCTTCGATTTCCGCCCGCACTTGGCTGGACAGAGCCGACAATTTTATATTGTATGCTTGCATTTTTTCCTCAGACGTTTCAGCGAGTTCCAGCATTTTATCGCTCGCCGGTGTCAAAATGCCGGTAATCGCAAAGGCTCTTTCCTTCATATCCATTGATGGTTTGAGTTTGCGGAATTCGTATTGGATGTAAGCACCAACGTCTTCAAACGTTTTAGCATCGTTCAGAGACGGTTGCTCGTTCTGCGCCTGTACCGATACAACAAGAAACAACGAAAGCAAACAGAAAGCAAACGCAAGGCGATTTGAAAGCATGGCAGTTCTCCTGATAAACAAGGGGAGCGATAGGTTCCCTCCCGACCCGGATATTCTAGCATAAACCACCAGAGCGTCAAACCAAGTTTCATACTTTGCTCTTGCCGAATCTTCCGAACTATGGTAAAATCAGCCTTACCCTCAAGGAAGACCATTCCCCAGTAAAGGAGTTTCAAATGTTTCGCTTTCGTTTCGCTCTGCTGCCTCTGATAGCATTGCTTTGCACGTCCCTCTGTGCCATCGCTGCATCCCCTTCCGCCGACCAAATCTTTCCCGATTCCACCAAAGGATTTTTCTCGATCCGAAATCTGAAAGACTTCAGCGAGCAGTGGAAACAAACCCAATTCGGGCAACTCATGGACGATCCTCTCATGCAGGATTTCAAACATGAAATCCAAAAACGGTTGACCGAACGCATGGAAAAAACCTTCGGTCTTACCTTCGACGGTATTTCCTCCCTTCCTTCCGGTGAAGTTGCCTTTGGAATGATTGCCGTTCCCAATCAAACGCCCGGCTATGTCCTCACCATGGATGTCGCCGGTAAACGCTCCGAAACCAACGAATACCTCGCCAAACTGACACAAAAACTCGTTGCCGCCGGTGTCAAAAAAAGTACCGAAACCTACAAAGGACAGCAGATTACCGTTCTGGTATTTCCGCCGCCGGAAACGCCCCTGACATTGGAAAACACAAAAGTAGAAATCAAGTTTGAACCGATGGAACGCAAGGCATACTATCTGTTCCAACAGGATGTTCTCATTGCTTCGGATCAGTTGCCTCTTCTCCGACTCATCGCCGACCGCATTACCGATCAACGGAGCAAGGCGTTGGCGGATGTTGAAGCCTATCAGGTGGTCATGAAACGATGCATCGGCGATATGCCGAGCGGCACACTCCCCATCATTCGTTGGTACATTGAACCGCTCGATTACAGTGAGTCAATCCGGGTCTTGTTACGAGGACCTGTTGCCCAAAACCGGAAAGACAAACCTTCCATTTTTTCGATTTTGAAGCAGCAAGGCTTCGATGCGATTCGCGGCATTGGCGGGATTGTCAGCGTGAAAACCGAAGCCCAGGAATCAGTCAGTCGAGCATTTATTTATGCTAAAAAACCGTATCGGTTGGCAATGCGGATGTTGAATTTCCCAGACAGCACAAACTTTGCTCCGCCGATTTGGATGCCGAACGATTTGGCTCGTTGTACGATGTTGTCGATTGATCCGCTGGCGATTTTCGACAACGTCGGAGTGCTGTTCGATGCTCTCGTAATGCCGGGCGAGGAAGGAGTGTGGAAAGACATCTTGTTGGGGCTTGAAGAAGACCCTTACGGACCGCAAATCAATATCCGTGAGGAGTTGATCGTTAACCTGGGCAACCGCGTTTTTGGCTTGACCCGACACGAAACGCCGATCTCGATCAAAAGCGAAAGCATTGTCGTTGCCGTGGAATTAAAAGCGGGCAGGGAATCGGCAACGCAGGCGGGTATCGAAAAACTTTTGGGTACAGACCCTGAAATAAAGGGGACGGCACATCGTTCGCACATTATATGGCATCGTATTCCGGCGGAAGAGATTCCTGTGCCGGCACAAAATGTCCCACAAGAAGATTTGCAGCCTGTTTTTCCTGATGCCGGCGTAGTGGTGGCGAAGGGATACCTCTTTGCTTCGACGAACGCGGAGTATCTCAAAACGATCTTGGATCGCTTGGATATGCCGAACGAATCAGCAAAATCCACGATTGGGAACGTGGCGGAGTACAAGGAGGTGAATCAGATTTTTGCGAGTATGGGTTTGACAAACAAGCCCCATTATTTTCAATTTTTTGCCCGAGCGCATGAGACATTGCGTCCGACGTATGAGATGATTCGGCAAGGACAGATGGCTCAATCGCAAGCATCGTTGAACAGGTTGTTGAATGAGATATTCGTACCGGACGAGGAGACCGGAGTGCGTCGGCAGATCGTCGATGGCTCGACGATGCCGGAGTTTGAAAAGATAGAACATTATTTCGGCAAAATAGGCATTTACGGCATTTCCGAAGAAAATGGCTATTTTATCAAAGGATTCACATTGGAACGGACTCCCTGATCGCTTCGGGGCAAAAGGAGTCATTCCATTTTCGATTCTCGTAAAATTCTTTGAGCCGTTCGGCACGTTCGTCCTGAATTCCGCCCAACTGCACGAGTGCCGCTACAATTTGAAGCCGTATGAAACGCTCTTCACGCGCCTGTTCCCAGAACATATAAGGAACCAACCGCAAGAAGGCGGGAGGGCGATAATCCGGGTGCTTACGATAAACTTCACCGCTAAAAAAGTCGTTCAACTGGTTACGTTGATGCATGTATGTTAGCAGTAAGTATTCCTCGGCAGTAATGCCGCTGAGAGCTTTGAGTTTCCAGTCCGCCGCATTCTTTTCCATCAATTTGAGGTAGTGTTCGTACTCCGCCAGCACAGTACCGTGTGCTGCAATGTGCTGAATCAATGCTTTCCGCTTTTCCGGGGCGCGGATCATGTCTCCGAAGTCTGCCTGCTCAAAATACGCATCAATCTGCGACCACGAAACAGCGGGCACCGAATAGACACGCACAAATGGCACCGCAATCAAAATTGCTAACACCGTAGCAAGCACGGGAACCAGCGGAATGAGCCGACTGCGCCAAGTGAAGGTCTCCTTGAACCAATGTCTTGCCCGAAGCCGCGAAGCAACAAACAGGGCAATGCAAATCGGCAACGTCGTCCACAAGGGAGAAAAGCCGAACGCCATCATGCAAAGCATCATCCACAACATGAGAACGTACAGACCACCACCGGCAGCTACAAAGGCAACGATCTGACTGCGGTACGAAATGGACATAAATGTCCCCATCGCCGGTAGAGAAAGCCAAACGGTGAGAGTTATCGGGGCAAATTCAGTCCAAAACTGTTCCATATTGAGATCGTTCCGGTGTACACCCATATCCACCAAATAACCGATGGGAACACTAACAAGCACGGAAACATAAAGGATCATGGCGGGTAATATCCGGCTCCACCAGAATGTGCCCTCGTGAACTCCCATTCGACTCAAGAACAAATAGGAATCGTTTTTGAGGTCATGTCCGAAAATTGTTCCCCAAATGACGAAGATGCCGAAAGTACTGGCAATGGCACCGCTCACCCACCACCACGTCTCCGTGTATTCATTACGGACAACGTTGTTGGGCAAATAGCACATCAGGAAAAGAAAACCAGCAGAGAAAAGGGCAAAACTGAAGAGTCCAAAATGGAAACTCACCGACGCATGTCGAAAATGGTGATGCACAAGCGCAAAGAAGGGGGACTGCACCCGTTTCGGATAGCGGACAAGGACGATCTTATGTGAGAGCAGTTTAGCGGCACGGGATTCCTTTGCTTCAAAATCGAACCATCGGAACACTCGCCAAAAGGCAAGCGATGCCACGAGGGCTAGTTCGACCAAGGTGTATGCCATGCACGAAGACTCATCGGTCAGAATGACGATGGAGAACTTGTCGTCGAGAACATAACACATGTAAACGAAGGCAAGTGGCACTCCGATAGCCGACGCACCAGCGGCAGCCACGGCGTTTATCTGGACGCGGCAGAGCGTTGACCAGAGGAGTCCCCAGAAGAACACTTTGGTAATGATTATGAAAAACCAAGTACAGCCTTGCAGGAATTCTTCACTGGTGAAGTCCGATACGTTAAACCCTGCGGCATCTTTCAAAAAGAGGAACCAAAAGACGCACAGGAGTAGGTTGGCGGCGAGTACCGCTCCTGTACCGCAGAGAACCCAGCCGATTTTTCCGGCGGCGAGCATGGTGTGCGAGATCGGCAATTTGCGCAGGAAGATGAACGTCTTGTTGGCGTGTTCCGTCGAATAGGAAACCGCCGCCGCTATACTTGCATAGAGTACCGCTACGGCAATGGCAGTGAAGAAAAAGGTTCCGAACTCATAAAAACCGTCCTGCCAGGTCAACCAACAGTATGCGGATTGGACGAGCAGGCACACCGCCACTGCCGCAATGGCAAGCGGAAAATGCTGGCGGAATTCTTTGACAAATAATGCTGTTATCGGGGACATGGTAATGGTTAGTGTTATAGGTTAATAGTAGCCAATCGAAAGGTAGTCAATCGACCGCCGGGCGATTGGTCGGCGATAGCCGACTAGCACGCCGATACGTTTTTCGGTTATCAATCGGCTATCGCCGATGTTGCCGCCCGGCGGTCGGCAACCTACCTTTTGTCGATATTTTTCAAATCTTCGCTTGTCCAAACGTATTTGTGGTAGCCAATCGACCACCGGGTGATTGGTCGGCGATAGCCGACAGGCGCGCCGACACGTTTTCCAGTTATCAGTCGGCTATCGCCGATGTTGCCGCCCGGCGGTCGGCAACCTACCGTTTTTCTCATTTCATATACGCAACAAAAATCTCTTCCAGCGTCGGCTTCTTGATTTCGTACCGCGCCACATTCGGATGTTCTTTCAATACCTTTTCGGCATCTTCACGCAAGTTGTGTCCCAACAAACGACGCTCTCGTCCGTCCGCCTGTTGTTGAACAACTTGCTCCAACAACACGTCTTCCCACGTCGCATCCTCATTGAGCGTCATCGTAATGAGATGCGACCGGCTTTTGAGCGTTTCGAGCGACTCGACGAGCAGGATTTTTGACTTCCGCATGATCGCCACTGTGTCGGCGACGCGCTCCACTTCGCCGATCTGGTGCGACGAAAGAAAGACCGTGCGACCCGTCGCTGCACGATCGACCATGCTCTCCAAAAACTCGCGCCGCACCATCGGGTCCAAACCGGAAGTCGGCTCATCCAGTATGAGCAATTCGGGATCGTGTGCCAACGCCACCGAGAGCGACACCTTTGCCTTCTGTCCTTTGGAGAGGGACCGGATTTTGGCTTCCGGGAGCAAATCGTACTCTTTCAACCAATCGTTGTAGCGACCCCAATATCCTTCGGGATAGAACGAAGCGGCGAATCGTCCGATTTCGGCGACGGTCATCCACTCGTACAGCACCGGTTGCTCCGGCACATAGCCGACCGACTGCCGGATACGCAGATCATGTTCTTTGCAGTCGAGTCCGAAGACGGAGCGAGAACCGCTGTCGGGTTCGCAGAGTCCGAGCAACATTCGGATGGTGGTGGTCTTACCGGCACCGTTTTCGCCGAGCAGTGCAAACACACTGCCCTTTCGGACTTGGTAGGTTACATCATCCAAAACGGTCAACCGACCGAACTTCTTGGTGATGTGGGAAATGTCGATGATTGTGTCAGTCATTTTGGGTTAGGGGTTAGGGTGGCAATTGATGAACGGCGTATAATCTCGCTCAATTCCTCCACCGACAGTCCGCTTCCTGCCGCTTCCTTGAGAAAGGAATCGAATCGGTGCTGGAAAAATGCTTTCCGCTGCCGTTGACACTCGGCTTGCGAGTGTTCGGCAACGACCAATCCTACGCCGCGTCGGGGGACGAGGATTTCCTCTTCCTGCAACAGCCGATAGGCGCGGACGATGGTATTCGGATTGACAGCAAGTTGTCGGGCAAGATCGCGGACGGACGGAATCATCTCATTGACTCGAACAGTCCCGGCAGCGATGGCAAACTTCATTTGCATCACCACCTGCTCGAAGAGTGGTTGCGGTTGGCTGGCATCAATTTGTATGAACACGATTTTTCCCTTTCGTAAAATGCCGTCTTGCTGTACTGGTGCAATCATACACTAAAACAGAAAATGTGTCAATAGGGGGACAAAATTCGTCCAGGTATCGGCTACATCAAATATGCCGCTTTTGCTGTGCCTCTTGACAATAATCGATAAAGTTTTTTTATTTTTACTACTTTATCTGTTGCTTCTATTCGACTATAATGGACGAGTCTCTCTATTTTGCGCAAATTGACAATGATCCGGCTGACGGTGGCATGCCTGCTGGGGGTCTGCGTCTGGCTTTGCCAAGCCGACGCTTCCGCACAGGTTGCGCCTACCCCTGATTCCCTCGGAAACAAGAGCAAACCCGTTGTTCGGCGGGCTCCTCTCGATGCAACCATCCTACTCAGCGATGAAGGACAGCGAAACATTTATTTAACCCTGCCCGGCGGCTGGTCACCGACCCGTTTGGACGATTTTCACAATTTTCTCCTAAAAGATCTGCAAAATCCCCTTCCGCCGTTCATACTCTGGAATGTTTCCGCAACCGGTACCATCGTCGGCAATTACGTGGAAGCCCAAGTACGAGTCGAACTTTCGACAACCGGCTATCAGCCAGTGCGAATCCCTCTCGGCTTCAAGAACGGCATCTTTCCCAGCGAGGACCAGACCAATCAACCGCCGTTCCGCCACACTGGCACCGGTTCAGCGCATCTTACCGTTGACCCTAAAGAGGAGCAATATGTTGCCGTTGTTGTTCCTCAATCGGACCAGACAGCAGGATCAGAAAATTCAGATCACTCCGAAAAACCGGAGTTCACACAGCAGCACACATTAACATTCGTGCTTTGGATTCCCTTTTCACAAAATAGCGGCGGAGAAAGTCGGCTTCCCCTCTCCTTTCCGAAATCGCTGAGTTCGTTGTTCTCGCTCGAAATTCCGATGAGCAACATTGTCCCATCAGTTTCACAAGGTTCTATCCTTACTGCACAAGAACATCCCGAACAGCAATCGACCCTGTTAAAGGTACAAGGTCTCCGCCCAGACACCGCAATCACCTGGGAAAAAAAGAAGATCGAAATCGTCGATGACCGTCCAGTGTTGCTCGTTAAAGACGCATCCATTGATGTCCGTTTGAACGCCCGATCAACTGTGTATGACGCTATTTTACCAGTCAGCAGTGCGACCGGCAGTTTCGAACAGTTAAAAATTCGGCTTCCACAAGGTTGTATTCTTGATCGGGAAATGGCGGACAAATATGCGGTTGCCGGTGATTATTCCATAGAGAATATGGACGAAGAAGCGAATGTGAACAAGGAATCGGTTGTTACCGTCCGGTTTCAGCAGAAAACGTCCGGTCCCGTGTCTATTCGTTTGAGAGCGGTTCAGCATTTTGAGGAAGACAAACCCGATTTCAAACGTAACCTAGCGGGTTTTGAAGTCCTCGGAGCCGAACGTCAAACAGGTTTTCTCACGGTGTCTGTTCCCCCTTTGGAGATGAAGCCTCACTGGGACCCGATTCGCGGCGTTCGCCGTTCCGAGGGGAGCAGTTCGGGTGCCGGTGCGTCCCTCACGCCACTTGTTTCCGCCACAGGCGACACTCGATTTGAATTTATTTCGCAGCCGTTTTTGCTCCAAGTTCGCGTGGCTTCTCCGCAGACCCGAATCAACGTTAAGCCGGAATACCGATTCCACTTCAGCAGAGGCACCATTGAGATGACCGCCAGACTCACCTACACGGTCAGCGGTTCCAAAACGGATGTGCTGCATATCCATTTATTTGATGATAAATGGACATACAATTTTGGGCAGTCGAGTCTTGTCGATGTCGTTGATGTCAAGTTGGACAAATCGGGCTTGCTCACCATTCCGCTTCGCAGTCCGGCGGAAGGCACATTCGATATTGAACTTCGCGCTCGTCGATCTATTTCCTCCGAAGAAGAGCAAACACACCGGGTTGTTCTTCCGATGCCGAAACCACAGGCAATATGGAGCGAACCCGCCGTGGTCACGATCACGTTGGCTGACCATGTCGAGGTGCTGCCGATTGATGCGTCGTATTCCGCTTCTTCCAAGCAGCGCACATTTGGTATGACTCGTCAACCACGCCGCACGATGCCACTTCGGAGTGATCTGCCTGAATTTCGGCAGGAACCGCTTGTTTATCGTGCCGAATCGACCGATGCGGTGTTCGTGGCTGACGTGACCTATCATCAACAAAAAATCAACACCACCATGCAGACGGATGTTCGGTTGTTGGAGGAATATAACCAAGTTACACAAACAATTTCGTATGACGTGGATTATGCGCCCGTTGACCGATTGTACTTTTTGATGCCCGAATCGTTGGAGTCGAACGGCGATATTCAAATTCGTTTAGAAAATCGAACTTTAGAACTTCGGGACACGATCACCGGTTCGCGAGACAACATTCCCGAAGGTTGGAAACGAAAAATGGTTCAACTTCCCGAACCGAAATTTCAGTTTCAACTCACGATTCAGTATTCTTTGCTGCCGTTCACTGTTCCCGCTGATGTTACCGCATTGTGTTCATTGTTTTTCATTTGTCCGGCGGATGTGCAGGTCTCGGATCATCGTATTCATTTTTTTGCGCCTTCAGATTACCAAGTGGAGTTACAGGACGAATCCAAATCGCTTTGGGAATCATTTCGAGAACCTCGCCGTCCCTCGATAGGTGCTACGGGAACATTCCGTTCCACTCACTCGCCGAATAAAATTGCGTTGTCGATTTCCGTTTCCGAGAAGAATATTTCGGGAACAACAATTATCGAACGTGCTTGGATTCAAACTTGGCTGACCGGTACGATTAGGCATGATTGGGCAACATATATTCTGAAGACGGCGAACAATTCGGTCATGATTCAACTTCCCCCCGATGCCATACAGGAACATCGAATTGTCGTTCGTGTCGATAAACAACCGATTACGCCGAACATTGCTCCGACCGGTATGTTGATTATCCCCATTTTGCCGGAACAGCACAATCGTCCTATCGAAGTGTTTATTGAGTATCGTTACACCTTTGAAATACCCGGCATGGAAATCTCGATTTTCCTTCCGGCGTTTGCAAAGAACACATTGATTCAGTACGAGTTTTGGCAAGTCATTCTTCCACCGTACAAACACGTCATCGCTTGTTCAGGGGGCTGGACATTAGAGCATGATTGGACTTGGAATGGACTGTTTTTCGGTCGCGTCCCTTCAATTCGGAAAAGCGATATTGGTTTTGAACCGGATCCTGCGATCATCCTTTCCAATCCGAATCAATATCTTTTCAGTCATCTTCATCCGTCGGGACACGTTACGCTTTACGTTGCAGATCGTTCATTGATTGTTCTTTGTTCGAGCGGCATTGCATTGCTTATTGGTTTGATGCTGATTTATGTACGGCAGTCCCGATACGCAGGTTCGCTTTTTGGCTTGGGTGTGGCACTGATTGCGGTGCTGTTCTATCAACCGCCTTTGGTATTGTTAACGCTTCAAGCCGCCGTGTTCGGCGTTTTTCTGGCACTGGGAGCAGGATATATTTATCGGATATTCCATCGGCAAAAACAGTGGATTCCGTCGGCATTTCCTACGTTTGATGACATGACGCTGTCTTATCCGACTCCGTTGCCGTCGCAGACAATTCATGAAGTCGTGGTGGACGACGAATTTGCCAATAAGGATGATGTGCCACCTTTGGTTACAAACACTCACAATGATATGTCCCATAACGGTCAAGCATGAAAGGAACAGATCACCCAATTGGTCCTTTGCTTATGAGTCGGCAATTCATTTGCCGATGGGGGTTCGTCTTGTGTCTTTCTCTTTTGATACCGTTGTGGTCCTCGTTCGTTTTTGCAGAGGACGAAAATGTGATCGAATACCGCCGCTTTTTTATGCCCGAAGGAAAAATCGACGATTCGCTCTTTTTGTCGCCGAGTCTTCAGGTGGATCGGCAACAGTTTGAACGCATGCTCGAACAGTTAGAGCAAAAGTCGGAACAGCAGAGCGATAATCAACCGTACCTTTCCCGGATCGTTTTGAAAGCGAAACTCGACGGTCGGCAACTAACATCGGGACAGGGTTTGTTCACGTTTCACCCCCGTTCAGACGAGACCGATTCGGTGCCGCTTGATCCACTTGCCCTGGCAGTCAGTTCATTGCGTTGGTCGGACGATGCCGAAGCGGTTCTCTTTTGTGGACCGGACGGGACCACTCGGCTTATGATTCCTCCAAAGACCGATTCCAACGATTATGATTCCCTCCGATTTCGATGGTCGTTGCAGAGCCGAAAAAATAGTCGGAGTGGAATCGTTTTTGACATTGCACTTCCTCCATGTTTCAGCATTGAATTGCAAATTGATTTACCCGAAACGATGACCTTGACCGCTTCAGCTGGTCTTGTTCTGCCGGAAGAAAAGGACAGCAGCCGTCTCGATTCCGGGTTCCGCACTTGGCGGGTGTTACTGGGACCCCACTCCAACACGTCGCTAACGATCACGGCAGACAAAACCTTACCGTCGGTCAAACAAAAGTCGGCAATTCACCAAACGGTTATCTATGAGGTGACTCCGGGAGGATTGAACACAACGACACGCATTCGGTTTGATACCACGGATCCTCGACCGGATGAATTGATTCTGGAATTGGAACAGCCTCTCCGTCCTGTTGAAGTCCGATACGGAAATCGTTTGATCCCGTGGACGAGATCGGCACTTTCGTCTGAAGTAACGGAAGTACGTATCGATCTTTCGCCCTTTGCCGACGAAGAATCGCTGGAACTCTCGATTGATTCGTTAGGTCCGCTTCTTGAAAATCAACGATGGAATCTCCCGCGGACTCGTGTAACATCGCCTGATATTTTTTGGATGGAAACGCGTTGCGGCGTGAGAATCAAATCCCCTCTGCGAGCAAGGAATCTCCTTTGCCGTCAAGCGGTTCGGGATGCGGCTCGTAATCCCTTGGATTGGGCAGAGTGGGAATTGTACGTTTTCCAGTTTTTTCAGGACGATGCTCAGGTCGAACTCGAAGTTTTTTATTCGATCCCCCCGGTTATAGTCAATAGTGTTGTCCAAACCCATTGGAGCAATAACGAAATTCGCAGTACCGTCTTTCTGGACTGTAGTGTTACCGAAGGAGAACGTTTTATTCTTAATTTTCCCGTTTCGGAACATTGGATCGTCGATTCGGTAACTCCGTATTCGTCGCCAGAAGCGATTTCTGCCGAAGACAAACCAGTTTTTTCGGACGTATTGGAAGACCAAACGCTTTCCGTGCAGTTGATCCATCCACTTATCCCTCGGAGACCTGTTTTGTTGCAATTATCCTGCCGGTTTATCAACAGTTCACAGAATCAGTTCCGGCTTGCGGAGTTGTCGCCTCTCATGCTGTCTCACCGATATGGCGAAACGCATTATATTGCCACTCAATTCGATTTAACGACTCACTCCCTGAGGACCAGTGCAGAGGTTCCGGCATCAAACGTTTCGCAAACCATCAGATTCGGCGGCGATGCCTTGGAATTGACGGGAATTGTTAACATACTGGATTCCCGCTCGCAAGACATGCGTTTTGAATTGGAGCGGACGCGTCCCAATTACACTGCGGATATTTCGGGCAACGTTTACGTCAGAGATGAAGGATTGATTCCAACGTACCATATTCGTTGTACACCGGTCGATTCGTCGATTGATCGTGTGTTTGTCCATTTTACACCGTTCAACGAAGGGAATGCAGAGCAAAATTGGCATTGGTCGCCCAACGATCCTAATTCATCCCGCCCACTGCGCACCCGAAAGTTGTCGTCGGACGAATTGAAAGAGTTGTTGCCGATTTTTGAGCCCCAGTACCGGGAAGATTTGGAGCGAGGTGAAGTTTGGGAAGTCTGTTTGGATGAAATACGATCAACCTCCTTTGAACTTTTGGCAGATGCGTTTATTCCCTTTGCCGATTCAATATCGATTCCCTTTGCCTCTCTTCCACTGGCTTCCTCGCAGAAAGGTAAACTCACGATAGAGGCACCGCAGCAGTTGGATTACCAAATTGTCAGTTCACGTTTTGATTCTATTCCGATTGCCCCTGCGCCCTGGGATCAATATCAACATGTTCGCGCTGCGTTTCATTATGATCCCCAGGAAGAATTACGCCGATCACAATACACACCACTGTTGTTACAAAAAATCACACCAGAGGATCGTATTGATTCCGCTTGGGTTTGGTCGCTGCGTCTGAATTCGCAGTACGAACCAGAAGGTATTGTCCGAAATAAAGCCCTCTTTCTTGTCGAGAATAAGGGAAAAGATGTTTTGCGGATCAAACTTCCCCTGGGAATTGACGTTGCGAACGTTTCCGCCGTCTGGCTGGATTCGCAGCAAATCTCTTGGCAGTACGACGGAGTCCATGACACCATCGACGTGGCTCTTCCGGTCGGTCGGCGGTTCGTTTCGATTTTTATCGAATACACCTATCAAGACATACTGTTGGTCAAGCAACGAAAGTTGCGTCCCCGGTATCCGTCTGCCGATGTTCCGATTCTCTCCGGCAGTTGGATTTCTTGGTTTCCGCCGGAATTCGAGGTGAGTTTGCGTCATGCGTCCGATGAGGGTGTGGAAAATTCGGCGAACCCAATCTTAATATCGAAATCATTGGATTACCTGACAACGAGAACAACATATCGCACGTTCTTTGAGTCGCTATGGTATGATCTTTTTGGGAGTGGGCAGCGGCGGTTGGAAACAGAAACCATAGCGCAATACTTCTTTGAAGAAGTCGTTGAAACGCTGCAAAAGAGTTCCGTTTCGACCTGGGGGGATTTGCTCGGAAACGAAAAAGTTCTGTCCAGCGTGATGTCCCGAATGGCAAATAATACAAAACGTGCCGTGGAAGCAAAATTGCTTATCGACAAACAAGCATTGGCTTTTCTCGGAATCACACCAGCATCGCAGATTGAAGACATCAATTCGATTCGTGGACAGAACGTTCGAGAATTTTTTGAACGGACAGGTCTGGTACTGCTGATTGCCGTCCGTACCCGCTCGGATAGGATCAAAGAATATGTATTTGTTCTCACGACACCAACTACGCTTTCGTTGAACCAGCAATTTCAATCCATTCCTTCGGGACATGGTGTCCGAATTATTCCATTTGATGTCGTTGACTCGGTTTCCAAGTCATCCTCGCAGTGGATTTCTTCGTTCCGCTGGTTATCGGAAACAACTCTTTCGTCTATTCCCTGGTCGGTTTCCATTCAAGGCGCACATCGGTCGGCATTAACTTCGGAATGGAACGCATACGAATTGCCGATAGATGTCGAACAATCGCTTTATATTGTGCATCGCCACAAAGTTTCAGCGTTGCAGTGGATCGCGTTTTTGTCCCTCATTCTGCTCACGAGCCGAAAACCGTTTTCGTCGCCGGTTGTTTTGGTTGTTCTGTTGATTGTGTGTGAATTGATCGCACGGTCGGTGGCTCCATGTTACACCGGAATACCGAGCGGTGCATTTCTCGGTGTTCTTGTTTCGTTTGGATTTGTTTTGATTCGTTCGCAAATCAATCGGCATACTATTGCGAAGCCTGACCATTTTGCTCATCATGATTCGACTGAGTGCTCGGCATCATTTGTTCAGACCTCGTTGCTCGTCCGGTGCGTTTTGCTCAGCGTCTTATTTAGCGGAATGTTCGCTTCTGCTGCGGCGCAAACGCTCCCGGAACAGATACAGGCTCCTTCTCGAAAAGAGCCGTATCGGGTTTTTTATCCGACCGATTCGGAACATCGGGGAGAGGATGATTTGGTTTTTTTGCCCCTGGAATTTTTTTATTTATTGTCTCGGAATGTCGAATCTGACGACCAGACGATTCTGCCGCGATGGAGTTTTGTGAAAGCGGTGTATCAAGGTTCACTGACTTACGGAACGTCGGGACAACTCGAATGTGCGGACGATTTCAAAGCGGTTTATGATATTCATCTCGATTCTTCCAGTGCAACAATCACGTTACCGAATTTGCCAGCCGTTCGAGGAGAATTCACCTGGAATTCCAAGCCGATTTTTCCGATTGACGGTGCGAAGGATGACGCATTATCGTTTTTGATTGAAAATGCAACGCCGGGCAGACACGTACTGGAAATAGCATTGTCGCCCAAAATGTCTCTGCGAAATGAAGACGACATGTTCCAGATTGCCTTTGCAATTCCGACAATCCCCGATTCGACGTTACGATTGAACGTGCCGTCGAATATGCCGCCGATGAACGTGCCGGACGCTCTGGGAGCAGTAACGGAAAATACGGCACTTTCACCGGTTTTAACCGCTGAATTGGGAGCAATTCCCCAACTATCGTTAGTGTGGGTCAATGATCCGAATCGAAGTGAGACCCTTACGAGCGAAGTCGAACAGTTTTTTTGGATTCTGGCAAAGCCTTCGCAGATTGAACTGAAAGCATTATTTCGATTTCGTATTGACGGCGGGAAAGTCCGGTCTTTGGCACTCCAAACGGATCCGCGCTGGAAAATTTCGGGACAATTTCAGTGCGATGAATATCCACTGGTCCAACCATCGGAAGCCGATTCAGAGTTGCAGTCATTTGACAGTCTTTCGGATGCCCCGTACAACGTGTCGCTGATCAATTTTCAATCACCGGTGTCGGGACCTGTTACTCTCCAGGCGGCATTCGTACTCCGGGATTTTGGCGGAATCGGCAATCTGCGTCTTCCTCAATTTAGGGCATTGCGATCACATATTACGAGATCAATGCTTGCGATTTCTGCCGATCCGCATCTCGACTTGGACTGTCCGACTGAGGGACGCAGTAGCGGGTTTGAAGCAGCCTGGCATGGAAATTCGATTTGGGAAATTACCTCGCAGTTTACGAGATGGAGTGAAATCTTTGGTGAAGGACTGGTTGCCCAGTACGATCTTGCCAAAACAGCACCGACTTGGACTTTGAATATCCGAACTAAAAAAGCGATCCCTGATGCTACGGTCACGCAGTCTATTCAATTCGATGTTGGCGAGTCGAAAGTGCATGTTCTCGGCGAATTGACGGCTGTTTCGAACGTCTTTCAACAGTATTTTTCAGCCGATCAACCGATCCATATTGAAACGATAGAGATTCGGGACTCTCGAAATACCACTGTCGAGGCTCGTTGGCAGCAAGTCGCACCGGAAACAATGCCGGAGCAATATCTTGTTTTTTTCAAAAGTCCTGTTACGGGAAAATATACCATGACTATTCGGGGGAGGGTTGAGACGGATATACAGACAGAGTCTTCGCAACAACCTGTACCTATATTGACTTTTGGCGATGTTCGCACAACGGATCATTCCCTTAATTTGTTTAGAACCCTGGCAGTCCTTGCGGAAATATCGTTGCCGGAAAAGAGCATCTGGTCAAAATCGGATGTGTCCCCGTCTGCGCCCGAATCATTCACCCAGTCTGTTCCGCTGGGAACTTGGCGGAAAACGGCATTAACGGAATCCATTCCCGAATCGGTTTCATCGGAAACATTAACCACCGATGAGGTGAAGGTCGAAACGGAAGTAGCAGAGCCTTTACGGTTTTCACTTTCACCCAATCGTCCGAAAGTGAATGTGAAAACGGTCTTGTCGTTACAGCCGGCGGATTCGGGAGAACATTGGACAATGACATTAGACTTGACCGGTAATATAACCAGCGGCGAATTAAAATCGCTCTACTTGCGATGGGACGAACGTTGTAAAGCCATTCAATCGATTGAACCGTTCACGGCTTCGTCGTTTGAACAAACCGGGGAACAGCAGACATTGGTCTTGTCGCCTGCCGAACCGATGCGGGGAGAACAAAAATTCAAAATTGTCGTCTCTTTGGACACGTCTGGGACAACTGTTGTGTTGCCGAATGTGTTTCCTCTTGCCCGGGGGATCGATCAACTCGATGCAGAACTTGTCGTTGATTTGCCGCGTCTACAGGGAGGCGAATTGATTCCTTGGGACTTGAAACTCTTGGAAGCAGAGGAAAGTCAAACGGCGGATGATTCGCGGTTGCGATTTCGGGCAGTGGACACAGATTTTAGGGCAGCAATCAATCAAGTTGAATCGAGATTAACCGCCGTGTTTTACGATATAGGTTTTTTGATCAAACAAGAGGGCACAATGATCGGTGTGGTGACCATTGATCTGAGAAATCGAGGGCAAGATAGTTTCATCTTGCAAATGCCGCAGGGGTACGAACCGATTCAAATATCATCCGCAGGCTTACTCTTGGATCGCACTCGGCTTGCAGAAAACAACCGATGGAAGATCAACATCGGAGCAAACAATTATCCACAACGATTGAGTATTCTGTTCCGCTCTTCATTGCCCCAGTCGCTCAAACAATGGAATCGAGAGCAGATGGCTGTCATGATTCAATTCCCCTTGTTGGAAGGTGTTGCGGTTCAGGAAACGATTTGGACCGTTGTGTTTGAAGGAGATGCACCCACACTGAATGTTGCTTCTGCTCTGGATCGACACTGGGGATCGGGAAAGATGCCCCTTTCAAATCTGTTCGGCAATGAAATAGACGAAATGGGAGAACATTCACCACTGTCAAGGGGTGAAGCGGCATTCTCGTTGGTAGGTCTTAATCTTATTCGGAAACACAATTTGCTTCGGATATTGAATTCCCTTCCTGTTCCTGCGTCGGTGCGGAAAGAAGAGATGCAGAATTGGTTTGCGCACTGGTCGGAAGAGTGGAATACAGTGGTGGACAAAGTTGATTTTCAGATGACGCATTTGCCATTAACGTCACAAAATATCAAGCCGAAGTTCATTGTCCGACCGACCGATTTGGCGGCAGGAAGGGAGGAGACTACCGGAGTTGTTCGTTCTTCTTTGGAAACAATGAGTCTCAAAACAGGGGATGCGTTAAAAGTTCATAAGGAACGAAGTGTACAGGAAAAATTTGGAGCGGCAGCGGACATGGTGTCCACACAACCGATACCGATTTTGAATTCGCATGTTTACTGGCAGGGACGCATCTCGTCTGAGATGCGGTACCTTTTCGGGGCGGAAGAAGGGGCACTTCGGGCAGTTCGTTTCACTTCGTTGCCGGAGGAAGCCCCATGGACGCATCGGTTCGCAGATCACGTTTGGCTATGGATCGGTTTAATGTTGCTGCTTCCGATATTGGTGCTGTTGGCAGTACGTTGGGTTCACTGGATGGAATTGTGGCTACAATTTCCTCATTTTTGGGGAATGATCGCCGGTGTTTTACTTTGGACGTTTGTGCCGACGAGTTTGATCGGTTTAATCCTGATTGTGTTGACGTTTGTGTCGCTTTTCCGTCCTTCTTGGTCCCGTCATCGGTCTATTTCGAAGCCGTTTTGAAATGTTCCGGCAATCCGGCAACTATCCGTCTTGAATTTCTTGTCGGCGTTCGGTACAATCGTTGATGCACAATGGTGCATTGAATATGTTCTGGAAAGATAGATAGGAGGATACTAGCATGACACAGCAGGCGGTATCGCAGAGTAAAAAACGGCATTCACTGCACTTCATCGTGTTTTCCGCCGTTCTGTTCCTCATCATCTTTGTTGTGAGTAGTGTCGCTTTTTTGTTTTCCATGCGGCAGGTTATTCGAACCAACAATGGCAAGGAATTGACGCGGATGTTGGAGGCTGAGCGGACAAAGTTGGAGACTTCCGTGAACGCAAAGATCGCGATCATTTTGAAAATGGCAGAGTCGCCGCTGATTGTGCGGTATTTCAGCAATCCCGATGATCCCGAACTAAAAGACATTGCGTTTGAGGAAATCGCCTCCTACCATCGCGCTCTTTCGGATACGGTCTTCTGGATCAATGACATCGATAAAGCGTTTTACTTTGGCAAGGAGGAACCTTATGTTCTGAACCCGGAGATTCCAGAGAACTACTGGTACAACATGACCCTTTACGAGACCGAGGTTTACAACTTCAATATCAACTATAACCCCGACCTCAATGTGATCAATCTGTGGATCAACGCACCGGTTTTCGACAAACAACATCGACCGATTGGTATGGTGGGCAGCGGTGTTGATATTTCAGTGTTCGTCAAGCACATCTACGATACGTACAAGGACAGGGCAGACCTTTACTTCTTTAACGCACTGGGGGAGATTACCGGCGCGAAGGATATTGAGCACGTTACCGCAAAAACGCACATTGAAGAGAGACTCGGAAACACCGAAGGAATTCTTGCAATGGCGCGGAAACTCAAACCCGGCGAAACGCGTGTCTTTAACTCCTCACACCGTGAGATTGCCATCGGCACCGTTCCCGTGCTGGAATGGTACTCTGTGGCGATCAAACCGGACAGCATCGACGACTACAAGAACCATGTCTCCGCAGTGTTCATCGTGATGCTTGCGGTGATGGCACTAATCATCATCATCTTCAACGTGTTTATCGCCATCTTCCTTAAGTCTTTGCGTAAAACGATGGACTCACTGGAAGCCACTTCACGCTATAAGAGTGAATTTTTGGCACGCATGAGTCACGAGATACGTACACCGATGAACGCAATCCTCGGGATGTCCGAACTTGCCCTGCGCGAACAAGAACTCGAACACACACGCGAACATGTGGCGACAATAAAAAAGTCCGGGGCAAACTTGCTGTCTATCATCAACGACATTTTGGACTTCTCGAAGATCGAAAGTGGGAAATTAGAGATCATTCCAATGGACTATCTCTTTTCCTCACTGATTGACGATATTACCAACATCATCAAGATAAAGATATTGGAGGCACAACTTGAGTTTAGGATTGACATTGACAGCCGGATACCGAAAGCACTCTTCGGAGACGGGGCAAGAATCCGTCAGGTGATCCTGAACATTCTCAACAACGCCGTCAAGTACACGCCGGCAGGATTCGTTTCCTTCACTGTCAAGGGGACAGTGGTTGATGCCGACAATATGATTCTCACCATTGAGGTCACCGACAGTGGCAGGGGGATAAAGGAGGAGGATATTGGAATACTGTTCAAAGACTTTGTGCAACTTGACCTTGCGAAAAACAGAGGTATCGAAGGGACAGGGTTGGGACTTGCGATCACACAGAATCTGGTCAGAGCGATGGGGGGCGACATATCGGTGCGGTCAGAGTATGGCAAAGGTAGCACGTTCACAGTTACGCTACCACAGGGGGTCAGCCATAAGGAGTCGATTGGTTTCGAGAGTGCGGTGTCGGTTTTCAAAGCACCAAACGCGAAGGTACTGGTTGTGGACGACGTGTCCATAAACCGCACGGTAGCAAAAGGGTTGCTTGCGTTGTACGACATACAGGTTCACACATGCGAGAGCGGTGAAGAAGCCGTTGAAGCCGTGCGAGCAGAAGAATATGACATTGTGTTCATGGATCACATGATGCCCGGTATGGATGGCATAGAAACCACGGCGGTCATCAGGAACTTGGAGGGAGAACGTTTCAGAAAATTGCCGATAGTGGCACTCACCGCCAATGCCATTACTGGCGTGGAGGAGATGTTTTTGGAAAAGGGACTCAATGACTATCTGTCGAAGCCGATTAACTCACAGAAACTGAACAATATCTTGGTGAAGTGGATACCGGCAGAGAAACTGGAGATATTTAACCACAACCGGGACAAAGTGGTATAATGAGCGTTTTATTACATCCTATGCAGCCGGTACTCCGGTGTATTTTTGAATGAAGCGCAATATGATTCAATGGATTGCCGATCTGATTTCCAGTTCGCGTCGGTCGGCTCTTCCTATTATGACCAGTCCGGGCATTCCGCTGATTGGTGCGGCACCGCCGGATGTTTTTCGTTCCGGTCGGTTGCAAGCCGAGGCGGTTATTGCCTTGGCGGCAGAGACACCGCAAGCCGCCGCTGCATTAACCATGATGGACCTTTCCGTCGAAGCAGAAGCGTTTGGTACGCCAATCAAGTTCAGCGAAGAAGAGAATCCAACCGTTTCCGGTGCCGTGGTCGATGATCCGACGGAAATCGAAAAATTGCCGATCCCGAAGGTCGGTGATGCAAGAACGGCAGAAAATTTGCTTGCCGCCGAACTCTGCGCCGAAAAAATCACTGACCGTCCGACGCTCGGCGGACTGATTGGACCCTTTTCGTTAGCCGGTCGCCTTGCCGAAATGAACAAGATCATGCTCTGGGCGGCGATGGACTCTGCGGCAACTCATGCGCTGCTTGAAAAGGCGACGGTGTTTCTCATAGACTATGCTCAGGCGTTCAAAGCGGCGGGCTGTCATGGTCTGATCATGGCGGAACCGGCGGCGGGACTGATTTCGCCCAAGATGTCAAAGGAATTTTCCGCAAATTATATCAAGAGAATTGTGGATGCCGTGCAGGATGAATCGTTTACTTTCGTGCTGCATAATTGCGGCAAAACAGAAAAAATGGTCGATGTGATGCTCTCGACGGGTGCTTCGGCACTGCATGTCGGCAATGCCATCGATATTTGCAATGTTTTGGCGCAAACGCCGCAGAATGTTCCGGTGATGGGCAATCTCGATCCTGCCGGACTGTTCCGTCTGGGAACGCCGGAGGCTGTTTATGAAGCAGCGACGGCATTATTGGATCGGACGAGAGAGTTTCCGAATTTTGTGTTGTCTTCCGGTTGCGATATTCCACCGGGAACGTCTCTGGAGAATGTACGCGTGTTTTTTCAAGCATTGGATGATTGGAACGTCAAGCGGGCACATTGTTCTTGACGACCGTTTCCCGCCCTGCTAGAATCCGGGAGTCTTAATGACATTCACTCTCAACTCATGAAGTATCATGACACAGGATCAACACGGTTCGACACGGCGCGACTTTTTGCGTCATTCCACAGCCGGTGCCGCCACTTTGGCGATGCTGATCAGTTTGGATGACTACGGTGCCGTTTACGCCCAAACTGACGAAAGGAAAACAATGATGTCCAAGATCAAAGGAACCCAAACCGAAAAAAATCTGCTCAAAGCCTTTGCTGGCGAGTCACAGGCACGTGGTCGTTACACGATGTTCTCTGCCAAAGCCTCCGAGGAAGGTTACGAACACGTCGCCGCCGCTTTCCTCGAAACTGCGGAACAGGAGCGGGTACACGCCCAGCAATTTTTTCAGTATCTCGATACGGGCGAGGGATTGGAAATTACGGCAACCTATCCTGCCGGCAAGATCGGCACCACAGAAGAAAACCTACTGGCAGCCGCAAATGGCGAACTCGAAGAGTGGGAGAAAATCTATCCCGAATTTGCCAAGATTGCCAGAGAAGAGGGTTTTGCCGATGTCGCCCGATCATTCACGGCGATTGCCGTTGCGGAAAAGCAACATGAAAAACGTTATCGTGGCTTTCTCGCACACTTGAAGGCGGGCGATCTTTTCAAGCGGGAAAATGTCGTTTGGCGTTGCCGAAACTGCGGTTTTGTGGCGACAGGTGCAACGGCTCCCAGCGTGTGTGCCGCCTGCAAACAACCACAGGCTTGGTTCGAAATCCTCGCAGAAAACTGGTGATCATCAAGAGTCAACCTATATTCACCGAGGAGCGGAAGTCGTCCCGGATATTTTTCACGCCAATCCTTACCATCGGGACCGATCCATTTGTTCGGGAGCGGTTTCCACCAACCGGCGAAATAATTCACACCGACAAGAATGGCTTTCTCCGATGGGAGCCGTGAGGAATCTTCGGCACGTGTGAAATCGACTGCGAAAACAGAAAAAAGCAAAACAAAGACGATTTTATGCGAATTTGTGATAAACATCATTTCACCTGTTTAAGTACCCGGACATCGGGCAGTGAACCGAGCCAAAAAGGAAAGTCTTCAATGACTTCCCGTCCATCCGCCAGAAATACTCGGACTCGGATCAACCAATGAATCTTGACAATGACTCCTGTGTAAGAAAGTGGAGACTTCGGCAAGACCGTATTGAACCGACCGGGAGACCGCGAATCGATCCAATCTCCGGCATCAATTGCATAACGCCAAAAAGCATGAATTCCGAAATCCTCGCTTCCTTTGCCCGTCGTACTCCAAAGGATGGAACACTCGACGGCGTGAATATCGTCGCCGCCCATCGAGTCGAATCGATAACTTCCGGCAAGCGTTTCACCGGGTCGATACTGTCGGCGACCACGACCATCCAACGTGATCATAATGCGAGGCTCTGCCATTGAGGGAACTACTCCTGGTGTCGTTCATATCCCATTTTACCACAAAGAGGACGTTTCGGACGGTACTGCTTCGTGCCGACATTTTCTTGTCTTTTTCAATCGGGACGTTATACTGGTGCTATGCGGTTTCATTTGACTCAAGCATCCTATCGGGTGTTGGAACGAGCGTCCCGGCTGCGGTTGCAACGGGGCATCGCGGCAATTTCGTTCGCCAAACTGCTCTGGGCACTGTTCGAGGAGGATGAGTGCCGCGCCGCCTGCTGGCTGCGCGAAGCCGGACTTTCACTGGAACAATTCCAAACCGCTTTCGGCATCCAGACATTGCAAAGTCCGATTTCCGCTCCTTCGTTTCCCATGGGAAGTTACGGAGTCTCCGCTGGTCAATATATCTCACCCACTCCGCTGTCGCCGGACCTCGAATCGACACGCACCGGAAACAATTCTCCGCCTGTCGGAAATCCCTTTCCTGATCCGTTGCCACCTGACGAATCGGAACACAAGCCTCCGGGCACATCCGACGAACAGCCGCAAGACAACTGGGAACCGTCCGAACAGCAGAAGTATTCGCTCTACGCCTCACGACAAAAGGAGCGTAAACCGGCAAGCCAAAGCCGATTGCAATTTTATCTTGATGACCAGTGGGTCAATATCGGACTGCTCTCGACGGAATTGGAAGACACTCTTGAAATGATTGCCCGGCGTTTCATTCGACCAGACCATCGGCAGCCGATTTCCATTGCTGGTGGAATCAAGCACATCGCTCTCGGAACATTGTCTTTTGCTTTATCAACGGAACATCTTCTCCTTGCGGTCGTTCTCGACACTGGCGATGTCGGACGCTGGCTTCAGAACAACGGTTTGGAACCCGCCGAGTTGTATCAGCGGATTGAGGAAAAGACAGTAGACGGAAGACAGCAGCCGGCGGAAGAAGGCGGTGGGCTTACGCCACCCGATGTTCCGGCTTTTGAAATAACAGATTCTGTTGCTGCCGTCTGCTGTCTGCCGTCCGCCGTCTGCCGTCTCCTGGATGCCGCCGCTAATCGCGGTCGGGAAGCCATTCGAGTCATTGAAGATTATGTTCGTTTCCTATTGAACGATGCCGATTTAACACAGCGGCTCAAAACGTTCAGGCACCAATTTCAAGCCGTGTTGCAGCAATTTCCGATGCAGCACCGGCTTGAAGCCAGAAACACGGAATACGATGTCGGAACGGAAATTTCAGCGGAGGGAGAATACCTGCGTCCGACGGTCAGCGATCTGTTGTCGGCAAACTTTTCCCGATTACAGGAGTCGCTCCGTTCTTTGGAAGAATTCTCGAAAATGTCCGACCCGCAAGCCGCCCGACAATTCGAGCAACTGCGCTATCAGAGTTATACTTTGCATAAGGACGTTGTATTGTTTGAGACGACAGTAGAGGAGAAAAGCGACTGTTTGCCAGTGGACGACGAAAAAATATCCCCTCTCCCGCTGACAGAGTGACGCGGTGAGGGCGTTTCGGAAAGTGAAGATGGTACAACATAATTCGTAAACACCAAAAAGGATTTTGCTCATGAAACACATTGTTTACACGGCATTCATTTTGCTGTTGTGCGCCGGTGGTTTACAGGCGCAGGAGGTTCCCTTTATTGAACTTAAAGGACATACGGCTTGGGTCAATTTTGCCCTCTTCTCACCAGACGGAAAGAGAATTGCCACGGCAAGTCAAGATGACACAGCCCGAATCTGGGATGCCGAGTCAGGAAAGGAGTTGCGGAAATTAGAGGCGACTGCTGCCTTTTCTCCAGGGCGCAGTCCTGATATGTTTTCATCGGACATAAAAAAAGTTGCTATTCCCAGTTTCGATAATCCTACCCAAATTTTGGATACAGAGTCGGGTGAGGTATTACAAACACTGCGGGGCACACCACGAGGCACTATTGCATACTTGTCACCAGATGGCACGAAGATTGCCACGTCGGTTCATAATCGCAACGGTCCAATGACCGCCCTAATCTGGGATGCCGCAACGGGCGATGAATTGCATCGATTGGCAGTGCCGGGTGTCTCGGTCTATCAAGGTGCCTTCTCGCCGGATGGAAAGAAAATCGTGATGAGGATCGGCGACAAGACTGCCCGAATCTGGGATGTCGAGTCTGGAAAGGAATTGCAAGTATTGAGGGGACATACAGAAGCAACCGAAATTATTTCCTTTTCGCCAGCTGGAAGGAAAGTTGTTACGGCAAGCACCGAACGGCAAGAGAGCAGGCGTTCAGTCCGCTGGGTCGGCTCTGTCCGTATTTGGGATGCCGAATCAGGAAAAGAATTGCGTCAGTTTACTTTCACTGATTCTGTTGATGATGTCGCATTTTCCCCGGATGGCAAGAAAATTGCGATGATAATTGGTACGCGTAGAAATTCCACTGCACGAATTTTTGATGTCGAATTGGGCAGTGCCAATTTTAAACGCGAATTGCATACATTGTTGGGAGCGCAGGACTTTGTTGTTTTCTCGCCGGACGGAACAAAAATTGTTACGGGTGGTGCAGAACACACTGCCATTGTTTGGGATGTTGAATCGGGAAAAGTATTATACAAACTGCAATGTGACCCAAACAGCCATGCTAATGTTGGTAACTATTTCATTTCACTGGTCTCCTACGATCCGAAGGTCAGGTCTGTTACCTTTTCGCCGTGCGGCAAGAAAGTCGCTACAGCAAGCAATGATGGAAGTGTCCGCATTTGGGATTTGTCGGAGATAATGGCGGGCAATCAATGACACCAACACGAATCGTTTGCCGTATAAAACACACTAAAAACCAGACATGAAATTTATGACAAAAGTGCCCTCTTCTGCCGTCTGCCGTCTGCCGTCTGCCGTCTTGTACGCATTGGTCGATAGCCGATCCGATGAGGAAACATTCGAACAATACATTACCGACATCATTGCGGGGGGAGTGGACATCATTCAACTTCGGGACAAGCGGGCGGATGATCGAACGATTCTTGCTCGAAGCCGGATATTGAAAGACTGCATTGCGGCATCGGGACGGAATGTGTTGTTCATCATGAATGACCGCCCCGACTTGGCGGTGCTTGTCGGTGCGGATGGCGTTCATGTCGGACAGGAAGAATTGCCGGTAACACTGGTGCGACAGATAGTCGGCACCTTATTGATTGGTGTTTCGACGCACACGATAGAGCAGGCGCGGCAAGCGGTGTTGGACGGAGCAGACTATATTGGAGCAGGACCGGTTTTTGAATCAGCGACGAAGGAGTTTTCGCAACTGGCGGGACTGACGTACTTGCAAGAGGTAGCGGCGGAAATTGCGATCCCGGCTTTTGCAATCGGCGGGATTACAGAGGAGCGGCTGAACGCTGTCTTGCAGACGGGCATTTGCCGTGTTGCTGTCGGTTCGGCTCTTTGGAATGCGGAAAATCCAAAGAAATCCGCCGAAAGATGCAAAGCAAAGATACGCGACGGCTCTTCCCCTTGATCGGATTAATATTGCTTTGCTCGTTGCGAATCCTATTGTATCGTATCTTTGATCTCTGCCTCCGTGTTCTTTTGCGATCACTTTGGCAAGTGGTTTATTCTGAAACGACCATTTACGGTTTTGGGAGAACGTTCGCAGCATTCCAATGTTTTTCGACTTCCTTAGCAGTCAATACACGATTGTAGAACGCTGTCTCCGCCATTTTACCTTCCAGTCCAGAAAATAGATCGCTTCGGTTCCCAACAAACACAATCGGCTCATTGTCAATAGATGAACAAGGAAGTTCACCCTGTACGTCCAATTTTCCATTAACATAAAGCGCAACTTGATTGCCGTGCCTTGTGAGGACGATGTGTGTCCATTCTTTGAAGGGAATCTCCGTCTTGCCAATAAGAAGTTGCTTGTGCTCATCGCCATTATAGAGAAAAAGACGTTTCTTTGCTCCGCTGTTATTGTGAGTGCCACCAATACCGAGATGGTCCCCGGAAGTTTTAACCCCCGACTTGCCTCGTGAAAAAAAGTAACCCGTTACCGGTCGGTTTTCCGGGTCCAAACCATTCCAAATCCACGTTTCAAAAGAATAGTTTTGCGGCAACCCCACGAGATTTCCTGTCGCATACCCTCCGGCAAAATGAACCGCCGGAATGGACGTTTTTTCACCGCCCGATGTCGAAAAATTCGGTCCTTCGAGCCAGTAAGCAACGCAGGGGAAATACGTTCCTGCTCTTTCTTCGCCGAGCACACTATCCGGGCAGACGTTACCGTCGATATTGTTCATACGCCAATACGCAAACGGTTTATCTGCCAGCACCGCCTTCGAGTAATCAGTCTCGACAGAGGGGATGGTTTTTCTCTTCTTTTCTTTCAGTTTTTCCAAAAGCGAAAGGGAAATGTCCACGATTTCCGTCTCCGCAGAGGGAATCAGTGCTGCCGAACGAGCAGCCCAAGTATTGTACCCACCGAAAGGATAAATTTCCGGCGGCGGAATGTATCCTTCTCCTCCGTTCGCAAGTTCCACGGTGATTTGGAGACCGAATGGACTGCGCTGGATAAGTTTCAGACCGGTGATTCCATAAACCTCGCAAGGAATGGCGGTCATGCCAACATCGCCGACACGTAACGCTTGTAATGGGATGTCACGTTTCGGATCCTGGTCAAGGAAAACGGCTTCGTAAGCATAGACTTCCGATCTGTCTTTGGGGAGTACACGGTCTTCCATTGCTCTGATTTTTTCACGTGCCCATGCGAGTCGATGCACATCGGGACATCGACGTTCAAAGGTCTGAATGACTTGTTGGGCACCAAGAGGTGCCCAGTCGTGGTAAACCATCTGTTCCATCACCTCTTTCGTTACCTCAACCAATTGTACCGCATATTCCTGCATACTTTTGTCCACTTTTGGCAGATCATAGTTCATCCAGTGTTGGTCGCCGCTCGTTCCTTGCGAAAGCAGAACGATTCCTGAAGAAACTTCTGAAGAATCAATACCGAGTTGTTTTTCGAGTTGAAGGCAAAACTCACCGAAATAGTCCGGTGAAATGACACCGCTACCGAAATAGTGCATGGGATAATTGGCGAAAACGGCAAAAGGCTTACCGTCCGGTGTCTGCAACGCAATCACACTTAACTGGTTATTGACGGGACCACAGGGTCCAATGTAGGCGGGGTTCTGATAGCCCGGATGCATCATGGCACGAACCGTAACGTCGCCGAATGGGTCGGTGAGCATCGTGTCGGGACGCGTGATCCACACGCGACAGTTTGTGCCTTCCGAATAGGACACCGCCCCCCAACCGACCTTGACGGGAACAAGACGGGATGCCGCTTGGACGAGGGCTTCGACCGTTCGTTCTTGAACAAGAGCACTGTACGTCTGATCCATGGGAGTCCCCAGCGCACCTGCTGTGGAACCTCCTGAATGGGTATGCGTCGCCATGATCATGATATGATCCGCTGGTATCTTCGTTTCCAGCGCGACTTTTTCTCGTATCGAATTGCACAGTCCCGTATCAAGAATGCAAACATCAATAGTTGCCAAGGCGATCCGGCAGGAACCGTTGTCGAGCACTAAGGCACGAGCAAACACCGGAGCCACAACTTGGTCGGCGGTTCTGGAAAGGAAACTGCCGTTGACAATCACGGGAAACGTTTCGGGATTGATACTGACCTTTGCCGAGCCTGCCGACAATTTTTGTTGCCCCAGCGTGCTGAGTGCTTGCAACGATTTCTCTTGACGAAGTTGGCTCGCCGTCCATTGGATCGCTTGGTGAACAGTCCGGCGGAAATTCGGATTGTTATAGGCTTGGGCATCGTGTCCCTGCAAAGTGGTAAAGACCGGGCTGTTCGCATATTTCCATGTCCAGGCGATTGCTTTGTCCGATTTCGGGTGATCTGTCGTCCACAGGACATGCACATCGGGATGGAGATACCCCTTGGCATAAACCTCATCAACCATCGTAAAATCGTCGGTTCCTGCCGTGATCGGATGCTCTTTATCGGTAATCTTGACGGCAATCGTCTGGTTGTCAGCCCAAGTCGATTTCACGCATTGGACACCGTTAATTTCATTTCCATCCCCAAAAAAGTATTGACAACCGGTGATATTGGCAAAATCGTTCCAGCCGTTGAAGCCCCAAACGCTATGGTGCAATACGACGAGTCCGATTCCGCGATTGAGAAATGCTTTGAATTGCTCCGTTTGTTCAGCCGTGAAAGGAAACTTATAGGAGTCATACATGACGAGACAATCATATTGCTTTTCAAGCCCCGGCTTGAGCAAATCCAACGCCTTCGGCATTTCCGCTTTGTCATACGTTACGTCGGCGAAAGAGTCGAGCATTGCATACATCGCTTTTTCGTCGAACCCATGTCCTCCGTAGAGGAACAGGGCACGGATTTTGTCTTGGTTTTTCGGCGGTGCCTGTGCAATGACCGCAGTCGATGTACAAAGGGCGAGGACCAAGACCAATGAACGAAACAAAATGTTTTTGAGGCTCATCAATGGATTCTCCTTACAAGTTTGTTGGTGAAAAATGGTAAGTGAAACTCACATACCCAGTCGAGATTTTTTGACACTTTCAATGATTTGAGGATTTTTTGCGATTTGTTCCACTTTGGACAGAATCGGATCAAACCGCTCCCTGTTTGGTTCACGCAAAAAACGATGGCGGGCAAGTTCGGCAAGAACCTCACAGGCTGTCTGGGAAAGTGCGGAATCGTCCAGATAACCGGCAGTCCATTCGACTGATTCCATTGTACGAATCGTACTGCATCGGCTCAGGCACCATTGCCTGTCCACTTCGTCGGTGGCAACTTGCATTGCCTTTTTCAGCATTGCCAACGTTTCGGCATCTGGGCGGTCGCTTTTGAGTGTTACGACCCGAATATAGGCACGCAGTGCCCACCGAGTGTATTCACTGGTGGGATATTCTTGCACGATACTCCAAAGAAGATCGTGGTAGTCCGCATTCGGCCAGTTGCAAATGGCACGAATCGCCGAGTGCTTAAGGTCCACTTGTTCGCTTTTGAGTAGCGGAAGAACGATGTCGGCAATTTGTTGATTGCCGACTTTACCCAGAAGAGGAAGAGTCGTAACGAGAAGAGAGGGTGTCAAGCCACCTTGTTCTTTGTTGAGAAACTCGAGAAGAAGGTTGGCTCGTGTGTTAGGGTCAGGATTCTTCTCACAGATAACGACGATAGCACGTTCGACATGTTCCCGATGGACTCCCGGTCGGCTGGAAAGATAAAGTTTCAGCATACGTGGAATGTCGCTTGGGTCCGGGTCGCAAATCTTTCCCAGCGCAGCGATAACCGGCACGTAGATGTCGGCATCTTCACTTTGAGCCAAAGAAATAAGCGGGTTAATGGCGGTATAACATTTCATTGCACTTAAAATATCGAGGGCTTGGAACCTCAATTCCGGTCGGTCAACGACCGCCAGCAAAGCCTCGCCTACATCGTCCTTTGGCAGTTGCTGTAAAGCGTCCGCCGCAGCGGTTCGCAAAACTGTACTGTTCTCTTTTAATAGTGTGATCAGTAAGGGAACGGCTTCCAAATTTTTCATTGAACCGACCGCCCGTAACGCCGCTAACTGTTCCGGCTCACTGCCCTGTGCCAGCACTTTTCGTAACATCGCCATCGTCTGATCGCTCTGACGTTCGGCGGCAATTTCCAAAAAAATGATTTTGGCATGAGAGGGTAACGTGTCAAGCTTGCCGGTCAACTCGTCGAATTGTGCCGCCGACAATTCCTTCAGGTAAGATGCAGCAACTTGGTTCTTTTCCACATCATTTTCAAAGAACCATCGGTACACCGTCTCTTTTCGGTTGGCTTCGGAAAGAATGTTCAGTTGTCCCGCCAACGCATTGCGCCGGAATGTTTTCGGAGTTTTACGGGTGGAAAGTTTGCTGAAAATCTCGCCTGCTTTTTCCATTTTTCCTTCGGAGCAAAGTTTATGGGCGATTCGGAGCAACGCCCGCAACCGTGCCTGTTCCAAATCGGCAGCCTCGGTGTTCATCAACGTCTCCACTCCCAACTCAAACGCACCCAGAGCCGCAATCGCAGCAACGGCAACCGCCCGGTCTTCGGAGTCGATCAACTTGATCAATTCGGGAACCGATTTCGTGTCTTCTCGTGCCGCCAATGACTCGATAACACCGGTAAGCAACCTTCCCTTCAAGGTTTTCAGGGCTTCACGCAGAGGAATCAAGGCTTCTTCACAGGGAATCGCTTGAAGTGCCATTCGTGCGTTATCGGAATCTTCCGCTCGATTCAAGTATTTCGCCAGAGCGGGTATCTGCGCTGAAGTTCCGACGAAACGGAATTGTAAACAGACAAACTGGCGACCGGCGAGCGTCGTTTCATCGTTCAGAAACGATGCGAGTTTTTCCGCCAGAGCGGACTGTGATTCGGCGGAAACATTTGAGGTGCGAACGTCTTGTTCGACCCTAATCAGCAGTTGAAGATCATCACCGTACCGATAGGTTTTGACGGCATCCCACGCCTGCGCAAGGGACGAACCATTCTCTTCAGCATCGACGACGCTTCCGAGGAAAAGAAACATGGCAAAAAACAAAAATATGTGCTTTTTCATAGTTCGTGAGTCGTGAGGGGGCAGATTATGATTCCATTGTCCAAGGACTTCGTTCGGCAACGGAAAGCATTCGATTCGCAGCGTCGTCGCCGACGAAACGGCTTTCTTGGGGGTCCCATTTCAGTTTGCGGTCCATGTGCATTGCAATGTCGCACACATTGCCGAGGGTCGTCGCCAAGTGTCCTGCTTCGACCGGTGAAGCGGGGTCTTGTCGCGTTCGTATCGAACGGAAAAAATCGGCGGTGTGTGCCGTTAAAGGGTTGGCAAAACCGGGACTACGATGGAGCCGAGTATCAGAATCCGTTAATGAAATATCCAGTAACGAAGCCGGTTCCGCTTTGATTCCTGCTCGGTTGACATGCACCCAGCCCTTATCGCCGACAAAGCGACATCCTTGCGGATGGGGATCGCCGGTACTGCAAAAATCAAGGTGCAATCCACTCTCATATCGGAACGAAGCACGCCACGTAACCCAGGTGTCGGTCATTCCTGCCGTGGGCATTACTCCCTTCCCTTCGATTTCAAACGGCTTTTCGAAAACTTCCGGCATCCCCCAACCGGCAATGTCAAGATGATGAACGCCCCAGTTCGTTACAAAACCAGCACAATAATGCGAGATCATGTAAAGGCAAGGATAGGAAACTCGTCGTTCGTCGAAAGGCATCAATGGAGCCGGACCGGACCACATATCCCAATCGAAACCCGCCGGCGGATCGGAAGGCTGAACGCAAGGAAATGCCTGACCACGCGGAACAGCAACTTCAATGGTGTGGACTGTGCCTAAATAGCCGTTGCGCGCCAACTCACAAGCCTGTCGGAAAATCGGTGTGCTACGCTGCTGGGTTCCCGTCTGAAAGACGACACCATATTCCCGAACCTGCTTGCAGAGTGTTATACCTTGGGAAATGTATCGGGTCAACGATTTTTCTCCGTAGATGTCTTTTCCCGCTTTGACCATTCGACTGAACATCGGACCGTGCCAATGGTCATTGATGGTTCCCCAGACGGCATCAATATCGTCGCGAATCAATACATCCCGAAAGTCGCCGTAAAGGCTGCAACCCTTGTACGAACCTTGTGTCGTTCGTTCTGCGTACATCTGGCTCACCACATCGTGCGCCCGCACAGCGCGGTCGCGTCGGCAATCGCAGATGGCGACAATCTGGTGATCCGGCAGCGGCTGCATGACTTGGATGGAGGACATGCCACGTCCACCGACACCGATCATACCGATGGTGATGCGTTCACTCGGTGCTAATTGTCCGTCCTTTCCTAAAACAATGGAAGGAACGACAAACGGAGCGGCAACAAATCCGGTCAATGAACCGGCTAAAAAACGGCGACGGGAAATGGAATTCATACGAAGATCTCCTCGATAATCTCAAATCAATGTCTGTATTTTCGCCCGATTCATTCTGAAAAGCAATATCATTTTGCGCAAAATTGACTCCCATTTTGCGACAAATGGGAGTTCTTGCGAACAAAGACGTAGAATCTATAATTGATGCGTGGAGGGAAACACGACTGGGTATCACTGTATTCCTTTGATTCCGCAACGGATCGTAACCCGACTTTCCAGCGACGTAACGGCACCGAACGATCTTCTGATCAATCAAGCGATTCGATTTATTCGAAACAATTATCAGTCGCCGATTGGAGTCGCCGATGTCGCACGAAAACTGGATGTCTCGCGTCGGACGCTCGAACGGCGATTTTCCCTGGTGTTGAATCGGTCGATTCGGGAACAGATTCAGCGATTCCGTTTTGAACAAGCGAAGGAACTGCTGACTTATACGGAGGATTCTGTCGAACACATCGCTGCGTTGACCGGCTTCGGAAATTTGAAGGTGATGCTTCGTTCGTTCGAGAAATTCGCAGAAATGTCGCCGATGGCGTTCCGAAAACAGTCCCGTCAACCACGTCGTTACCGCCCTTGATAGGGTATCACGGTTGAACTGCCGCCAAGAATGACCGTATTTGTTGCCGAAGAAACCGAAGGTGCAACAGAAACCGGTACGGCAACTTTCGCTTCCACCGTTTCGTAAGAAACCACTTCCCGGCGGTGGAGCCAGGGAAGCACACCGCGTTCCGATTCTTCTTGACAGTAAGTCCGAACAACTCGTCCCGTTCTGGGATTCACCACTTGAACCAATGTTTCTGTCTTCGTCTCAATAGGAGCATAAGTCCATTGATACTCGACTTTCGGTCTGCGTACCATGACTGTTTTCAGTGCCACCGGAATCGCCCCCGGTGTGGTCGCCGGAACAATTGTTGATTCGGTTGCCGGAATCGTTTTTATCCCATCTACGCAAATCACCGCCTTGGAAGGAAGTGACGAAGGCAAAATATAGACGATTTCTGCACCGAGAGGAGCCTGCGGCATCGTTCCTGAAAAGGTTGCCGGTTGTCCGACCGAACCGACTGGTCCTGTCGGAATCGTGATCGTCGGAATGGTTGCCTGCGGAACATTGATCGCCTGCGTTCCGGGCGTTGCCTGCACAGGAATGGCAGGTTGAGGGGCTCCCAAATTTGTCGGCGGCGGCGAAAATTGTGCCAACGTCACCCCGCCCATGCCCGGTATGTAAGTCGGCGAATAGGACGTTTCTTCATTGCTTCCACCCCAGAGACAATCGCGGATGTCTCCCAAAACCAGCGGGGCAGCACACAACATGCAGAAAAAAAATGGGAAAAAAGCAAAGCGAAACATAACCGGTCAGAAAATCGGACAGGTACAGGAGACGTAATTATAGCCCACATTATGGGAAAAGCAAAAAAATCGTCGAAAAAAGAAGACCGAAGTGTCCTGCGTTACGGAATCGGAACAAGTGGCAGGATTTCCTTCAAGCCGGAGGTCAGTGGAACGACCGGCGCACTGTCTGGGGCAAAAATCGACATAAACTCGTGGTAAGTAACGGTTTGCCGATGCTCTGGAAAATGGACAGTCAGCACAACATGATCCCCCTCTTTATAGTACATGAACGTGTTGAACCATCGTTGATCCTCCCGAAAATCAATCCCCTGCGGTTGCAAATGAAAAAGAATCGCACACTCTGTAAACGGAATCATCCGCAGTGGTGCGTCCAGTATATCTGCTGGTCGTACTGTTAAGTCAAAATTGTCAACGCAACGGTGAAACAGTGCCGTTTCAATCGCACCGTTTTGCACGTGGAGACTCCCCTCCGCTGAAATACCTTCCGTTCCAAAAACCGCCCGCTCAAACCGCAGATCAGCAATCGTTCCCCTCACGGCAAAATCGGTGTAGGAACCGACCAACGGAGAAAGCGGTACATTTTCGAAGATCACGTTATTCACCCGAATCGTTTGGGAATTGTTTCGGGTCGAGAGGGCGAATTCCCCTCGGAATACTCCACCGGAAAAATGTTTGAACGACGAGCAAAACACCGTTGCTAAATCGCACGGAATCGGCTGCTTGCCCGACTGGAAGGCAATTTCCATTGTGTCATGGGGCAAGAGGACAAACGAAAGGTGCTGTGCGTCAAATTCCGAAACGTCTTTAATCTGAAATGACCAGTCCGAACGAATCTCCGATGCCGTTCGGTAAATGTTGCCCTGCACAAAGCGAAAAGTGTCGGCTTTGTCAGTCGGCTTATCCCCTTCTTTGTTAAGACTGTGTTCGCTAATGATGAAAATTTGTTCAAAAACGAATTGCATCGGCACATCGGAAAGAGTTTCGAGCCGGGCAAAAACTTTGCGGAGCATATTTTGGACGAGCAGAGCAGACTCTTCACTGGAATACTTACCAAAATCCAAGACCGAAAGTCGGGCAGTTATTTGCCAAAACCGGTCGGCGGAGCGGAATGACGGAAACGAACTTTCAAGGAAGGCGGTCAAGCCGGTCTTTTTCGTAGGGGAAGCCGCCAAAATACCGGGAAAAATTTTTGCCCGACCAGGCTCCGTTACGAGTTGGACATCAATTTGCTTGGTTTGGAATACAGAATGTTGAGCAGTGTCGTCGAAAATTTTGACATCGAGTAGCCGGACAAATCCCGGCGAACGATACTCGACCGATTGGATTGTCCAGTACAAGCCCGTCTGCTGCGTGAGGGAACGTTCCCAACTTCGGGCATGGGAAGGAAGTTTACGCAACACGATTCCACCGATAATGCCGAGGGTCAATATCGGACCGAACAGATAGAAGATCAGGAGCAGAATAAACCGCTGTGTTTGTTCGTGTAACTGCATCGGAATCAAACACGGAATTGTGCCGAATTTCCGATTTTTTGTCAACGGTAAAATTGTGCGGCGGTGCTTCTACGAATGCGCCCTTGTTTTTGTTGATCGAACCGATACAATAAATCGCCGCTGGGAACCTTTTCAGGACTCAATGGAATGGGCTTAAACATAGCATCGTGTCTCACAAACTCGGTAGCACGGTTTGCCGATCAGCCGGCAATCGTCTGCGATGACCGCTCTTTTACCTTCGCCGAATGTGAACGTTGGTCGGCAAAAATTGCTGACGTTTTTCTCATGCAAGGCATGAAAAAAGGAGACCACGTTTTGCTCCTTGCCCCGAACGTGCCAGAATTCACTGCTGTTTACTATGCCGTACTCCGGCTCGGCGGAGTCGTTGTCCCTCTCAATACACTTTTTCTGGCAAACGAAATTGCCGGTTTACTCGAACATTCCGACGCAAAATTCATGGTCGTTTGGCATACCCTCGCCGAAAAGGGGACCGCCGCTTTTGAACAAGTCGAGACATGTCAAAAACTCTTCGTCGTCGGCACCGACAGACAAAATCTTTCCTCCGTTCTGTTGGAAAGTTCTCCCACTGAAAAGCCTCGGCTCCTGCTCGACGAATTGGTCGAAAAAGTGTCCGGTACTGCCGATTGCACTCAGACTTCGCCGGATGACACTGCCGTCATTCTGTACACATCGGGAACGACCGGCAAATCCAAAGGAGTGGAATTGAGCCACTTTAATATCTATTCTAACGCTCTTTACTGCAAAGAGCCACAAGGTCTCAACATCCGGTCGAACAGCGTAACGTTCGCCGTCTTGCCGCTATTCCACACGTTCGGTCAAACGGCAATCCAAAATGCATCGATGATGGCGGGGGCAAAAATGGTGATGATCTCGCAATTTGAACCGCGCCGAACTCTCAGCGACATGGAAAAACATCGGGCAACGCACATCGCTGCTGTGCCGACGATGTACAACTTGATGCTGCAAACACAACGTCGGTATCGCTACGATGTCTCTTCGCTCCAAGTGGCAGTGAGCGGCGGAGCATCGTTGCCCGTGTCGGTTTATCATGCATTCGAGGAAGTATTTCGCATCAAAATCAACGAAGGGTACGGTCTGTCGGAAACGAGTCCGGTTGCGTGTATGACGCCGGCTTTCGACGGCTTAAACAAGCCGGGTTCCATTGGACCCGAATTTCCCGGAACGCAGGTACGAATTGTTCGAGCGGATGGAACATTTGCCGATACCGAAGAAGTCGGCGAATTGGTGATTCGCGGACATAACGTCATGAAGGGATACTACAAGGATTCGTCGGCAACAGCGGCGGCGTTTCTTGACGGCGGTTGGTTTCGGAGCGGCGACATCGCCAAAATCGATGCCGACGGATATGTGTACATTGTGGACAGAGCGAAAGATGTCATTATTCGGGGGGGGATGAACATTTATCCGAGAGAAATTGAAGAAGTGTTGCACAACCATCCGGCGGTATGGGAAGCGGCTGTCATCGGAGTTCCCGACGAATTTTTGAGTGAAAGCGTGGTCGCGTTTGTGGCACTTGTACCGGAATCCAATATCACGGCTCTGGAACTGCAAAAATACTGCCGTGATCGCTTGGCGATCTACAAATGCCCCAAGAGAATCGAATTTGTCGAGCGACTGCCGAAAAACTCCACCGGAAAAATCATGAAACGTGTGTTACGGGAGAGGGATTAAGAAAAAAGAACGATGCGTAAGCCCCCGTCTGCTTGCGGGTCTAAAAAATTTGTGGTACAATGAATGTACCGCTTTCCAAGTATTGTTTTCGCGAAAGGACTATTATGCACATTCCCGATATGATGTTACAAGGGACCATCTGTCCCGTTACGACTGCTGTGGCTTCGCTCGGTTTGGCAGGCATCGCTTATGCCACCTACAAAACCAAAGTCAAACCGGCGGCTTCCTTCTTTGCCGGTGTTACCGCCCTGATTTTTGCCGCTCAAATGGCAAACTTCCCTATTCAGATGGGTACATCCGGGCACATTCTGGGTGCCACACTTGCCGTCGCCCTGCTCGGTTCCGCCTTCGGAGTCCTGGCGATGTCTCTGGTTGTAATTACACAGTGCCTTGTATTTGCAGACGGCGGAATCAGCGTTCTCGGTGCAAATTTGCTGAATATGGCACTCCTTGCTTCACTCCCCGCCATGATTGTTCGTGAATACTTCACGACCTCTTCGTTCCAGAAGACCGCCTATTTTGCGGCTGCTTTTGCTTCGACCCTCATTGCCGCCACGGCTTGTGCCGTTCAGTTGGCAATCGCAGGTGTTGCGCCCATGCAAAGCGTGCTTCCTGCGATGCTTTCCGTTCACGCATTGATAGGACTTGCCGAAGCCGGACTGACCGTTGCTCTGCTCGTACTGTTGTCGCAAGCCATTGCAAGAGTCGCTCCCCATCAGGCTTGGATCATGCCGCTCGGTCTTGCCGTCATTGTTGCGCTGGTCATTAGTCCGTTTGCCGCCACCACACCGGACGGTTTAGAGTCGGTTGCCGGTGCGCTCGGTTTTCTGCACCTGTCCGATAAGTTTTTTGCCACTCCTTTTGCAGAATATACGGTACTCACAGGTTTCGTAGGAGTTGTCTCGTTGTTTGCCGTTGCCTATGGAACAGGACGAGTGCTCGTGCGGTCTAGTGAACGATAAGTTCCCTTCGCTGATGAAACGTCGGGAGAGAAGACGGTGAATTTACGTTCACCGTTGGAACATTACTTCCTGCAACGTTGCGTCGCGTTCAATCGTTAGTACAACCGGCTGTCCCGGCGGTATCTGATGAATCCGGTGCTCCACCGCCGAAAGCGATGCCGTCAGTTGATTGTTGACCATCACGATTAAATCATCCGGTCGCAGTCCCACTCTTTCCGCTTCGCTACCGGAACGTATCGCATCAATAAACGGCGGAGTTCGGCGGCTCACCGAGGTGATAAACAAAATGCCCCAATCCTGAAAAATCCGAATCGTGTCCTCCGGGATCAATTCCTGCTCTCGAACCGTGCGCTCTGTGAAAAGGCTGATCGTGCCGCCGTTCTTCATCGCCGAACGTGCCCAGTCGCTCCACACCCATGTCGGAATCGCAAAGTTGAGCCAACTATGATTTTCGTTGTTTCGCAGTTCTTTGCCGAGCATCCCCAAGAGTTCTCCTGTTTCCGCCGAGATCAACGCACCGCCGCAAGAGCCGGGATTGTTCGTCGTCATATCCATGACAACAATATCCCCCTTATAAGACGTTTCAAACACGCCCCGGCGAGCGAACAATTTCGTTTGTGCCGCTATTGCTCCCTTTTGCACCGTAACACGTTCATTGCCCTGCGCAATGTTGAATGGATTGGAGGTTGCGAAAATTGGCGAACCCAAGGGATATGTGATCGTCCCCTCGCCCAGAGGAGAGGGGACGTTGTTTAATATATCAAAGTGTGGCAAGTCCGAACCGGGAACTTTGAGTAGTGCAATTTCCATGATCGGTTCTGCCGCGATGAGCCGGGCATCGAACTTGCGACCGTTATCCAACACGATCACTATCGGATTTGCCTGCAATGCCGAAGTCAGTGCCGTCAAAATGTAACCGTCCGGCGAAATGAGAATGCCCGACTGATAACCGTGAATCCCTGCGGCTTCCGCTCCGTAAATCTTGACGACTTTTTTCAGTGCGTCATCAATGACCGGTTCGATTCTGCTGCCGTCATTGTGCTGCGCTCCATTCCGGCTTTTGTTATCAGTTGTTGACTCTCCAAAAGTTGTTTTCGTTTCAAAGATGCCGAAAAGAATGCGTCCGTATCGGACCTCCATTGTGCTGCCATCGAAAGCAATTTCGCAGGGAAAGTCCAGACCGCTGCCGAACATTTCGATCAGCGGCATCGCACCGGTTTGCGAATCAACGTAAAACCGGACTTCGTTGCCCCGCCAGTTTACGATGAAAACGTCGTACAGTTTGGCAAGATTCCCTCCAATCGGTGCCGTGCCGGTGTACACGATTTCGGCACCGTCAATCGTATCAACAATCGTCAAAAGCCGCATCAAATACAACGCCGTAAAAAGCCCCCCGCTGCCGCGAGGTGATTGATAATGTGTCGTCGGATCAACGACAAACTCGGTCGTTTCCAGCATCAAGTCGGCATTCCAAAAGCCGCTGCTTGTCGGAAGTGTGTAATGCACTCCCTTGTCATCGATTTGAAACGAAAAGGAGTCGGGGCGATCCCGCAAGGTGCCGGTCAACTTCCAAGTGCCATTTTCCGTCATTGCGCTTCGTTCCATTCCGGCTTTTGCCACTCCGGTTGTTGCAAGGGGACTTGCACCACGCCACAGTTTCATGACCCGATCCAGTTCCAGTCGGTTGAAATAAAAGTTGGCGTATCCTCGCTGCTCTTCGTAAAAAGGTTTGATCGCATCCGAAATGAACGGCTTTTTACTGCCGTCTGCGTCGGGGGACTTATGTCCCCCGCTCTTTCTGCCGTCTTTCTCCGGCACAATCGGCGGAGCAATCATTTTTTCGGTCATTTCGATCAATTCGTTTTCGCCGTGCAACCCTGCAAGCCGGACGAGCATGTCATATCGCACGCCGTCTCTGCCGCGCACAGTAACGGGCATTCGCCAATGCTTCGGAAAAATGCCGACAAGATTTTTGAAGGTATTTGCCGAGTCGATAACCTGTCCTGCAAAGCGAAGGAGTTCATCGTTGTAACGTAAGCCGTTTCGATATGCGTCGGAGGTTCCCGAAACGTCGTCGAACATGACTCGTCCTTCTCGGTCGGTCGAAACGAGGGCATTGAACGTAGCGTGATCGACAATGCGACCGCTTTTCAGATCGCCGAGAAAGTTCCGAACCTGATTGCTGGACACGGCATAACCGATGCCGACGTTGACTCGTCCCCGCTTTTCAAAGGAACAGCGACCAATGATGCCGATGATTTCGCCGTGATCATTGAAGAGGGGACCACCGCTGTTGCCCGGATTGACGGCGGCATCCGTTTGAAGGCAGTCGGTATATTCCAAAAACGTCCCGGAAGGAAATTGATAGCGATTCGTACCGGAAATGATTCCCATCGACACACAAGGACTGAAATCAGTCGCCAGCAGAAACGGATTGCCCATCACAATAGCGGTATCTCCGACGGCAACGGTATTGCTATCGGCAAAGGGAGCGTAGGGAAAATTGTCTCGACCAAGCAGTTTGATAAGGGCAATATCACCGACGGGATCGAGCCCCACAACGACGGCATCGTACAGTTTTCCGTCCGCCATACCGGCTTTCATCGCAGGTCCGCAGGGTTGCACGACGTGAAAGTTTGTAACCGCATAGCCATCGGGAGAGATCACAACTCCGCTTCCGCCGCCTGCTTGTTCGTCGGGATCGGCGGGGAAAATCGCAATGACCGTCTGCATTGCCCGATCAATTACGTCGTCGGCAAGGACGGGTAAGGAAACGAGCAAACATACGAGCAACAGGAGCATTCGCTTCATGGAAAGGGATTATATCAGAGCCCGAAGCGTAAGCAAGGATCGAAAAGAGCGGGGTGGCGTAAGCCCGCCGGTGAGTCCAATCCGAAACGTATAAACCGGCGGGCTAACGCCCGCCGCTCGTGCGCTCGTCGTTCCATCGTTGCGCTGCCTAGAGACTTATCTGCGTATAAACTGCCGAATCCGTCTGTCCTGAGAAGAGTAGAGTTCCCCCGGCGTGCCATCGAACACAATCTGCGGTTCCGTGGCATCCAATTTTGCCAGCGGAGCAAGCATGATGATCCGATCTGTTACCGTTCGGGCGGAAACCATGTCGTGCGTTACCATGATTCCCGTCACGTTATGTTGACGACGGACATTGACCATCAATTCGTTGATGACGGAACTCATGACCGGATCGAGTCCTGTCGTCGGTTCATCGTATAAAATCAATTCCGGGTCTAACGCCAATGCTCTTGCGATGCCGACCCGCTTTCTCATTCCGCCGGACAGTTCCGCCGGCTTTTTGTCGAGAACGGTACGATCCAGTCCGACTTCTTCGACCAACATTTCGACGATCTGTTGAATTTCCTTTTTCGATTTTTTGGTATGCTGTACCAACGGAAATGCAATGTTATCGCCTATTGTTAAACTGTCAAAGAGAGCCGCCTGCTGAAAGACAAAGCCCCATCGGGTACGGATTCGAGCCAATTCAAAGTACGACAGTTTATGGAGTTCGATCCCGTCAAAGAAAATTTTCCCCGATGCCTGATTGTGAAGTCCGATGAGTGTTTTGAGCAAGACGGTTTTTCCGCACCCGCTTTCGCCGATGATGGCGAGCATTTCTCCCCGCTGTACAGAAAACGAAATATCCCGAAGAACCAGTTGGTCTTCAAATCGGACACAAACATTTTCGGCACGAAGAATTGCTTCCATTACACTATTATATCGGATAAACGGCACCGCGGGGAATTTTCCGTTTTTATGGAAACGACACCCAGAGCAATCGCATAGGACCGATCAAACCGGAATCGACAAGCGGTGTCTCCGCCGTCAAACGTTGAATGTTCGTTCTCGTGAGTCTTTCACTTTCCGGCTTGGCAACATCGCCAATAATCCGATTCGCCCAATGATTGGCAACCTCAATTTCAATGCGATTCTTTCCCGACTGCAACGATTCGGTGATTTCCAAACGATAGGGAACCGCCCAAATGGTGCCGCAAGAACGACCATTGATCTTGACTTCCGCCAATTCTCCCACGTCACCGACTTCCAGAAATATCCGCTCGCCAGATTGGAAAGGAACTTCAACATCCTGCAAATACGAGGCGATTCCACTGTAATACCGGATTGCCGGATTGCTGTGCAGTGTCCAACTTTCCAGCGTGGCAAACTCTACTGGCTCTGCGGGACCACCCCACTTTGGATCGAAACGAACCTGCCACGGTTTAGAAAGTTCTACGGTTCTGTCAACTTTCCCCTCGTTGGTCGAAGCCGTACCGCCGACATTTGCTCCGATTTCCTGCCGAAACATGACAAAAACGGAGCCAAACGGTGCGAATTTCAATGGAATACGTGTTGTCCCATCTTGCTGTGTGAAGGCTTTGACATTCCGAATTTCTCCGCTGATAGGATCCCAAAGTTCCGGCTGACGACCGACGACCCGAAACGCACAGATCGTATCATCCGGTTCGGCAGTCAAATTGGCAACAAAATAAATTTCTGCTCCGATGCCGCGTGTTGCATCCGCCGGAATAGTATTGACATCCATCGGCGAGAATTCGGAAAATTTGCGTAAGGAGACCTTTTCCGACTGATTTCGATACAACGTTCGATGAACCCAAGCGAGGCGCGGTTCACTGTGGGAGCCGCTGATTCGCTGGAACGCAAAGGGAACGCCCTCGGCGTTCAACAATTCGTGAGCCGTTTTGTCCTGCACAATGCGTCCTTTACCGACGGTTGTTTCGCTCCAAAGCCGGTCGGCAATCGCTTTGAGTTCCACATCGTCTCCGAGACCGGTCGTTCGCTCCGGTTTCGGACCAATAACGGTCGCGCCCCCCTGCACCAAAGATTCAATTTTCCGAAGTGCCGCCAGAGACATGCTTGTGCGATTCGGCAAAACAAGAACCCGGTAACTCATGCCGTCTTTGAGGACGATCCTTCCATCCTGAACGCCGACGATCTGATTCAAGAGAACGGACTCCGAAGCGACATCGTAATCGTAGCCCGGCAGAGATTTTGCCGTATTTGCGTCCTTACGTTGCGTAAAGTTTGGGACGTTTTCTCCGTAAAACTCCAAGACATCAGCGGCGGGCAATCCTTGTTGTAATAAAAAATGCACACGATTGAAATAGGTCAAAAAGTCCTTCGACTTGTGCCACACGAAATTCTTCGGATTGAAATGGGTTCCCGCAAAGTATTCCTGTCCCGGAAAGCCCGTCTCGTCTGGAGAACAGATAAACGCATGCCAAACGAGCAGATTCATCCCTTCGCAAACGGCTTGGTCAAACGAAGGCTTCAAATTAGTGGAAAAGGATTCCTGCCAGTGCATGCCGATGTTGGTGAACCCTTCGGCGGCGACGATTTTGCGTCCGTTTGTGTGGGCAGCCGATGCCGGTTGTTTCGTAAAGAAGCGATTGGCATCCCCCACACGGTGTCGGGGCGACCAACACCAAAACTCCGACATCGGAATATGGGAGATTGCCATGAGTTGCAGCGAATCAATCGGTGCGCCGTGGGGACCGCCCGATTCTGGATGAATGCCGAGACCGTATTGTTCCGCTTTTGCCGACATGTAACGATAATGGTTGTCCGCTATCAAGTCCCCGATGGTGCGCCGGAAATCGTTCAGAAAACGATTGCTTACCGTCCGGTCAGTGAGAATGTGTCCTGCAATGATCGGAAAAAACGGAAGAGGATCGTAACCACGCCGCCTCTGAAATTCCTCACGAAACGTATCCGTCCAGTTCATGCCGCCGGCTTCCCAACTGTCGTGATGCAGATAACGAAGCGTTCGTCCGCAGTACGCAGCCACGGGATCAAGAACCGGCTTGACGGCTCTTTCCCAATAAAAATCGAGTGCTTTCTTGCTCTGATAATCCAAGACCAATCCCTGCCAATCGGCACTGGAGGTCGAAACTCTGGCACCGCTGGGCGTGTATCCGAATCGCAACACCGTCCACTTGCCCGGCGGAGCATTCCACGCCAGACGACCCTGCGCGTCCATCTTGTCTGTCAGCACAAGCACGTCTTCAACTCTGGCGGCTGCTTCGCCGGGAATATGCGGTTCGTCTGCCATCAGCGGACTGCAATCGGGAGCCGAACCGCCGAACTCTTCGACTGCCAATTTGATATTCAACAGTTTGAGTTTGCCGGTCGTTTGGTCCGAACCGGTTCGACACTGTTCGCCATCATAAAGAGCGAACTTGACAACTTGAACATTACGGGGAGCATCGGGAACCCTCGGATCGTGTGAACCGAATATGTTCAACCGTAAACGTTTAACCTTGGTTTTCGGAAAAGGAACGACCGTTTCGTCGGATGGTTTGACCGTCAGAGTGGCGACAGTCCGTCCTGCACCGTCTTCGGATTCATAAATTTCGACCGTACAACGCTTTGGTCCATAGCCGGCACGGGGAGCGATGACAGCACGATCCAGTTCGACGGGCTGTCCAAAGCGAAACTCGACCCATTCCGGCTTCTGATCGGTTGGTCCGTCTCCCGGATTGCTCCCGTCGGAAACCCAGTAGGAGGTGGGAGAACCATCGGCAATGTGCTTCGGGTCGCTCCCTTTTTGAACCGAACTGGCATGAATCGAGAAGGGGGGAGCCTGCTCCTGTGTGTCACGTACTTTGAAGGCGACCACCGCAATATCCCGATAGTATCCGTGATTCGTTTTGGGCTGTTCCAACGGGACATTGACCGGAGTTCCTCCATTCACCGTCGTTGTGGAATGGACAAGCCGTTTAGCGGCGTATTCCGGCGTAACAATCGGTCCGCCGAGATTCCAACCACTTTGGATGTTCAAACTGACGGAGATTCCCAGTCGGTCGGCTTGTTTGACAGCATGTTCAAAGAGTCGTCTCCATTCCGGCGTGTTATATGTCGGTCCCGGCGGCACGTTTTGGTTTCCGTCCTGATTGGAGCCATTGGCATCGAAGAGGACAACACCGCCAAAGCCTTTGTCGTGCATTTCTTCCAGATCGCGGGTGATGGCATCTTCGGTAACATTGCCGTTGAGCCACCACCAATACGCCCAGAGTTTTGCCTCATCGGGAGGCACACGAAACCCTTCGGCAAGACGGTCTTTGGAGAATCCCGACACCGAAAACAAAAGGAGAAAGATCAATAGGATGGATCGGTACAACGCACCTGTTTTCATACAACTTGGGAGCAAGAGAGCAGGAATGAACAAGGGAATTCTACACCAACGACTCCCCGATGTATAGAGTTGTGAGCGGGTCCGGTTTCTGCGCCGCCCGTCCTCCCCGTTTGAAATCGGCTGTTCGGAAGCAAGAACCGATTGAGCAAACACCGTTTCCGTGGACCGATGAGGGTCCCTTTACCCTCATAGACCGCAAATGTCAGGGGATTTCTGACGATTTTGATCTTGACCCGATTGGGGTTATTCAGTACCCTCCCTTTTGTGTTTGGTTTTCCTTCTGTTCTGCACCGCAAAATGATTGCCCGAATAGGAATAGGGTTCGCTTCGATAGTCGTTTGCTCAGGAATACTCCTTGCCAATGAGTTACCGCCGATCCGGTTGAGTCCGGGATCGTCCCCCGTCGTTTGTGAACATGGCACTGTCCGCAATGCGCCTCTCCGCAATGCACCTGTTCACAATGTGAGCATCCAGACGGACAATTGGACGTGGCAGTTGTTTCCCGATGGTTTTATTTATCCCACCTACCTTGCGGCGGTCCAGAATCGGCTTGGCGGTGTCTGGAATTACGACGAACACGTCAACTGGATTTGGGACATCACACTCGGCGGACGCGCCCCGCTGATCCGGTATGGAAATCGAAGCACAGTCTATCCCGAAGGCTGGCAACTCGACTTGGAAGGTTCCGTGAACCTGCGGCTCGCTCTGAAAATCGGGATGGACATGGAAGCCAATGATTTTCGCGCAGGCTTTCCTCTCTCGTATGGCACGAAAACGTGGCAGGTACGTACCGGCTACTATCACGTGAGTTCCCACGTAGGAGACGAAAGGGTGTTACGTTATATTCCCAACGGCGGAGAGGAGCCTTACAAAAACAGAGGTCTTGAATCCAACAGCCGATTTAACTACTGGCGCGAAGCATGGCTTCTCGGTTATGCTTACCGACCGACACCGAATACGAGGCTCTATGCAGAAGTGGACTATGCTTTCATGATAGGGGAGTTGACCAAACCGTGGCATTTTCAGTTTGGGGCAGAATACAGTCCTCGTTATCCGGCGCGGGGCGAATGGGGTACCCCCTTCGCTGCTATCAATGCGAGATTGATGCAGGAACACGATTTCGACGGTAATCTCACGGTCCAGACCGGTTGGCAGTGGCGTGGTTCACGAAATCAGTTGTTCCGCATAGGAGTACAATACTTCGCCGGTGTGAGCGAACAATACTCATTCCTTGTCCACCGCCGGGAACACAAAATCGGATTCGGCTTTTGGTACGATTTCTGATGCGGCAAAAAACAGAGCCGCAATCGTAAGATTGCGTTTTGCCCCGCAGGGCAATGTACACAATAATTTCCCAATGCGTCCTTTCGTTTCCCTCATCGCAATCCTGTTGCTCAATATCTCACCCGCATTTGCCAGCGGGACAGCGAAATGCGATTCGTCCAAACAGTACCGCGTGTGGCTGCGCACCTTCGGTAACTGGACGCAAGGAAACGCAGCGTCCTCGGACAAACTCAACCTTTTTTCCTACGGTTTTACGCTTGGCACCGATCGGCAACTCGGCAAAAACTGGCTTGGGGGAATTGTGTTTGGTGAAAACAAAACGTCCGTCGAGGTTTCCCAGTTGCCCTACAAGGATAATATAACCGCCTTTCACGGCGGCTTATACGCCCGACGAACGTTCGACCGGTTCTTCCTCGATGTCGAAGGGAACTTCGGATACAACGATCATTCGTCTCAATTCCAGAAAGACGCAACGCAGTGGGGTTTAAGCGGCGAGGCGGGAACTTGGTGGAATCACGGACTCGGCAGAACCGAACCTTACGTTCGACTGTCCCATGTTTGCTGGAGTGGAAACGGCAACGAGACGAAGGAAACGTTGATGGCAGGTCTTCGTTATTCATGGCGGACGGCGACCGATTTGACAACGACGGTTCCTCGCTTTTACGGCGGTGTGCTTCAGGAATTGGGCAACAGATCGCTTTTTTCGACTTCTACGTTCGGCAACACGCCGACGGTGTTGCCTGTCCCCAACTTGGAAGTGTCGGGAACCCGATTTTTTCTCGGCGGCGGTTTTACGACTTCGATGGGAACAAGTTTGGACATTTCTTTTCGTTATACCGCCGAAATGTCCGCACACCACACTTCACATACAGGACTTTTAGGAGTGAACTGCAATTTCTGAGAGAAATGACGGGATCACTTTACTCAAACCAAACGCTTTCGCCGCCCGCACAGGTTCCCAATGCCCGAAGGAGGACCCTGTCAATCGTATTGGCAATAAACCGTACCGAACCATCGAACATGCCGACATTCATACCGCCGGGATGATGACTGCCGACACGACCACCTCTGCCAAATCCCTCTACCAACTCGTCCAACGTGATGTTTCCCTGCGGAGCCATCCAACTGAACGAATCATTAACCTCCACGATAGCAATCGTGTTGCTCGTGCCGTCGATGATGTCCTGAAAACCTTTGCCTTTTGCCCAACGCTCGCCCGCTTGCAAGGCAGTGGCGGCAGGGACGAACGCCTCACCGGCAATGGCAACGTATGAAGTTCCGCCTTGCGGACTGCTCGGACATCTGAAAACACTGGGCGTTCGGTCATGGAATTGTTGGTTGTACTCGCTGTCCCACGGCTCATCAAAGCGAATCTGTTCGTACAAAGCCATTTGTTCAATGAACGGCAAAATCAGAACCCGCCAACTATGTAGCGGCTTGCCATTTGCGTCAACAGTATAAAGCGGCGGCAATGCACCGAATACATCATGGTAATTATGAAGTGCCAGCAAAATCTGCTTGATATTGTTCGTACACTGCATTCGCCGTGCCGCTTCCCTTGCCGCCTGAATTGCCGGTATCAGAAGGGCAGCACTCGCGCCAACCGTGGTGATGACAACCTGCGTGGAAGCCGCATTTTCTCCTTTGAGCCGGAAAATGAGTTTGTTCTCCTCAACATCGGGCAACAGTGTTCGCAACAGTCCTTTGGCGAATGCAAACGCCAGCGGCGGTATCTGGACGTTGTTGTTTCTTGCTCCCTGCTCCATCGCGAACCGACCGGCATTGATACTGAATTCAATTAAGTTTTCCAACATTCCTCGCAGCATCACGGCATCCGACCGTTTGGGCGTTTTGACCGTCAGCAGAACATCGGCATTTTGCGGTGGCTCTCCGCCGAACAGGTCGTGCAGCGAGACGGAAGCACTTGCCCACTCAGTTTTTTGTGCCGCAAACAGCAGGAGATTTCGGACTTCGACGGGCACATCCGGCGGTAATGGGGCATTGCGCACCATTGTCCGCAGATTGTCCGGCAGGGCAACAGCAATCTTGATTTCCGCACCGACAACGCTTTTCAGGGCTTCTAAAATTGGTGCGCTAGGCACTGGTTTCCAACTCTTGACCATCGCTACAACTGCATCTGGGTCTTCGTCTAATGCCAGAAGCAAAAAGTCGCCTACGATTCTGGCTCCCTTGTCGGCAGGGTAGTGCACGATGTCCAGCAGGCTGGACAACGTTTCAAATTGTTTGTCCGTTTTGTTTTTCCACGGAATGGCAACAAACCCGATGCCTTTCCCTTGCATAATGATTTCCATGTCGGCAACGATAGCGATTTCCGTGATACCAAGTTCTTTCGTAATGGTATCCCAAGTGGGTCGGACGAGCATGTCCAGTTTTTCCAGTTCGACGGTGAGTTCACGGGCAGTCGCCTTGAATGATCTTTCGTCGAAGCCGAGTTCCCGAAGGAGGTCTTCGCCAGCATTTTGGAAGGCGGTTTTCACCGCATCGAGTTCGATTCTGCTGAAATCGACGTGAACGAAGGCAACGCAGTTCTCCGAGATGAGCGGTGCAAAGGTTTCCTGAGCGGTCGCCTGATTGGCTGTTGTCAAGAGGGCGGCGCAGAGCAAGGCTTTTGTTAAGGTTTTCATGGTGCAAAGGGGGTAGAAGAGGACAACTCGTACAGTATGACCGAGCGGAGCGGCTTTGACAAGAGGTCGTCGGCGACCCGCACTCGACCGCATTTGACGATTTTGCCGATTCTGTGGAAAATACATTCAACAAAAATTGCTCTTGACCCGATTGAGAGAAATCGTAAGAATACCCATTAGTGGGAAGCGGGGACAGTCCCCGCTCTTCCCAAAAATGACAAAGCACATCCCTAACCATTCACGGAGGAATACAAGTGAAAAAAAATCATTGGATCACACTTATCGTTGGAGTCGCCATTGTGCTGGGAATCTATGCTGTTCCCGCCGTTACTCAGCAACCGCAGCAGCAACCGGCAGCCCAACTGCCGTTTTACGTTGCTGTCGTCGATGTTGCGCAACTCATTAAGCAACATCCCGTCTTTATCGAGCGGCAAGAGGCATTGAAAACACAGGTGCAGCAAGCCGAGGCGGTCTTCCAAAAACGGCAGGAAACGATAGCAAACAAACAAAAAAGTTTAGAAGCCTCGCAGTACAAGCCCGGCTCCCCCGAACATCAGCGGCTTCTCGATGAAATTGCCAACGATTTGGCAGACTTCGAGAAAGATGCCAAAGCCCAGCAGCGTCGGTTTGCGCTCACCAATTCGCAGATCATGTACGATACCTACCAGGACATCAAGAAAGCGATTGACCGATACGCCACTGCCCGAAATATCGCTCAAGTAACCGATTATCGGGAATTTGAACCGAATCCTGCCGATCCGCAAACGGTCGCCGAAGATATGGACCAGAGACTCGTTTGGTTCAACAGCAGGTTGAACATTACGCAGGCGATTGTCGGTGAGATTTACGCCGCCTATCCCGGAAAGCAACCGCCCGCCCGGACGGCAACCGCTCCCGCTGCTCCTGCGGGTGCAGCACCGATGCAGCGGTAAATTGTTCCCACAGAGCCCGACGTAAGCAAGGAAACCTTTGTTTTTATTGGCGGGCTCTGTTTCCTATCCCCCCACTCAGAAAACACCACCATGTCCAACACGATTGATGCCCGCTCCCTGTTTGCCGGAAAGGAAGTCGGAAAGTCCTTTCGGAATCAAAATACGATAGCCAAAAGCGTCAATCTGACAGGCTTCGGCTTCTGGACAGGAAAAGATGTTACCATTCAATTTCGTCCGGCTCCGCCAAACAGCGGAATCGTTTTCATTCGGAGCGATCTCTTTGGACAGCCTCGAATTCCTGCCCTCGTGGACAATCGGGTAGAGAAACCGCGACAAACGTCTCTCAGTTGCCGAGGTGCCAGCGTGGATATGGTCGAACACGTTCTTGCCGCACTCCACGGCTTACAAATCGACAACAGCGAAATCTGGTCGGATCAGCCGGAAATGCCCGGCTTTGACGGTTCAAGCCAGATCTTTTGCGATGCCCTGACCAAGGCGGGGATCGTGTCGCAACCTGCCAAACGTCCTGTTCGGATTGTTACGAGAGCCTTTCATGTCGGCGACGACCGGGCGTACTTGGTGGTAACAACGAATCGGTACGGGAAATGCGAATTTCAATACACGCTTATTCCCGAAGAAAAATATCCTCTTCAAACACAGCAGTGCCGCTTTGAACTTTCGCCGGAACATTTTCGCGATGGATTGGCTCAAACCCGAACATTCATTGCCCAGCATGAGGCACATGCACTTCTTGCTCAGGGACTCTGTCAGCGAGTCTCGCCGCAAAACGTACTGGTTTTGACTGAATCGGGACCCCTTGAAAACAGTTTTCGTTATGACAATGAGTGTGCGCGGCACAAGACCCTTGATATGGTCGGCGATTTTGCGTTGCTCGGCTGCGATTTGGTCGGAACACTTGAATCGGTTCGCGGCGGACACACGCTCAATGCCGAATGTGTTCGACAACTGCTCGAAAAGACGATGTTGCTTGACCCGGCGACCGTTGGTCAATCGTGTCAGGAGCAGGACTGCTTTCGGGAAGCGGCATGAAGGGAAAAGAGGAGAAGTTAGAAGATAAGAGCGGCGGGCGTAGGTTCCCCCGGTTTTCCCTAGCATTTTTGTTGGAAAGGGAATATAATGGACACGCAGTTTATCATTACCTATGAAATTGATGACCAGTTTGTGGACGAGCGTTTTGTCGTGACCGAGGAATATCAAGCCCGATATTATTACGACAGGGGTTGCACCGTTACGGAATATCACACGACCATAACCCATGTGCCGCCGTTTGTCTTTGCGGAGGACAAAATAGCCATGCGTTGGCACGACAAAGACCCAGAGTGCAATGACCACGAACCCGAGGAGGAATTAGAATGAAGATACTAACAAGAGAAGAATTTGAGGCACAAGCCGCTATCCCCCCGACCCCGGAAGAACTCGAACTGATCCGAAAGAGGAAAGAAATACGGCGCAAAATATTTGCCGAAGCCATCGCTAACAATGAGATGGTGGATACGGTGCTCGAACGCTATCGCAAAGAGCGAAAAAAGGAGTTGGAAGTTAAGAGTTAGAACAAACAGAGCCGCAATCGTAAGATTATGCAAAAAACCAAGAGCGGCGGGCGTAAGCCCGCCGGTGAGTTCAAACCAACACACGCAAAACCGGGGGGCTAACGCCCACCCGCTCTTGCGCAAATCATAATTTACACAAACAAAACAAGGACGTTATCATGAACAAACAACTATTCATCACCGTAACCTGCATGTTGCTCTTGGCGGCAAGCGCACTGGCACAAAATGTTACCGTCGGTCTGCGAGCACCGGAAGAAAATTTCATCATGGGAGGACCGCCCGTTACCGTCGATCTGTTGGCACCACCACAGGGCGGCTTTACAAGCGATGCTTCACAAATGTACCAGCAGACAGCGGCATCGCCAACACCGGAAGAACTCTTGCAAATGCAAATGGATGCTTTGAGCGAACAACTTGAGGCGACGGCATCACGAGCTGCCATGAAAGGAGTGCTCCGTTCGGTTTGGAACGGTCAAGGTGCAGGCTTGCTAGTAAGTATAGGAGTAAGTGAATATCCTGACATCGCTACTGCTTGGGGGATTTCCGAAGAACAACGTGAACAAATAGGAGGGCATGTAGAAGCCGCAATGGAACAAATAGGAGACCCAATGGAAGTCGCATCGTTGCGTATCTTGGCAGAAATGGGAATCACGGAAGAAAGGGCAAAGCAAGACGACTGGGAGCCTGACATGGAAACCATGTTGCGACTGCAAGCCGAGATGGCGAACATCCTGGAAAACACCACGGAGCAGATGGGTTCCGTGCTGAACACCGTGATTACCGATGCTTTCGATGAATTTCTGACCCCGGAGCAGTTGCGAACGATACAGGAATCGCAGTTGGCAAACATCGGGGAACTGCCCGTCTTCTCGCCGAGTATCTTTGAAGCCCTTGACCTGACCGACGCCCAAAGGGAACAAATGGAGCAAATCAAAAAAGAACTCCAACCCGATTTCGAGGAGACACTCGACTGTTTTGTCGATGGATTTAGTGCCACGCAGGAAAGAGTGAATGAGGAATACATCAAAGGGAGTGCAGAGCGACGGGCAGTCAACGAACAACTCAATGATGTTGTACGATCGACAAAATTTTACCTGAGAGAATGGGAAGGGGAAGAGTTAGCCCCTGGTGAGTCGCTAATAGGGCATGTTGGAGAAGATAGTGAATCAGCAATCATCTATGTGACAGATCAGGCGGGTTTAGACGAACGACAGCGAGCGATAGAGGCATTAGGCACATCGGAAGAGAGGCTCTCTCTTTGCCACGACGACATTCTCAAGCGTTTGCTTGCGGAAGACCAGATGTTCCGGCAGATTCATGAAGAGATGCAGTCGAAAAGCAGAGCGTTTGCCGAGCGGTTCAAGATAGAAATGTTCGATGTGCTGACCGACGAGCAGTGGTTTCGTCTTCAAGAGTTGATCGACAATCCACCGGAGCATGCCTTGGTATTCCGCAAGGCACTGCGGGAAGCCTTAAATATGGGCGAAGGTGAAGAAGAGGAAAAAAGCGTAGCGAACAAAGGAACGGAAAAAGCCGGTGTATGGATGCCGGGACCCAATTCATGGAAGCCCGGCGATCCGATTCCCGAAGAGTATCGGATCAAACGGAATGAGCGGTCGCGATTTTCGAGGGAAACAAAAAGGAGTCAGGAAACAGAAGAATAAGAGCGGCGGGCGTAGGTTCCCCCGGTTTTGAATGTGTTGGTTACAACACAAAAACGCTTTACAACGAGAACATGGAGGTTCATCAATGTTAAAACTTGGAATAATCGGAGCAGGTCGTTTAGGGTCTTTTCATGCGGACAAAGCCGTTGCGCATCCCGGTGTGGAATTGGTCGGTATTGCCGATCCGAGCGACACCGCCCGAAATAGTCTCGCCAAAAAGCACGGAGTGCAGACATTTACTGCGTTCGATGAAATGTTGCCGATGGTCGATGCCGTCGTGATTGCTTCCCCCACCTTTTTGCACTTCGGTCTCGGAAATGCATGCCTTCAGGAAGGTAAGCACGTTTTAATGGAAAAACCGATGTGTGCGTCGCTTGCCGAAGGGCGGCAATTAGTCGATCTTGCCAAGCAGCGCGGACTCATTTTACAAGTCGGGCACGTCGAAGAATTCAATCCGGCTTGGGCGGCGGCAAAAAAGTTAATCCGAAGTGATTTGATGGCAGGCGAACCGATCCTGATTGATGCCGTCCGAACAAGCGGTTATACGTTCCGCAGTACCGACATCGGTGCAGTGTTCGACATGATGATTCACGACATTGATTTAGTCCTGTCGCTTGCCGCTTCACAGGTCTTTTCGGTGGATGCCATCGGATTTCATATCATTGGCGGACCTCATGAAGACATTGCCCATGCACGTCTGCGTTTTGATAATGGTTGTGCAGCAAATTTGTTTTCGTCCCGTGTGGCGGAAAAAATGTAAAGAAAAATGCGGATTACGACCGCAACGGCAACGGTAATGATTGATTTCGGAACACGCACAACGACGTGCCATCGTGCCGACGAGACGGTCTTGCAAGGCAAGTTCGCTCCGAATAAGATTCTGCCCGATTCCGTGTCGTTATTGACACCGACCTTCATGAATGATGCGTTTACATTGGAAAGTACAACTCACGATGTAGTGGATGCACTTGCAGCGGAGTTGGACGATTTCGTTCTGTCGATTCAGACGCACAAAGTCCCTCGTGTTTCCGGTAGCCGGGCATTGGAGTCGATTTCCGTTGCCGAAACGATTGTACGGTCGATTTCCAAGAGCGGTTCACGGTGGCAGCCCCGACGGGCAGCGTGAAACCAAACGTTGGCACCCTCTACGCCCTCACCGGTTCTGTGAACCATTGTTGCCAAACACATCGTTTTTGCTAGGATAACAGATATGACATCATGCGATCTTTGTCCAAGGCATTGTACTCTTTCCGAAGGACAGACGGGCTTTTGCGGTATCCGAACGGCTCAAAACGACACTATCGTTTTGCGTTCTTATGGTCAAATGACGGGCTTTGCGATTGACCCCATCGAGAAAAAACCGCTGAACCATTTTTATCCCGGCTCAAAAATTTTATCGTTCGGCGGCATCGGTTGCAATTTGTCCTGCCGGTTTTGCCAAAACGCTGCCACCGCTCAATCCCGTGATCTTTCGCTCCTTACCGTGTCGGCAACGCCTGATGAAATCGTTCGGCTGGCAAAGCAACACCATTGCGAAAGCATCGCCTTTACGTACAACGAGCCGATCATTTCGGCAGAATACGTTCAAAACGTTGCCGCCGTGTGCCGGAGTGCCGGTTTGAAAACGGTTGCCGTCTCCAATGGATTCATTTCGGAGTCACGCCGCTCCGCATTCTTTGACTTCATGGATGCCGCCAACATTGATCTTAAAGGTTTTACTCAAACGTTTTATCGTGATTACTGCGGCGGTGAACTCGAACCGGTCAAAGAAACGTTGCGGTACTTGGCAAAGTCGCATACGTGGCTCGAAGTTACCTCGTTATTGATTCCGACGCTCAATGATTCCGATCAGGAAATCAGCGAACTGTGCGATTGGTTTGCTCGGCATCTCGGCAGAGAGGTTCCGCTGCATTTTTCGGCGTTTCGACCAGCGAATAAGTTGCAGACACTTCCGCCAACGCCACCGCAGACATTGTTTCGTGCCAGAGAAATTGCCCTATCCTCCGGTTTGCGATACGTCTATACGGGCAACATTGACGATCCGGCGGGACAATCGACATATTGTCCGCAATGCAATCAAACGGTCATTTTCCGCAACCGTTATGCTGTCGACGAGTATGAAATTGACGAGGAATCCTGCTGTAAATACTGCGGTCAATCCATCCGCGGATGCTTTGAGGGGAGTCCATAGGACTCCCTACACCGTACAGCACCCCATTAAAAGATACGGCTTGCCATTCGCTCGATGGCAATGTCCATTTTTTCCGGCGTGTCATACGTTCCGGTAGCAATCTCCGCCTTGATCCGGTTCACCAAATCAAATCGGATTCTCGGCGCTTCCGTGTTGGTTGGGACAAGTTCGCTCAATCGAAGGGCTTCTTCCGAAAAGGAAACCGAATCCTTCAGAGATACCGTCGAAGCCGGGACGGCTTCGGTATTGCTCTTTTCGGTGGGTGCCCGATGTAAGCCTTGAACATGTTGAATCGACTGAATTTGGGACGAATTGATGATTTCCATTGCTCTCTCCTTGAATCTATGGCGTATTTCGCAGCCGTTATCAATGGCGGGGATTCCGCCTGTCATAGTGTTCTACGTATTTGCCAATCGTTTGTAGGGATATTTTTTCAAAAAAACGAAATAATTTTGAAATCTCTACGTGATTGTACCATGTGAATGGCTTGTTGTGCCTGTTTTTGCAAACTTATCCGAGTATTTTCGGCATCAAGCCGGGAGCAAACGGATTTTTACGCAAACTGACCGTACCCTTCGCATCTTACTTCGGAACGGAACACGTCCGCACAATCGGAGTATCCCAAATAATAGGAAACGTTGCAAGGGCAAAAAGACAAAGTACAGGGAAAAGTTAGCCTTTTTTCCTAAAAAAGCCCGACAAAAATTTCAAAAGGCTAAATCGCATGCTAAAATAAACTAAATAGGCAAAATAAGTAATTTTTGACTGTTTTGAATTTCACCTTTACGAAAGGAGCCTATCATGGAGCCTATTATTTCTGGAATCCTGCAACAACAGCAGGCAGAAACAGCATTGAAGGTGCAAATGTCTGTTCTTCAGAAGAACATGGATGTTCAGCGAAGCGTCGGCGAGATGCTCGTTGGATTGATCGAAGGGGCTACATTGCAAACGCCCGGAAAATCAATCGGATCGGGCGCAAACTTTGACGTGTTTGCCTAATTCCCCAGAATCGGGGCTGAACCAGTGCCGCAGCAAACGGAAACGTTGTCTGCGGCTTTTTTTTTGGTTGGAAAGAAACCGCTCCTACAACGGGAATCGACGAGGTCTCAATCCGCTTCCAGATTCGGCTGAATGGTCTCCGACGCACTGCCGCCGATCAGGATCGACTGCGGACTCCGCCGCTCGACCGATGCCTTCACACCGACCAACGATGCCCAGCCGTAACTGTCCATCGCTTGAATCGCTGCCGGATCATTCTGTAACACTGCCCGCCAGAAACAGGTCGAAGACCGAACAATGGCAGGCTGAAATTTTTCATTGCTCCTGCTGCCTAAAAAGGCAAGAACCCGACCACCGTACATTCGATGGTCGCCGCCGTCCACAGTGATCAAGTACCGCTGACATTGAGCCATCGTATCGAACGGAATACGCCGATGCACCGCCTTCGTCTGTCCGACAATACCGTCATCTTTGGTGCCGGTAATGAACAATGTCGGTGCCGTAATCGGCTGATAGATTTCCTGCAAACTGATGTGATTCATTGACCACACCGGCGGACTCATTGCCAGCACCGCTTTGATTCGGGGATCGTGCAGCGAATCGCCGGAGTCCGGCGGAACTTGACCTGCCATCAGAAGCGAGGCAAGTGCGCCGAGGTCGATTCCGCCGACTCCGACTCGATTCATGTCGATTCGGGAAGCAAAACGCTGATCGGAATGGACGAGTTGTTCGAGGCAATTCAGAGCAAAATGAAGGTCTTGGGCGCGGGTTCGGCTACTCCAATTCCGCTCAAACGCCTCTTTGAATTCGTTCAAAATGCGGACTTTGCCTTTCCAGATATTTTCGTCGCTACCGGGATGCTGCACCAAAACACAGACAATACCTTGTCCTGCCCAGGCATTTGCCAAATAGTCGCAACTGTCGATGGACGCTCCAATGCCGTGCGAAAAGAGAACAACGGGGGCTTTTTCCGCTTGACGAGGAAAGTAAATTCGGACTGGAATCGAACGATTTCGGGCGGAATCGTACCAAACGCTTTCTCCCGCCGAGACAGCAGAGACGAGCCACAGTCCCAACAACAACGTTTGAAAAATCCGACGGAATCCCATGTAGAATTTTATCGTGTTGAAACGGGCAACAGAAAAGAATTTTTCCCTTTTTACCAGTAATTCTCAAAATCAAGAGCCGATTATATCGGTCGTACCCGCAAATTGTGGTACAATGGCGGGAAGGGGTTCTCATGTTGGTCCGATGACACCTGTTCCCATTTTTGTTATTTCGTTTGCCGCTTTCTACCTGGTCTCCTTTTTGCTGGAATTATGCCGGCTTGTGCGGCGGTTTGACTTAGCACCATTGCCCGCCGCCCTCGGATTCGTCTATCACACACTTTTCTTCTGTCAGCATCATATCTTTGCCGAACATCCTATCGGTGGAGTAACAATGCTCTTTCTCGCAGCCGCCTGGGGACTCGTCCTGGTCTATTTGCTTTGGCAGTTCCGTTATCCGAACGTTCCCTTCGGGATATTTGTACTGCCACTTGTTCTGTTGCTACTCGGTGGCGGATGCTTGTCGGTCTCTACCATTGAAACAACCGGACTGTCGCTTCGATCCTTAACAAAAATGCTCCATGTTGCTTCCGCCGCAGGTTTGGTGATTGCCGGGGCAATCTGGTGCATTTGCCGTGTCCTTTATTTTCTTGAAGTTCATTTGTTACGGAAAAAGCGTGCGCTCACGCCGCCGACAAAACTTCCTTCGTTGGAATGGTCATCGACCATCAGCCGCATCGCTTTGGCGATTGCTGTTTTTTGTCTGTGTCTTTGCGGTCTGGCAATCGTACTGTTCACGTTCTTTTGCGGGTAAGGGGACGAGTGAGGCGGCGTTCCCGACTGTCATCGATTCTCCCCTTTTCCATTGTGTCAAAAGCATACTCGCCACCGCCCTGAGTTTTTGTATAATTAAGAACAACCGCTCGGGAGGGGCACCGAATTGCATCGTCAAAAAACCGACGACTTGCCCCCCATTTACGTATATGAAAAGCGTTATTATCATTCCGGCGAGGTATGCCTCGACGCGATTGCCGCACAAGTTGTTGCTTTGCGGCACCGGTAAACCACTCATTCAGCACACTTACGAGTCGGCATCGACAGCAACATTACCGGATTCTGTAACCGTTGCCTGTGATCACCAAGAAATTTTTAATGCCGTGCAACGATTCGGCGGGAATGTCCAAATGACTGACCCGAACGCAACAAACGGCACCGACCGAGTTGCCGAAGTGGCTGCCGCTCTCGATGACGTGGACATTATTGTCAATGTTCAAGGGGATGAACCGACAATCACGGGTGCTTCCATTGACTTGGCAGTTCAAATCCTCATGGACAATCCCGATGCCGTGATGAGTACCTTGGCAACACCCCTTCGGAATCGGCAGCAACTTGAAGATACGGCATGCGTCAAGGTAGTGTTCGATTCAAAAGGTCGGGCATTATACTTCAGCCGCAGTGTCATTCCGCATCCGAGAGAGGGAATTCGGGAGGAGCATTTTACGCAATCTCCGACTCTTTTTTATCAACACATCGGATTGTATGCGTACCGTCGGGATTTTCTGTTACGATTGAGCCAGTTGCCACAGACGGAATGGGAAAAGACGGAAAGCCTTGAACAACTTCGGGTGCTGTATCACGGCTATTCCATTATGGTCGGCGTTGTTGACGAGGTAACATTCGGAATTGACACGCCGGAAGACTACCGAAGATTTATTGACAAAATAACCACCGACGAGTTGTGAGCATGGCACTGCACAGGCATACAGTCCTGTAAATCCTGTCGAAAAACTACAATTTGTCTCCGTTTGCAGTCTATTTGCCGTTTCAACCCCGCGTGGTGAATTCTTCGAGGGCGGCATCGATCAAACTGCGGTGTTGTTCCGGCTTGACTTCGGCACGGATCATCTTGCCCGCCAAGTTCGTCGCCAATGTCGCACTTCGTTCTGCAATGCTTTGCAGTGCCGAAGTGGTGGCACTTTCGATTTCCTTCATAGCACGATCCCGTTCCAAACCGGCGGCTTCCCGCGCCTTTGCCACGAGGTCGTCCCCTTGACGCTGGGCATCCTTCTTTGCCGTGTCGATAATCTGCCGCACCTCCTCTTTGGAAGCATCCAATTTCGCCTGATATTGTTTCAACAATTCCTTTGCGTCTTCATTTTGTTTCTGTGCCGAAGCAATTTTATCGAGAATTCCTTGTTCCCGCTCATCCAACGCCTTCGCAATCGGTCCGAAAGCATATTTGTAAAGGATGCCGAAAACCACCAGGAAAATGACCAGTGTCCAAGCCGCCGTATTAGACACAAATTCTATCGGGTTTAGACTCGGTTCTTGGGCTCCTTCCGCACTCGCCAGAACGTATTGGGACGAGGCAACGACAAAAAGCACGGCGAGAAGGGCTACGGCAACCGCAAAGTAACGAGGACGGGTCATTGGTATTACGAGGTTAGGGTAACAATACTCGTTGCCCCCAAAAATGGGGGACTAAATAGTGATGTTAAAATCTTACGTCTGGATTCCCGCCTTCACGGGAAGGACGGTTGCGGAAAACGGCAACACACATCACCGTTCCCCTTCTATTTCTATCCGATGAACAGACACAAAATACAGATGACGAGGGCAAACAGTGCGAGTCCTTCGATCAGCGCGGCAACGATAAACATGATGGTTGTCAGTTGTCCTCTCATTTCGGGTTGTCGTGCGGCGGCATCCACTACACTGGACCCTAGCATTCCGAGAGCGATTCCTCCACCGATGGCAGCCAAACCGGCACCAAGACCAATGCCGAGATATCCGAGCGAGGTTTTTCCCACCATAGGGGCAGCACCGTCCTGAGCAAGTGCTACAGCCGGTGCAAAAACAAGAAAAACGACAAAGCAAAGAACGGCGATACGAGCAAGTTTGTTCACAGAAAAGTCTCCTAGTTAGGGGTTAAATTAAGTCAATTCGACAAGTTCCATTGGAAAGCCATTGTACCAGATTTTCGGCGAGGATGTACAGGGGGCATCGCTTGCGAAAAAATTGGTTTCTCCAAAATAATGGAAGACCGCATCATTTTAGGGCACGTTTCCCTCGTCGTCAAGTCCGAGACAGATGTCGAACCGCAAAATTGCTCTTGACTCGTTTGATCAATTTCTGCATGATTCCCCGAACGCAAAATAATACCCCGAACGATTTTCCCCGATGCGACTCTCGCTGAGAACCCTTTTGGCTCTTGAAGACAACGTCTTCGATGTCGAACAGCACCGGCGATTGGAACAAATTCTTCCTACCGACCACAATGCCGAAGCAACGCTTGGGCGGATCCGATCCGTCGTGCGAAATCCCCGACTCGGCGTGCCCGGTCTCGTCGATCACCAAGAAGAACTCGATCCCAATTTCGTCGCCGAATATCTCGATCACCAAATGCCGGCAGATGTGCAGAATCAATTTGAAGCATATTGCCTCTCCGCCGATAAATATCTCGCCGAAATCGCTGCCGTTCATCACGTCCTTGCCAATGTGCTTGGCGAACCTGCCCGAACAAGCCGGGAATGTCGACTCAAATGTTACGACGCACTATCGGCAAAAAATAAACATCCCGTTGAAGAAACGAAAAAGTTTTCATTCTCCGATTTGCCGAAACACTTCCGTCCCTTTGGACCGCAGGAATCAAACACTGCCAAACCGGGAACCAAGCGATACCTTGCTCCGCTTTGGAATCTGTTGTTTCCCCAAAAAAGCGGACAGGACAACACCGGACAGCCCGTACCAGCAGAACAAAAATCGTCGCTCTGGACGTTCGCCAGCATTGGCATGCTCGTCTGTGCGCTGCTGCTCGGCTGGCAGCAAATTGAAAAGCAACGACTCGCTCAACAACTACGCAGTATGGACGAAACGGCAACGTCCATCATGGAACACGCTGTTGTTGACGACAGTGTCGGGGAAACGAACAATATCGCCTACACGGATCAACAACTCGATGTTGCGGAACAGTCAATGTTTGCCGCTCCGTCGGACAGGCTTGCTCCGCTTAAACCTATTGAGCAAACCTCGTTCACGACAGAGGTTTCCCCCCCATCTTCGGACACTCTGGACCCGTTTGCTGCCGCTGCTGGCATTCCGCCGCTCGCCGCACTTGATCCTTTCAACGGTGAAATGACGGGTGAGAAGGTCTCGCCGGACACCACTCCGACCGGTGGACCACCGCAAATCGCCGCAGAAAAAAGCGAGTCCGAAAAATTGCCGGTGGAAACAAACAATTCGATCATCACATTTCAGCCGATTGCCGCAAGACAGCAAGCGGATCAACTCCTTGCAAAAGGACCTACGGACAATCCGATTCGCTCAAATCTTCGACAGCCCATACCGGCAACGGCATGGCAATCCTCGGACACGCCGGTTACGTCAGCAGCACCGGTGCTGCCGTCTGCTCATCCGCAACCGATTATGCAAACGTCGGGAACAGTGCCAAGAGTGCTTGGTCGTGCGCTGCCTGTGTCCCAGCCGAGCGTAATCTTCTCTGCACTCACATCGGGGCATCCGTGGCTGTTGCCTTCGTTGCCTTTTGACCTGAACGGCGAGCAATATCTGTTGACGACAACCCCTTTTAGAGGAACGTTTGAACTCACAGCAGGCTTCCGAATTGAAATGATTGGCGATGCCAAACTTTGCATTTTGCCATTGGATGCGTCAGGTGCGCCGGGAATCTTCGTCGATTATGGTCGGATCATTATTCAGCCGTTGCAGCCGAATCAGCCGTTGCGGATCGAAACGGAAAAGTCTCGCGGGGTTGTAAGTGTTGCCGGAACAAACAGCCTCCTGTTTATCGACACGTTTGCTGAAATTGCCGATCCGTCGAATGGGACGAAACCGCCGGAGGAACAAAGAGCAAAAACAAGTCCGATTCTCGGTTTCGTCCCGAAAAACGGAGAGCGGATCGTTTGGAAATCGATCAGTCAACCGGTGCCGTTCTATGCCGACTCACAAGGAAGTATCCTTTTGCAGTCAGATCAGTATCGTTTCGGCGAAATCCGAACATTGCCGAACTGGCTCGGAACAATGCCCATGTCGCAGGAAGACCGCATGTTAGCCGAAGCATGCCGACGATGTTTCGTGGATGCTCGCGGAGAGGGTGAACAGGCGTTGACATGGTTGATCCAGAACGAATCTCGTGCCGTTCGGACATTGGGACTTCGCCTCTGGGGCGACCTCGGAAGATTTGACGTGCCGTTGACCGTCATGGCAGAGAAAAAGAAAGACGACGAAGCGGTTCGGCAAGTGTTGGTGCATTACTTTAACGAAGTGATGCGGCGCGATGCAGAAACCGTCCAACGTTTTGCCGATGCCATCGAAATCATTAAAGAAGCGCGAAAAAATTGACTCACCGGAGCCGACCGGAATGACGTTGGGTAGATCCCAGTCGGTTTTTAATCGGCAAGATTGATCTCCCGAACTCTGCTGTACGATTTACCATTGACGACGATTCTTTCCAGACCGGGCATTTGCGGAACGTGGAGGATAATTTGACCCGGCTTTTCACGCCAGTCTGCGCTGAATGAGACATCAAGCGTTTTCCCGTCGGCACTGCGGCGGAACTTGAGGTTCACGGGACCGAACTCCGTTGGCATCTTCTCAAAAACGGTTTCTTCCTCCGAGGTGATCCATGCGTGAGGACAGAGTCGCAGCAGATGCAGATCGCCATACGCAATCTGGTCGTCGATCACCGATAGTTTCGCAAGGTAAAACGCAAGTGGGAACGCGAATTGGGTGCCCTGGACGGCGTGTCTGTGTTCGCACGAGATATACGTGTTCTGCGAGAGTGCCCCCACCATGATGCTGTACATGCCGGTGAGGAACTTTTGACGGTCGCCAAGTTTCCAGGAATGGAACACGTTCCAACTGTAGCACGGCTCGCAAGTCGCCATTTCGTGAATGAGCAGTGAGCCGTCAACGGCGTTATGGGTTACGCTGTTCGATTGTGTACCGGTGGACAATTTCCAGTTGGGACCTTCACGGAAAAAATCCGCCGTGTCCACCATGAGGGGATCATCGGGTTCCATCAATTCCGCCCAGACAAGCACCAAGGGACCGCAGTCCAAGTAAAAAACGTGGGTGCCGTAATCCTTCGACGCTTTGCCCATGTTCATCGGGGGCATATAACGTTCACGTCCCTGTGAGTCAGTCCAACGCGCCCCCGCTTCGGCGAGTTTACGGTACTCCCGCACAAATGTCTCCTTGAATCGGTTCAGAAACGCCTTATACTCGGCGGCTTTCGGATGCCCTGTTTTCTCGAACAGACGCACCGCCGCAAGCATTCCCTTGTAGTTCCATGCGAGGTTCCAGATCGCTTGCACCGGAATACTTTCATCCGTCGCAACTGCCGCAGGGAGCAGTCCTTCGATGCCGCCGTGCCCCGTCGCCGCCGAATACTCCATAATGAAATCGCACGCTTTTTCGAGTGGTCCGCCCCAACGGTCGATAAATTCCTTGTCGCCGGACAGAAGACCGTGGGTTGCTAGTTGCAACATCACTGCGCCGTGGTCGGTCAGCCAATCCACCGAGGTGAACGTCTTGGGGGAACTAAAATATCCACCATGCAGTTGATACGCATCGCCCGGCGGCTTCACCGACCCTTGGTTGTGGAAAAATATCTCTGAATATTTCTTCGTCATGTCGAAATGTCCGATCTGGTCGATGAACATGTGGCTCAACATCGAAGTGGGGGTCGTCCATAGCACATCGTAACACAACGAACCGGAACAGTACGTGTATTCTTTGGTTCTGTAATTCATTTCGGCGATGACCGGCGCAAATTTGATGTTCTGCGCAATGGCTTCGTTGATGAACGGTTCGGGAACATGGAACGTGGCTGCCGTTTCTGGCTCACCGTTCCAGTACCGATCACTCATGGCTAATGCTTTATCATAGCCCAATACCAGTTCCCGTGCGATTTCCTCGCGCGGCTGCGGAAGCATCGGCACAAGAAGATCGACATAATCGCCGACAACCGCATCGAATGTTATCTTCAGGTTATAGAGCCCTTCGGACAGTTCATCGAAGGAAACACGCCCCTCTTTGGCAGGCAAGACAATCATCCGCACTTTGCCGTCGGGTTCGGTGATTCGGTATCCCGTAAGTCCTTTATCGGCATAGGCTTCAGCGGTCAGTTTGTTGAGATAGGGTGCCTGCTCGGGACTCATCTTGAGACCGAAATTATGCCCATAGTTGTCAATGCCCAAGTAACATCTGGTAAGTTGTACCGACATCGGAAACGTTTCGACCCGGCAATACCGATCCACATGCGACACCGAAAGCCTGACCCATGCATAATGCGGTTCGAGGGCAGTTTCTATATCTTCATTGCTGGTAATGTGAGCGAACACTTCCGACTTCAAGACAATCCCTGCCTGATTGCGATATTCAGTCCACAGAATGGGTGTCTCATGTCCTTTCGTCCACCCTTGAATGCCTTGCCCGCCGTCTCTGTGCCATGTGGCTTGGGAGGTTATCGGAAGCGGCAGTCCATCCGCCGAGGCACGGAAAGTCAGCATGAAGTTTTGCCCCGACCACGGCTTGGCATCCAGACGCATAAAGGGGGCTGGTTGGCATATCAACATTCCGTTGTAGAGTACGTTGAACTTGAAATAGTGGTCTTTCCATCCAACAGGTGTCCAGACATTGCGTTGTTCGGGCCACCACAGTTTCGCCAGTTCGACATTAGGCTCACCCAAAGGGTGCAACCCCTGTGCATGCACCATCGGTACAGGGGACAAGAGTATGCCAATGATTACGGCAACGACAAACCTCACGAGAGTAAAAGGACGTAATTTTTGCACGGTAAACCTTTTGCTTGAAAAATAGTGAAACGAAAATGACATTCCATTGAGAGTATCACAAACTTCGTTGAAGTGCAATCATGGAACTTTGCCAATCATCCCGGGGGTCATTTCAGTCGGCGGTTGCCTACCGTCTGCTGTCTTCGTTCTCGTCGCCTCCAAACTCTTTGCGCCATTGCGGGGAAACTTCGGTAAAGTACGGATTGCTCTGCGACTCCCGCCATGCTTTGATGCGTTCATAGCGTCGCTGATGTTCGTCAAGAAGACACAAACCCAATGGATCGGAAGACTCGGTAAACAAAGATGTGATCGGCGACATGATCGAGTGATAGAGCAATAAATGTTTTGCCCGCCACTTTACCATACAACATGTCAGCAGCCGTCAGATGTTTTCCTGACAAATGTCAGAAGTCATAACACGTGAGTCGGGAGAAAAAGAGCGGTGCTGGTGAGTCTGCACCGAAACGTTGGAAACCAAGGAACGTACGCCCTTCTGTTTGCGCTATTCCGCGACCAACCGGTATCCTTTCCGCGTAATCGTTTCGATTCGATAGGGAAACTGATTGCGTCGGAGTTCTTTTCGGGCTTCCAAGATACATTGCCGAACGCTTCCTTCACGGGCATCGTCATCGCACAAGACATCTTGCCGGACATCTTCTTTGGAAAGCATCCTATCCGGTGCCTCGAAAAACTGTTTCAGCAATGTGTACGTGCAAGGACTAAAAACGTTCGGACGGTCGTTCCAAACGATGATATGGTCTTCACAGAAAATGAGCGGCGGACGTAAGTCCGCCGGTTCGGAGGGTTCTGCGGACATCAGTTCGACAATCGTTTCATTGAGTCGGCAAAGGTAAGTGTGCAGCATGCGGCTGAGCGCAATCTTTTCAGGCAGAATGGACATGGTTTCTTGGGAAAAAGGGAGAATCAAAAACAGCGTTTGCTGTTTTTAACAATCGACTGACTCAAGGTTAGGTTCTCTGTCCTTGCCAGAGGCAGCGTTCCCGGACGCTAACATGCAGAAAGCCGACGGATCAAAAAACCCGCCAGAGACAACGGGGATGAGTTTAACGCATGCCCTCGCTTGCGTCAAGCGTACCGGCTATTTTGAATGATTCAACACGATTTAGGACGACAAAACTACTAAATAGGGGGAGCAAGGAGGCAGGAGTGGCGGGTTTGCGTGATGAACCGGAAAGCAAGCCGGGAACGTTAGGGTCGTTCTCGGGGGTGCAGAGGCAGGCACAAAACCGGAATACCTGCCTTGGCGGGCTTTTTTCGTCTTGACAAAATCGGTAAAATGGTTATAATCTGCACAATCGGCAAAAACGGTAAAATAAAAAGAATCGGAAAAATTCATCAATCTTACCAATTTTACCGATATTAACACTCGTACAAGTGTTGAGGTAAGGTCGAAACAAAGGAATTTCGACTGTACGGGTCCCCTCACGATCAAGACGGAGCAATTTTATGACAATCAAAACAGTGTTCACAACCGGCGAAGCCGCCCGAATCTGTAAAGTCAGTCAGCAAACGATCATTCGTTGTTTTGACAATGGGCAACTTAAAGGATTTCGCGTTCCCGGAAGCAAGTTTCGCCGAATTCCCCGCGAACAACTCTTCATGTTCATGCGAGACAACGGCATTCCAACCGACGCTCTGGAAACAGGCAAACGGAAAGTGCTGGTCGTGGACGACGATCCCGATTTGGTCGATCTGATCATTTCCGTATTGGCGGACGACGGACGGTTTGAAACACGCGTTGCCAATAACGGCTTCGAAGCAGGAATGATGGTCAAAGAGTACCGACCCGATCTCATCGTGCTGGATGTGATGCTTCCCGACATTAACGGCAAAGAAGTGTGTGTCCGAGTGCGTAACGACGACACGCTGGAAAACGTCAAGATCATCTGCATTAGCGGAATGGTGGAACGGGACAAGATCAGCGAACTGAAAGAAGCAGGGGCAGACGACTTCCTTCAAAAGCCCTTTGAGACCGACCTCTTGGTTGACCGTATGTGCCGACTGCTCGCAGTCGAAACCATTACCGCCTAATCCGAAACGCAGAAAGTGCCAGACTTTCCCGGACATTTTCAGGTTTGTCCGGGAACTGTTCTCCGGCTATTCCACATCGACGTAATCTTTTTCTGTCAACATATCTTCCGGTGCATCAAAGTCGCCGAATGCGTCTGCGTCGTCCAGACAAAATTCGCCGCCGGAAATGTCGAACTCATTAGAATCGTACTCATCGTAGTCAATAAAGACCTCGAACTCCTCATCGGAAAGAGATTCGTAATCTTCGTCAAAGTCGAGATCAAAATCGTCGGCTTCATCCGCAAAGTCTGCGTCGTCATCTAAAAGAAATGGAGCAGAAGAAAGCAAACTCATAAACACGAGTACGGGAACCAAAACACCACTATATCAAAACCGATAAATCAACTTCTGTCAACACCGGGGGGGAAACATGGCACCCGAAATTGCTCTTTTGTCCGAAGGGGAATTTCTGTATCCTTCCCTGTATTTTTCTGTCATTGATATTCCGGCACTTTTCAATTTGGGTAATTTTCGGCAACACATCACTTGCAGTACCGTAACCGGCATTGCCGTGGGAGGAATCGCCTATCATTTTGGCTTTTCTTCTTCCGCAAGCCTGGTCTCTGCCGGTCTGTGCAGTTTTGCCGGAATGTTACCCGACATCGACAGTGACACCAGCAAATCTTTTCAGGAATGTATCTATCTGACCGCCGGGATCGGATGTCTTTTGACCGCCGCCAGACTCCGGTATCATGGCTTTGATGCCGATCTCGCAATGCTCGGCGGAGCGTTCATGTTTTTGTTCATCCGATTCGTTGTGGCAATGTGGATCAAAAAAGTTACGACCCATCGGGGAATGATTCACAGTATTCCGATGGCGATCTTGTCCGGCGAATTGGTCTTTTTTGTCGTAACAGGAACGGCACAGGAGCGGCTCGTCAAAGCGGCGGCTCTGACAATCGGTTTTCTTTCCCACTTGATTTTAGACGAAATTTATAGCATTGATTCGACGGGAGCAACATTGCGGCTCAAAAGATCGTTTGGCACTGCTTTGAAATGGACAAACCCGAAGAGAAAAGGGTCTGTCATGTTGATCTACACACTGATGGTGTGCTTCGGTTTTTCCGCTTTGGCTCATCCCGAAGTGATTGAACAACTGAACGGCAACGTAGAAGTGGCGGATCAGTCAGCCCCGCCGAACAAAACATTTTCGACATGGTGGTCGCAACTTTCAACTGCGGTGAATAATGTTTCACAGAAACAGCAGAACGAGGTTCAGCGCGAAGCCGCCGAATTTTTGTCGCAACAAGGCACGACCTCCATGGTGGCAAAGCCGTATTCAGCAGCCGTTGCCAAGCCAGCGAATTCGGAATTGTCGTTGTTTTTGCGGGATGCGGTGCCGATGGCTCCGTTGAATCCGTTGAATGGGGAGACATCGCTGGAATCGGAACTTCCCTCGGCAATGCAAATCGGAAACGTCTGGTATCAGGATGTGCCGATTCAACCTGCCGCAATCATCATGAAGTAACAACAGAGAGCACCCACGTTCGACAGTCCGTTTCATTGTTCCTCTTACTGTTCGCCATACAAACCGAGCGAATGGATGAAGAAACGAATCAGGTAAGCCGCCGGAATGATCGTTACCGTGACGGCTGCAAGAGCCAACCACTGCCACCAATCCAAGCAAGTTGTGCGGAAAATTTCGCCGATGCCCCAATAGCCGCTGCACTGCACCATCGTAATCTGCATCACCGCAATGAACGTGATAATGCCAATGAACGCTTTGTTTTGCCACAGAAGATCAAAGGGAGACTCCGACCAGCAAAGAGACCGGCTGTTAATGATGTTCCAAAATGTGAGCATCACAAACGCCGTAAAGAGTACCGTGAGTGCTTCCACATTGTCAGGATTTCGCAAGTGTTCGTGTCCGTATTGAAAGAGGTGGTCTGGATGGACAAACCAACCGCTAAACATCACGAACGCCAAAAGGACGACTTGGCAGAATCCAACTCCCAGTATCGTGAGTCCCATTGCCGGGGTGATGATTGACGCATCCCGCTTGATTGGTTTGCGACGCATGTAATGCGCTCTCGGTGGTTCTGTACAGAGCGCAATGGCGGCAAGCGTATCCATAATGATATTGATCCAGAGGAGTTGCGGTACTGTCAGCGTCAGCGGAATGCCGAAGAAGGGACCAAAAAACACACACGTCAGTGCGACCACATTCACCGTCAGTTGGAACAGCAGGAAGCGTTGAATGTTTTGGTACAGTGTGCGTCCCCAGCGGACACCGGTAACGATGCTCTTAAAATTATCATCGATCAACACAACATCGCTTGCCTCTTTGGCAACTTCCGTGCCGGTAATGCCCATCGAAATGCCGACATCGGCATTTTTCAAGGCGGGAGCGTCATTCGTTCCGTCGCCGGTCATGGCGACTACTTCCCCTTGTTGGTGCATTGCTTTCACGAGCCGCAGTTTGTCCATCGGCGTTGAACGTGCTACCACTTTCAGATTCGGAATGATTTTGACCAGTTCCTCGTCGGACAATTCCGCAAGTTCTTCCGAGGTCATTACTCTATCGTCTGCCGCTGTCAGAATGCCTGCTTGCCGGGCAATCGCGACTGCTGTCGGTTTAGCATCGCCGGTAATCATTTTGACATCAATGCCCGCCGAGTGGCACGTGGCGACGGCATGAGGCACTTCGGCGCGAATCGGATCGGAAATGCCCACCAGTGCAAGTAATGTGTTGTCGCGGTATTCAACAAATCGCTCGGCATTTTCTTCTCGAAAACTTTCCGGCAGATCGTGGTCGTTCCCCTCCGGTGGAGGGGCAAGGGTGGTCTTTACCGTAACAGCAATGACCCGCAGTGCTTGCTCTTGCGCCCGGATAAGAGCGGCATTGATCGCCTCTTGATATTGTTCTATCGGTTCGGTTTTGCCGTTGATGAACGTGTGGGAACAGCATTTCAACAGTCGTTCCGGTGCACCCTTGGCATAGATGACTCGCTGGTCTCCTTTGTTGACGGCAACAATCGACATTTTCCGTGCGGAGTTATGACTCAATTCCCAAACATGCGGCAGGTTTTTCCGAATGTCGCGGTAATCGACTCCGGCATTGTAAAGCAGACGCAACAGCGCACCTTCCGTCGGGTTGCCGATGGCTTCGATTTTATCGCCTTCGATGTGAAGCGATGCCTCATTATTGACAGCAAGGGCTTCGGCTAACAGAACACCGTCATTCCCGCACAGAAAGGAACCAAGAGAAGTGAGTCTATCGTCTGGTTCCCCACCTTCGCAGGGAGGACGGAAATCCGTCTCTTGCAGACCGGTGAAAAGCCAAGTTACGGTCATCTTATTCAACGTAAGCGTACCGGTCTTGTCAGAGCAAACGACCGTTGCCGAGCCGATGGTTTCCGAAGCAACCAGTTTTCGGATCAGACAGTTCTCCTTCGCCATCTTCATCATATTGAGTGCCAACGCAACCGTTACCATCATGGGCAACCCTTCGGGAACGGCAACAACAATGATCGCCACGGCAATGACAAATGCAGTGAGCAAACCTTTGAGAAGCGGCAGAATGGCAATAAGCGTTCCCCCTGACCAGTCGGGAGTCCAACCCGTGAAAGCAAAATACGCCATCACAATGAAAATGAGTGCCGCCCCTGCCATACCGACTTTGCTGATGAGACCGGCAAGGTGGGTCAATTTTTGCACAAGCGGTGTGTCCGATTCGGAAGCCGCATCGCCGAGACTGGCAGCAATCTGTCCCAATCGGGTGCGATCACCGACGTGAGTAACAATGAATCGACCGTGCCCATCGGAAACCATTGTGCCGCGATAGATTTGCGATTCTTCGTGCGCCTCGCCGGGCGAGACGGCTAACTCTGTCGCATATTTTTCGACGGGCACCGATTCCCCGGTCATCACGGATTGGTCGATGAGCAGTCCGAACGACTCGGTCACGAGACCGTCGGCAGGAACTTTATCGCCGAGAGCAACCAGCACGACATCGCCAACGACGAGTTCGTGGATCGAAACTTCGTGGATTTCTCCGCTGCGCAACACTTCAATGAGAATGTCGTCCTTGACCTTATTGAGCAGTTCAAATTCCTTTGCGCTTTTGAGTTCGCTGAAAAAACTGGCAAGTGTTGCGAGGGCGATGGCAAAGATTATGCCGATGGAGTCGACGAAACTGGCATCGGGATGATTGAGGACGAATTTTTCAAGAAACGCAACCAAAAGGGAGAGTGCAGCGGCAACGATCAGGATGATGATCGTCGGGTCTTGAAATTTTTCGCCGAGCAATTTCCACCAAGGGTCTCTTGGCGGCGGAGTGAGTGTATTCGCTCCATGTTGCTGCCGGGATTGTGTGACCTGCTCGTCAGTGAGACCGAATGTTAAGTCGATGGTTGATAATTGCATCGCATAGTCATTTTGAAATGATTGGTTCCAAAATAATTTAGATTGGGGAGGAGACGTTCACAAAAGTTCTTTTGCCGTTTTGGCATCGACGATGAGATGCGTCCATAATCGGAGTTTTTCGTTGGCAAGGAGCGGACGAAGAGCGTTTTTTTTCGTTTTGCCGCACTCGCCGCAGGGACCCGCAACGAGAACGATGTACCTATTGCTTCGACTCTTGGCAATTTCGACGAGTTCGTCCAATTCAAAGAGCGTTACAGCCCTAACGGGACAAACGTCTTCCGGTAGGGGACCCGCGACAGAGTAGGGACGGAACTGAACGTCACCGATCCAGCCGGCACTGTGCATCTTCGTTAATGCTTCCTTCGAGAGAAGACGTTGATCAATCAAATGCGTCAAATACTGTCCTAATAGCCCATGTTTGTGATCTGCCGAGGCTAATGACGTAACAATAATGTCAATTTCGTCCCGCCGTTCAAAGGAATAACGAATAGCCGGATTTGCCTTCTGGTTTTCATAATCGCTGCTACTGACAACCGTTGCCGAAAACAGGGCGACAAATTCGACATTCATCAGTGCCGGATCAAAGTACGAAAAATACGTTGACGGCGATTTATGCGGTTCATTAGGCAGAAAACCGCCGGAAGAAATTGCATGAAGCACGATTGGCGGAACTTCTGCACCGGATCGAATCTTAAAAGCGAGGCGACGGGCAACGAGCATGGTGGCAAAGCCCGCCCCCATTCCGAGGTGAACCGCCTGTTTTTCGGGATCGTTCGGATACTGCTCCTTTTTCTCCTTCCAGACCCGCTCAATGAGTTCGACGATTTGGTCGGCGGCAACAGAGGTTACATGCTGGGCGGCGGTCTCACCGCTGACATTGACCACGGTAACTTCACCGGGATGTTTATAGAGGGCAAAACTGTTTTCTAATTTTTTTCGCAGATGATGTTCCGGCGGCGGCTGCAACAGCAGGAACCCCCGATGACAGGCTTCCCAGAACATGGGATAAATCTTTTCACGGGTAAGATCGGTGCGTCCTTTGACTTTTTGAAGCCATCCGGCAACGGACGAAGCCGCTCCTCGATGTTTTTCTCTCGTTTCGGAACCGACCCGGTTCTCCGAATCGATCTCTTTGGAGGCTCTGCCCAGTTGCGAAAAATACCGATCACAGACGGCAAAGATGAGTTCGTCCGATTCCTGCGAAGCGTGCCATCGGAGAGAATACATTTTCGTTTTCTTCGCCTTCTTCGCCATGAAAATAGGTTTTTCTAGGAGACACTTGTCGGACCATTGTAGCACAATTTTGCAAAAGCAGTGCCGGCACTTTTTGCAATGGAGTGTTTGACTACCATGTCAACACCGTGTTCAGCGATCCGAGATGCGAAGTCGTTTGTTTGCCCAGATCGAAATTGTAATCGGCAAAAATACGCCAGTGCCGCGTCTGCAATAATTCTCCGCCAAGACCCACGTTCAGCCAATCCTTGCCCCACTGGGTACTCCGTACCTGCGTTGCCGCCGCGAGATCGCCTACCAGTGCCGTCCGTGAATAAACCACGTCGTCTCCCGCAATCTGACGCATATATTGCAACCGTGTCCGAAGCCGTCCGTAATGTCCCAGCAGTCCCACTCGCAGTGCCGCCTGCGATAAGTTCTCCGGTTCAACAAAAACCCCCCCCAGAACCGGATCGCGAACGATGAAGCCGTCCATTGTCGCCGATTGGAAATCCAACGCAATGAGTGGAGTCAATCGACAAATCGGAAACGAGATGGGTCTCGCCAGTTCGGCACTGGCAAAGAAAGAACCCCCTCGAAACTCAGAATTATTGAATATATTTCGGAATGAATAATCCTGACTTCCGAAACCGATCATCAAATTAGCAACTACTTCCCAAGCGGTGGGCATCCGAAGATACAAGCCCGTTGTGTAATCGTTTGCCGAAATTTTACCGAGATCACTCTTCACGTTGGGACCCGTGTAACCGAAGAACACCCCGGCAACGGCACGGTTGTAAAGTTCAATGTCGCTGCCGAGTTGGAAACCATATCGGGTCATCTCATAACCATCAAAAGTGTCCCCCTCGCCTTTGGCATGCTCGGCTTGACCGAACGGATTGAACCAAACATTGAATCCTTCTCTGATTTGTCCCCGGGTTGTACTTCTGCGGGTGAACGGCGAGCGGAGCGGAGCGACTTCATCGAGATGCCGAAAAACGGAGCGTGCCGGTTGCTGCATTGCGATTCGGAACGCATTCCCCGCCAGTTCCCCTGCCATGGCACTGCGGATCGTTCTCTCCAGTTGATCTTCCGTGAGTCCTTCTAAACGTTCCCGAAATGCCGGATACTTCTCGCCGAGAAATTCGATCAGCCCTCCGACATTGTTGATGTTGCTTCCGTGTTTGTGCCATACACCGTTGATGTAATCGTGCATGGACAAAATATCCAGCCGGAGATCAAGGAACTCACTGCCCGCTACGTTCGACCACTTGGGACGGTAGAGTGCCGTTTGGTTGGCGTTCAGGATGCCCAGTACGGTCTCTCGGTCGTCTGAGTCCGCGATCCGAATCACTTCACGGTAAAGACCGGATTGCGTACCGGCAACAGTTCGTATTTGAGTGGCGGTGTTCGGAGCAAACCCCCATGTTTCCGTGCTGATGGTTTGCACGTAGTCCTGCACCGCCAGCAACAATTCCCCCCCCACGATTAAATTATTGAGACCGGTTGCATTTCCTGTAATCCATCCACCTTTCGAGAAGAGGAGATCGCTGTCTTGACCCTCATAGTTTCCGGCAATTTCCACTCTGTCGAACACCGCATTCTCATGGGCGATAACGTAAGTGCCTGCTGCGCTGCGGAACGTTCCAGCGGTAACGGTGTTTAGGAACTCCACTGTTGTCCCGCTGTCCTGAACGACGAAATAACCTGTTCCGAGATCAACCTCTGCAGTCCGAAAGGTTCCGCCACCGGAAACAACGACATCCGCACCGGTAAGGTGATCCCACTCCTGGTTAAGCCAGTCCACGCTGTTGCCCCATACAATTTTGCCGCTCTCGAAGGTAACGCCGCTTTCCACGATTATTTCGCCTCCCCCAACCACTCGGGTATGGAGCGTGTCCGCTTTCAGAGCCGTTGCTTCGGGATCGTCCGGGCTCTGGTAAATCTCGACCGTACCGCCCACAACGGTGAGGTAGGTCTCCTCCAGATCGAGTTCTTTGAGGTCCCCTTTGTAAATTCCTACGGCTGCACTGGATACTCTTAACTTTCCTAAAACGGTAAGATCGTTATAGGTGGTGTGAGCATCGCTCTCCGCTGGATTCAATAATTGGATGCTCGCTCCATCTTTGAGATCGAGCGTTGCCTTTCCTGCAATAACGATTTTCTCCGCACTGTGAGACTGACTGAAAGACTGTCCCCCTACGATGATCCCTGTATCGAAAAACTCAAACGTCGCTGTGGACGCTCCATCCCCCAAGACCAAATCACCGACATCGTGCACGATTCCCTCTATTTTTCCCCCTTTTGCTATCGATAAATTGGATCGGCTTTCTCCGTCGGCTTGCAATCCGCTGATTGCCGTTCCCGACTCGCCGATTAATTTCCCGACGGTGGCATTGCCTCCAAAATGAACCGTTCCCTCCTGCACTTCCAGGGTTCCGCCGATTGCAGCGGTCTTGAAAAAATCGACGGTTCCACTCACAAGGGTCAAATTGCCACCAATTTGGGCAGCGTCGAAAAACTCAACGTCTCCGCTTTCAAGGGTCAAATTTTCAGCGATGTAAGCCGTCCCTCGGAATTGAACGGTTCCCGTCTGTACTTCCTCTTCGCCCTGTTTCCCTACGAGAAAACCTCCGTAGATGTAGGCGTTTTTTTGAAACTCGACAGTTCCCTCGGTGAGAGTAAACGTTCCGCCGATTCCGACCAAATCCAGAAATTTCACCGTTCCTGCCTCAACGGTAAAGTTTCCACCCATGCTGACTTCTCCCACCCGAAACGTTCCTTCGCCGATTTTTAGGACATCTCCGGTTGTGTTTCCGGTGATGGTACCGCTTTCAAACGTAACACCGTCTTCAATGTCAATCGTTCCTCCCGCTTCGCCAAGTTTCACGTCGATGGTATCCGCATACAGTTCGGTACCGCCGTCAAGAATTTTAATGACACCCCCATCAACGTGGAGGATTGAACGGGTGGGTGCAATCGTGCCTTCAACGTCCCACCACTTGTCGCCGCTGTAAATTCCCGTCCCCAGAACACTGGATATTTCTAATGTGCCTTCGACACGAAACTCGCCGCTGTCCAAGTGGACCATGGTGCCGGAGGCAATCGTCAAGATGCCCCCCTCTTCAATGGTCAAACTTCCCATGCCAATTTCCTCCGTATCGTCGTCGAGTGTCACGACTTCGCCGTCGCGGATGACTAACACCCCTTCTTCGAGGAAATCACCAATGTTGGTGCTGTCAATGGTGGTATCCGTCACGCCGAAGTGGGCGAGAAGCAGGAAAGTGTAGAGAAAGAGCGCAGAGCGCAAAACGGGAGTAATGAGTTTGATCCTGTTCATAATTCCGACAATCGTACCGAGTCTTCGGACGGGGAATCATACAGAAAGTCTATAAAGTTTCCAAGAGCAATTTAGCCGAGGTTAGCGGGCAATAAAATCTTCAAAGGGTCTTGCGAGTTGCCGAAAACGTTGAGTCGGCATCGCAAAGGTGCGCCATTGGGGAGAGAGCAGCCGAATTTCCGAGAGGTAATCCGCGATGGAAATCCCGACGAAGCCATACAAACGCCGACGATATTCAAAGAGTTGACGTTCGGGAAGCGGGGACTTGTTTCCGCAGATCAAATAGGCGAAGACGAACAGTCCTGAAAAACGTTCGCCGAACATGGTTTCCCAGTGCCGCAGTCCTACGAGATCGTCCCGTGTTGCCCAGTGTTTCCAGTATCCGCCATGGGTGCCTCCGGGAAATTTCCGTCCTTTAACGTCCACCAGCCACGAAGTTCCGATGGATCGGGAGATCACAAAATCGAGATTTTTGAGTGTCGAACCATCGTTGAGCCGATTCCGATGCCGCTCTTCCACGGCGAGAAACGGAATCTTTCGATCTTTCAGATACGCTTCAAATGCCGTTTCATAATGATTCCAACGCAGCATAACGGACGGTTCCCTCAAACGTACAGCCACTCTCTCCTCATTGTACCCATTTCACACAGCCACTGCAAGTTCACGCAGTCCGGTTGTTGTGTTCACTCATCGGTGCGGGTACAATTTTTGTCCCTTACTCTTTGTTGTCATGCTCCCGATGAATAAGCATTGGTTTTGTATTCTCCCTTGCATGGTCTTTTCTTCCGTCGTCCTTGGAGCGACCGAGCGGTTTGAATTTGAAGAGATTCACATGGCAGTTCCGGTGCGGATCATTTTATATGCTGAAACGTCCGAAGTCGCCGAAAGGGCTGCCAAAGATGCTTTTGCCACCTTCCACACGCTCAATGGAATTATGAGCGATTACGATTCCGAAAGTGAACTGTCGTTGCTCTGCGAAAGCCGAGGATGGATTCACGTGAGTGATGATCTCTTCGTCGTCCTTCGGGCGGCAAAACATTACAGTGCGATTTCAGACGGAGCGTTTGACATTACCGTCGGTCCGATGGTGCGTCTCTGGCGGCGTTCGCGGCGGCAACAGGAATTACCGAAACAACAATATATTGATCGGGCAAAAGAATGCGTCGGCAATCATCTTTGGGAATTGGATGAGTGCACCCAATCCGTGCGGCTTTTGAAAACCGGGATGAGATTCGATCTCGGTGCCATTGCCAAAGGGTACGCCATCGACAAGGCATTTGAAATTATTCAGGGGCATGGCATCTCGTCGCAGTTGGTCGATGCGGGTGGCGATTTTCGACTCGGCTCTCCGCCACCCCATGCAGAAGGTTGGAAAATCGCACAAGGCGGCGAAATCGTTTTAATGAAAGACACGGCGATGGCAACGTCCGGCGATCAGTTCCAGTTTGTTGTCATTGATGGAGTCCGCTATGCTCATATTGTTGACCCGAAAACGGGACTCGGCATGACAGGACGACACACCGTTCACGTGACCGCACCGACGGCAATGGAAGCCGATGCCTTGTCCACTGCTGTTTCCGTTCTCGGCAAGGAAAAAGGCACGGCACTGATTGCCAAACTGCCGCACGTCTCGGTGAAGATCGTCTCACCGGAAAACTGAAAACCGGGTAACAGGCTGTTACCGGTAGGGAACGTAAAACGGTTTGATATTTCCTTTATAGGTACACATGATTCCATCCGTAATCAGAGGAAATTCATACTGATCGCCTGTCAGAAAATTCATTGTGTTGCGGCGGGGGGGACCGTTCAGCGAAGCAGACAGCGCAAGATAGACCATTTCGTTTCCTACCTGTTCTTGGGCAAACAGTCGCATCGATTCGCTCACATCCCGTAACAAGAGGAGGGCAAACACCGGTTCGGTTGCCGTTCCCTGTCGCTCCCGCAGTTCGTTGTTCAGGTGCCGTAAGATCGATTGACGCTGATAAAAGGGGGACTCACATGATTCGATCACCGCCGACATCACTTGGAGAAAAACCGACTGATCGTGAGCAAAACGTTCGACCGGTGCCTTTTCATATTCATCAAGAGCATGGCGTTCCTGCAACGTTTGGAGCAGGTTCGGCGAAACCGTTTTTTCAATACCGTTGCGTGCGGTTGCCTCAAAAAAGTGTTTTCCTTCTTCTCGGTAACGTGCCCAAATCGTTTGATCGGTTGCACCATTGATTTGCCCCTCAAAGAGAGTGTGCAACAATTGATGGTGTTCCTTCCGACAGAGGGGGTCCAATAAAAGTGATTGGACGACCTCTAACATTTGCAGACGGATCATCGCTGCAACCGTACGTAGTTCCAGTGAGCCTGACTCGGAAAGCACGTCGGCAAGACGGTAAGTGTACTGGATTGCCTGCATGGCATCGTCCGGTTTTCCCCGGCGTAAAGACTGCTTAGCAAAGGCACGTTCAACGGCGGCGTAATGACGGAACGGAACGGCGTCATTCCCGACAAAAAGGGGCGAGGATACATCCTTCTTCGGTATTGCTGCTGTTTGTTTTTGGTCTAATGCCTTTCGGACGATCAGCCGTTTTGTTTCCGTGCGTTTAAGTACGTTGTCAATTTCTTTGAGGTTTTCGGTGGACAGAATTTCGAGTTCGCCGGAATGACGTTGATAGATTTCAAACTGTCGGCGGATGGTTTCGAGCGTTTCTCCCGTTTCTCCAGAGACACTGACCGCAAACGCTAAAAATATAATCAAGAAACGCAGTCCCATTGGTTCCTCCATGTGTCACGTTTGAAAGCATTATACTTCGTTCGACAGAAAATTGTATCTTGTGCCTGCGTTTCCCTCAAAGAGCCGGAGACGAGACCCTGTCTTATAGACGGCTCCAATATGCTATAATACCTGCGTTCTTTGAGACTCAACAAACAGTTCAAACACAATGCGTATCGGCGTTTTATGCAGTGGCGGGGATGCTCCCGGTATGAATCCTTGTCTGCGATCCATCGTTCGGACCGCCTGCATCTGCAATGTGGAAATCTATGGCATTCGGCACGGCTACGAAGGAATTCTCAACGAAGAATTTTACCCCGGTGAAAATGGGACACCGGTGATGGGAATTCGTTCCGTTTCCGGTCTGTCTAAACTCGGTGGTACTATTTTGCACAGCAGCCGTTCCAAGCGGTTTCAGGAACCCGCCGGACTCCGACATGCAGCAAAAATTCTGAAAAAATACGGCTTTGATGCGCTCATTACCATTGGCGGAAATGGCACACAGAAGGGGGCAATCGACTTGGGAACCGTTTGGGATGGTCAGATCATCGGAATTCCCGGTACGATTGACAACGATCTCTATGGATCAGATTTTACCATTGGTTTTGCGACCGCAGTCGATACGGCTGTCGAAGCAGTGGATAAACTTCGGGACACCGCCGGAAGTCATGACTTGATGTTTTTTGTCGAAGTGATGGGTCGGCACTGCGGCGACATTGCCCTTTCAACGGCAATCGCTTCGGGAGCAGAAATCGCTTGTATTCCCGAAGTGGAGGAATTGCCGGAGCGGATCGTCAATAAATTGAAAAAAATCAAGGAATCCGGTAAAGCATCGGTGATGGCAATCGTTGCCGAAGGGGACGAAAGTGGCGGAGCATTTGCGATTCAGCAACTCCTCAAAGAGGCGGGCAATCCCTTTGAAAGTCGGGCGGTCGTGCTGGGACACGTTTTGCGGGGCGGCTCGCCGGTGGCGGCTGACCGAATCTTGGCTTCAGAACTCGGTAACTTGGCGGTTAGTGCAATCATTCAAGGAGAAACGGGCAAGATGGTCGGCAAAATTAAGAACGAACACATGCTAACACCGCTTGAAGAATGTGTCTTTAAGCATCGCACCGTCGATACCGAGCAACTCCGATTGTTGCAAATTGTTGCAAGTTAAAGCCGAGTGCATACCTCTTGGGAGGAGTTAGCGGCGGAGCGAAGGCACAATGCCGTTCACGAGGGGCAGGTCCTTCTCGCCATTGAGACAACGAATCAGATGCGACGCAAACAGCCTTGGACTGTTACGGAAAGCGTCCACCGTACTTCCGGCGATGTGGGGCACAATCGTTACATTGTCAAGCATCAGGAACGGACTGTCCGGTTTGAGCGGTTCCTCATCGAACACGTCCAAGGCGGCTCCCATAATTTTTTTTGCTGCAAGAACGTCAATTAAGGCTCCTTCGTCCACCAATCCGCTCCGCGCCGTGTTGACGAGAATCGCCGTTGGTTTCATCATTTGCAAGTGTTCCCGCTTGACCAAATGGTGCGTCTCTGGTAAATATCGGGCATGAATCGAAACAACGTCCGACCGCTTCATCAGGGTTTCGAGATCAACCGGCTCGACGTTTTCGTTCCCTTTTTGGAAGAATGGATCAAACACGATGATCTTTGCTCCGAAGGCATCCAGAAATTTTGCGACGTGCCGGGCAATGGCACCGAATCCGACCAGCCCGACGGTCTTGCCCAGCAATTCGGGGATGTCGTTTCTGTTCGGAAAGTCTCTCGTCCAGTTTGCCCGTTTCAGTTCCGCATGTCCTCTGGCAATGTTTCTGATTTCCGCAAGGATCAGACCGACGGTGCACTCCGCCACGGCTCGTGCATTTCGACCGGGCGTGTTGAACACAGTAACATTTCGTTTTGTTGCTGTTTCGACATCGACGTTTTCCACGCCGCCCCGCAGGACACCGATGACTTGCAAACGTTGGGCAGACTCAATGAGCCGACAAGGTATCGGTGAAAACTGCGTAGCGATCATGTCGTACTGGTGAGCGGTTCGATACAGTTCGTCGGGAAGGGGAACCGAATCGGGACCTTCTAACTCGATTTTCAAGTTTGCCGCCTGAAGTTCTTCCAACGTTTCATGTTCCCATGGGAACACATCCACTTCGATGCCGTGGTCCGAAAGGGAAGCCAATCCTTCCACCATGTAACGGCGAGGAATGTAATGATCACTGATCGCTAATAATTTCATCATCATTTTTTTAGACACGTTTACCGTTGTTTTCTTTCGATGTTACGCCAACCGTTCCAGTACGCCGCAGACGATTTTTGTCAACTTCGGTTCTGCCGCATTGGCGGTGGCGATGATTTCCGCAACATTGGCAGGCTTCAACGCATCGGGCAGTGCCATGTCGGTAACAATCGACAAACCGAGAACCTTCATGCCACAATGTACCGCCACGAGAACTTCCGGTACTGTGGACATGCCGACAACGTCCGCTCCGATGCCTCGCAAAAACCGATATTCGGCGCGGGTCTCAAGGTTTGGTCCTAGTACCGCAACATAAACCCCTTTTTGAATACCAAAGCCTTCCTTTCTGGCAACTTCCAGAGCCAGATCGATCAACTTTTTGTCGTAAGGTTCGCACAGATCGGGAAATCTCGGACCAAGCCGATCATCGTTAATGCCGACCAACGGATTGATGCCGAGCAAATTGATGTGATCCTCAATGACCATAATGTCCCCCTGCCGATATTGTGGATTCATTCCGCCACATGCATTGGAGACGACAAGCATTTCTGCGCCCAGTGCTTGGAGAACCCGAACAGGAAAGGTGATTTGCTTCGGATCATATCCTTCGTAAGCATGAAACCGTCCCTCCATCGCCGCCACCGGCACGCCGTTGAGCGTTCCAACGACGAGGTTGCCTGCATGGGTCTCGACAGTCGAGCGGGGAAAATGCGGTATCTTTTCGTAAGGAAACGTGACATCGGCTTTAATTTGTTTTGCCAAATTACCGAGTCCTGTACCGAGAACGATACCGACCTTTGCCGTTCCCGACCACTGGGAACGGATAAACTGAAGCGATTCCTGAATCTGATCGTAAATGTGCAGCATGATAAAACAACAGCCGAAATGGAGCACAGCGAAAGGACGACATCTCATCTTCCGCAAGATGCCCTATTCTATGTTCTCACCGTCGGTTTTTCAAGGTCTCTTTCAGAACTTCCATTCTAGAGCGTATCAGGAATTGATCTGGACGTTGTTTATTTTGTATCCTGCGTGTCTGAAATAATTTTGGCACTCCTTCGGCGGAAACCGATCGCAGAGTTCTCCCAACTTTTTCCAGAGCGT
>Ga0123353_10000091_pt1 | contig 101933 bp, 86 predicted proteins | sample TergutLab28metaG_3_FD_92763 | JGI IMG/M metagenome (GOLD analysis project Ga0123353, IMG submission 92763) | Labiotermes labralis P3 segment gut microbial communities from Petit-Saut dam, French Guiana - Lab288 P3 | ecosystem: Host-associated > Arthropoda: Insects > Digestive system > Gut ...
CCCGCACACGGGACGCACTGTGGGACGCCATCGACCAAGCCCTGAAAACCATCACCCCCCAAGACGCCCACGGCTGGTTCACGTCCTGTGGATATGTGACAATTCAAACCTGAATTGATCTAGACTGTTAGGGAGAGACTTATGAATCATTACACATAAGCCTGCGCCTAACAGTCTAACAGCCTAATAGTCTAACAGTCTCAGAACGCCCCCCGTCACCCCAGCCGCTTGCGGATGTATTCCGCGCGGGCCTGGCTGCGGTCTTGTGGGGGCATCTCCTGGCCGAGGATGCGCTGCAAATGCGCGGGCTGGCAGAGCAGGAACAGTTCGTTCATCGTGCGCGGGTCGACGCTCTCGATAAGGCCCTCGTTAATCCCAAGCCGGACCAGGCTGAGCAGGTACATCGTCTCCTCGCTGGTGATCAGCCGGGCCGAGCGGAGAATCGCCATCGCGCGGGCGATTTTGTCCTCGACGGCGATGCGGTTCCTCGCCAGCAGCGACGCCCGGGCGCGTTTTTCGTACTCGATAAAGGCCGGCAGAATCTGGTTGCGGAACTCCTCGACGATCTGCTGCTCGCTGCACCCGAGCGTGGTCTGGTTGGAGACCTGGAAAAAATCGCCGCTGGCCTCGGTGCCCTCGCCGTACAGGCCTCGGACGGCCAGGTGCATGTCGCGGGCGGCTGCGAACACTTTTTCGATCTCGCCCGTCATTTTCAACGCCGGCAGATGCAGCATCACGCTCACCCGCATGCCCGTGCCCACGTTCGTCGGACACGCCGTGAGATAGCCGTACCGCGTGTGATACGCGAAATCCAGCCGCTCCTCCAGCAGGTTGTCCGCGCGGCCAATGTCCTCGAACGCCTGCTCCAACTGAAGTCCGCTGCGAAGCACCTGGAGGCGGAGATGGTCCTCCTCGTTGACCATGATGGCGAGCGTCTCGCCGCCGCCGACGGCCACACCGCGAGCATGATTGGAATGCTTCCGCCCCGCGTTGCCCTTGGCGCTGGGCTCAATGCCCAGCGCGTGCTGGCGGGAAATCAAATGACGCTCGACGAGCAACTGGCGGTCGATCTCGCTGGAGGCGGCGACGTCGACGTAAAACATCTCCGCCGCGGGCTGGGCTTGGAGAATCTGCTCGCGAAGCCGTCGCTCGATGTCGGCCCGCTGGGTCGCGTTGCACCGCGACAGAAACGCCACCCCCGCGAGGTTGCGTGCCAGCCGGATGCGCGACGAAATCACCACGTCGTGCATCGGCCCGCCCTCGCGAAGCCACTCGCCCGCGCCGCGTATCAAATCCGCCAGCCTCATTCGTTCTCCAACTGTTTGATTTCGTCCCGCAAGGCCGCCGCCCGCTCGTACTCCTCCTGCGCCACCGCCGCCCGCAACGCGCCGCGAAGGCGGAGAATGTCCGTCTGCCGCCGCTGCCCGGAACCCGCGCGGCGGGGCACCTTCCCGACGTGCTGCGACGCGCCCTCTTGCGCCCGCTCCACCAAGGCCTCCAGCGACGGCGAAAACGCGTCGTAATCGTGCGGACACCCCAGCAACCCCTGCTGGCGGAATTCACTGAACGACAGGCCGCACACGTCGCACACCAACTCCGCCGGCTCGGCGCTCTTGACGATCGCCCCGCCGGGCCCCTGCACGATGCCAAGCCCCTGAAGCAACTGCGTCAGCGGCAAGGCGGCCTTGACCAGCCCCTCCGCCATCGCGCACTCTTCGCAGAAATGCACCTCGCTCTTCTTGCCGTCGGCGATGTCCGTCAAATGAATCGTCGCGGGCTTATTGCATTTGTCGCACTTGATGTCCATACCACTCCATCGTAGAGCATCAGCGGGCGGAACGTCAAGCCAAGCCCGAATGACGAAACCAGAATGACGAAACAATGACGAAGCCCGAACGTCCGAATGGTGTGGCCCAACCACACGACGTGACGGAACACAAATCATTCGACATTCGGATTTCGGTATTGTTTCGACATTCGGGTTTCGTCATTCGGGCTTGGCCGCGATTTCACCTACGAACACGACAGGTGCCCTGGGTAATACGCCGCGACACAACCGGGCGCTTCGGTGACTTCCACGCGATGCACGCGGGCGGGGCCTGCCGAGTCGCCCATGTACGTCGGCAGCCGCTCCGCCAGCCATTGGGCGACGCGCTCGGCGCTGGCGCCGGTGGTGAATTTCGTCCGGGCATTCACGTCGCCGCCGTCCAGCTCCGCGCACACCCGACGCAACGCCGCCTGCGCCTCCACGAAATCCACGACAAACCCCGCCTCGTTCAACGCCCCCGCCCGAAACGTCACCCGCACACGCCAATCATGCACGTGCGACGGCTCATAGCTCCCGCCCGGCAACAGCACCGAATGGCACGCGGAAAAAAAATCCTCCACCGTGATTTCGAAGTAACTGGACATAGAAAATCCCAGACTGTTAGGCTATTAGACTGTTAGGCGCGACATTCGTATTCGACAATTGGTTTCACCGGCTCGCCTTTTTGCGCTGTAGAACGTTGTGTCATGCGAAACGTTCTGTAACTCTGAACATTTTACAGCGCAAACCGGCAAGCCGCTGAAAACATTTTTCGAACACCAACGTCGCGCCTAACAGTCTAATCGCCTAACAGTCTAACAGCCTATTTAAACGTCCCGTACGTCCGCGCCTCGTCGTACAGCGCGAGGATGTTTTCCAGCGGCGTGTTGGCTTGCATGTTGTGGCAGGGCGCGAGAATATAGCCGGTTTTGTCCGACGCCAGCACGTCGATGTTATACCGCACCTCGGCCCGGACGTCCTCGACCGTGCCGAACGGCAGTGTCCGCTGATTGTCCACCCCACCGTGGAAACACAACGCGTCGCCGAAATCGCGTTTGAGCCCCGCCTGCTCCATGCCGGGACAAGGCCATTGGATCGGATTGAGCACGTCCACGCCGATCTCGATTAAATCGGGAATGAAATCGCGAATCGCGCCGTCGTCGTGATGGAACACCTTGCAGCCGAACTCGTGCCCGAGCTGGCAAAATTTCGCGGTCCACGGCTTGTAAAATTCCCGCCACGACGCGACGCTCAGCAGCGGCCCCGTCTGCATGCCCAGGTCGTCGGTAACCTGCACGAGGTCGACGTACGGCACGACGGCCTCCAGGTGGCGGCGGTGCATCGTGTAGTAATATTCGCACAGCCGATTGATGAAGTGGCGGGCGAATTCCGCGTCCATCAGCGGATCCATCATGCAGTTTTCCTGGCCGCGAAGATACAGGTGATACGTCAGCGGGGCCATGTAGCCGAGCATGAGCGGGCGGGACGCGTGGGCGGGCTTGGCCTGCTCGCGGACCTCGGAGAAATCCCACCAGTCCGCCTGGGGCCAGCGGTAGGCTTCGAGGTCGTCGATGGTCTGGGCGGCCGCCAGCGGATGGTGATAAATTTCCCAATATTCGCCGCCGTTGTAGCTCTGCTTGCGGTAGCGGATGCCCCACATGTCTTCCATCTCGTTGGGGCCAAGGTCCGCGGGCTTCGGACCAACGTACTTGCCGCCCGATCCCGAAAACCCGTCGATCCCCAACGCCGCGCCGATATCGGCGTCCTGGCCGAAATGCCCGCGCAGCATCTCCCACACCTCGCCCACCGCCCAGATATCCAGCGGCACACGATCCACCGGCTGATGCATAATCGCCGCCATCATCCGCTCACGACTTGTCATTGGGTCTTTCATTTACACTCCTTGATTGCGGGCTGCAGGCCGTGGGCTGTAGGCTGTGGGTGCCCGTCGGTATATGTGATTGTCTCATGGGAAAACAGTTTCACATGAAAAACCACCATAAACCCACGGCGTCTTCAGCCTTCAGCCTACAGCCTTGGCCTTCCTTCCGATTTTATTTTCGGTGCCCTTCACCAGCCGGACGATGTTCGTCCGGTGCCGCACGATGATCAGCGCGCACATGGCCGCGCCGAAGACGATCATCGGCCAGAGCGACGCCCAGTCCCGCAGGTGGAACAGAATGACCAGCGGCACAAAGGCCGCCGCCGCCACGATGCTGCCGAGCGAAACGTATCGCGAAATCAACGTCACGGCAACCCACAACGCCAACGCCGTCAGTCCCGCCAGCGTGAAATACGGCCAGATGCCAAGCACCACGCCCAGCCCCGTCGCGACGCCCTTGCCGCCGCGAAACCGCAGCCAAAAACTCAGCACGTGCCCGAGAATCGCGCCGCATCCCACCAGCAGCCACGCGAGCTGTTCCTGCCACATCGGCCAGGCGGGCAGGTCGTCGCCGCGCGTCGCCTTCATCCACAAACTCGCGCCCAGCACGGGCAACAGGCCCTTGAACACGTCCAGCGCAAAGCAGAGATACCCCCACCGAGGCCCGAGCACGCGACCAACGTTCGTCGCGCCCACGTTGCCGCTGCCGGCCTTGCGAAGATCCACGCCACGCGACCGCGCGATCATCACGCCGCACGGCGTCGAGCCGATCCCATACGCCGCCAACGGCAACAACACAAACATCACCACCGGATTATCCATGGGCGGCGATTATACCGGCGAGCGTCAACGTTTGCGAGGTGTGACCTCGCGCGGTAAGATACCTGCAACGCAGACGTGGTAACAACGGCACATGGAAAGGAACGGATTGGCCTCCCCGGCCTCGCGTGGAAACGCCGGCACACAGCCCCGGCAGGGGCGTCTTGGGTAGCCCCCTGCTTCCTACGCGAGACCGTGGAGGCCGCCCTGCTCTTATCCATGTAACGACACCACGATCTCACAACACAAAGGACACATCAGGCCATGGCGTCGATGACACATGATTATCTGGACGGCTTTTTCTCGCCGGAAGCGGGCGAGGATTCGTTTTTGCGTGAGGGGTTTGGGCGCAAAGCGTTATATGAAAATGTGGCCGTGTTCATTGAGCCGGGGCAGCGGATCGTCGGGCAGTTGGCTCGAGGGTTGTCGACGGAGATTGTGCTGAATCAGGTCAACGCGCATCATCGGATGGCCGACCGGTTCGAGCGGCTGATGGCGGATGGTGGTGTGGCAGAGGAGGTCAGGCGGGCCGTCCGCGAGCGGTATGAACGGATGAAGGCGTACGCCCTTCAGGAGAATCTGCGTGAGTTGGCGGATGAATCCGAGCGGCTGGTGGCAGACAGCGGAGCGGCGTTGGCGCAGGAGTTCAACGGGCACATGGTGTTGGACTACGCATACGCATTGCGTCGCGGGTTGGACGGGATGTTGCAGGACATCGCGCAGGCCGCCAGTGCGCGGGCCGTGGCGAGGCCTGCGTTTTACGATGCCCTGCGGCTGACCGTCGAGGGGATGCAGGCGTACATTCGTCGGCATGCCGAACTCGCCGAACGGCTGGCAAACCAGCCTGATTGCGACGGCCAATGGCTGCGTGAGATCGCGGCGGTTTGTCGTCACGTCGCCCACTCGCCACCGGAGACGTTTCACCAGGCCGTGCAGTTGCAATGGTTTTTGATGACCTTCGGCGATTACGATTCATTCGGCCGATACGATCAATACATGGCCCCGTTTTACGATGCCGACATCGCCGCCGGTCGCCTCACTCGCGACCACGCCAAGCTACTGCTGCGGGACATGCTCACGCGGATCGACGAACTTGGCGGTGCCATCATCAACATGACCCTCGGCGGGCTGACGGGCGAGGGCGGCGGTGCGGTGAACGAGTTTACGTACGTCGTGCTGGAGGCTGTCCGCGAGGCGGGGTATCGTCATCCGAATCTGTGTCTGCGTCTGACGGCCCAATCGGACGAGCGATTGTGGCGTGAGGCGATGGTCAGTCTCTCCACCGGCCAGGCGCTGCCGGCACTGTACAATGACGACGTGTTCATCCCCATGCTCCGTCGGCAGGGTATCGCGAAGGCCGACGCCAACGAGTACACGCTCGCCGGGTGCAGCCAGGCGATCATCCCCGGCCGCTCGAACTACGCCTGCGACATGGGCCTGTACACGCCCGCCAAGATGCTCGATCTGGCGTTGCACAACGGCTTCGACACGCGGCTAGGCAAACAAGTCGGCCCGCACACCGGCGAGGCCGCCGAACTCGACACCTTCGACAAACTCTACGCCGCCTACTCGGCCCAGGTGAAATACTGCGTCGCCAAGGGCGTGTCCCTGAACGACCAGGACATGGCCGCCCGCCGCGACCACCTCTCCTGCGTGCGAACGCTGCTGACGCGGGACTGCCTGGAACGCGGTCTGGGCATCTTCGAGGGCGGTGCGGAGTACAACGGCATCCAGGGCGAGGTCATCGGCCTGACCAACACCGCCAACGCGCTGCTGGCCGTGAAACAACTGGTGTACGAGGAGGGCGCAATTTCGCTGCCGGAACTGGTGGCCGCGCTGGATCGGAATTTCGCGGGCGAAGGCGACCCTTCTCGTGACGTGGGCGTCCCGCCCGCGCGTGGCGAGGGCATCTTACCCTCGCAAACGCCTGCCAATGGGCAAGACGTTCCGCCATGGCCAGCCCAACGCGGGCAAGATGCCCGCGTCACAGGCGACGAGCACCTCCGCCGCCGGTGCCAGGCCGTGCCGAAATTCGGCAACGGCCACGAGGCCTCCGACGCCATGCGTGTGCAAATCACGCGGGAATTTTACAGCGAACTTGCCTCGCACCGCACCGCGTTGGGCGGCGTGCATTGGCCCGGCGAGGTGATTTTCCTCTACCACATGACGCAGGCCCCGCACGTCGGAGCACTGCCCGACGGCAAACTCGCAGGCCAACCGCTGGCCGACTCCGCCGGCGCGGCCCAAGGCACCGACACGCAAGGTCTGACCGCCCTGCTACGCTCCTGCGCCAAACTGCCCACCGACGCCACGCCCTTCACCAGTATCAACCTCAACCTGCGATTCGATAAAACCACCTGGCAAGCCCAACACCATCGTGACCATTACGAAACCGCCTTCAAAACCTACTTCGCCCTGGGCGGCTGCCAACTCCAAGTCAACGTCCTGCACGCCCACGACCTCGCCGACGCGATGGCGAACCCAGACCATCACAAAAACCTGGTCGTCCGCGTCGGCGGCTTCAGCGCCTACTTCACTCAACTCAACCGCGCCCTCCAGCAGGAGATTGTGTCAAGGACCGAGACGGCGTGAATCACTCCCCATCCAATTTCCGCAGGATGCGGACCAATTGGTCGTATTCGTGCCGCATGTCGGCGAGGTGGCGGCGTTGTTCGTCGAGGACGCCCTCGGGGGCCTGGGCGGTGTAGTCGTTGTCGTCGAGCTGTTCCGACATGTCGGCGATGTGTTCGCGGAGCATCTCCGCGCGTTGGCGGAGCATGGTGATTTTTTCGTCGACGCTGGGTTCGCGGAGCACTTCCTCGATAACGTGGTCGGCCACGAACAGCGGCGTGTCGAACGCCACGCCCAGCGCGACGGCGTCGCTGGGGCGTGAGTCGATTTCCAGCGCCTGGCCGCTCTGTCGAATGTGAATCGTCGCGAAAAACGTTCCGTCGTGCAGATCGTTGACGACGACTTTTTCGATCGTCCCGCCCATCGCCTCGATCACGTTGGCCAACAGATCATGCGTCATCGGCCTGGGGGTCGGCACGCCCTTGAGCCGCCGGTCGATGGCCAGCGCTTCGTTCGTGCCGATCATGATCGGAAACACGCGCCCGCCCTCCTTCTCGCGAAGGAAGATCACCTGCTGCATGCCCATCTCGGTTATCAAAATACGCGTCAACTCGACGGGAATGTCCATGGTCGCTCCTGTGCTCATTGTACTCCGAGGAAGCGACAAGTGACAAGCGACAGGGCGAACGCATGTACCGTGACGCGGGCGTCCCGCCCGCGTCCGGCTGTGACATGTCTTGTTTTTCGCCTGACGTCACCCGTGTGGAACAGTCCGCGAGGGCAAGATGCCCTCGCCACACGCGGGCGAGACGCCCGCGTCACGTTACATGCGTTCGCCCTGGACAAGCGTAGAGTGGGATAAACTTTTTGACACAAGAAAAATCTGTGGTTTTACATTGAAAACAACAGATTCACCTCCCCAGCCCCGCGTGGAAGGGCCGGGCCACAGCCGCGAAGCGGCGTCTGATGTAGCCCAGGGCGATCCGTACTCGGCGAGCCCTGGGAACAAGGCCTTGTTCACCCCCACATCATGCCTGACGCCACTGGCCGAGGGCGCCCGTCATATGAAGTCAGCATCGAACAGCGACAAACAGGGGAACATGCGCGTCACTCGAAGCCGCCTCCACGCGACGACGCAACTTCGGCCAGTGGCGTCAGGCACGATGAAAATACAAAAAAACGCCCGAAACCCAGGGCTCGCGAGTACGCTCGCCCTGGGCTACATCAGACGCCGCTTCGCGGCTGTGTGCCGGCACTCCGACACGCGACCGGGAAGGCGAATCCATTCGTCTCCAACGCCGATTCGCACACGTACATTGCTATAGCCTCAACTTCCCTTCTCTCGTTATTCGTTATGCATCACTCGTCACTGACCGACACGACCACATCATGATCTTGTAACTTCCCGCGCGCAACGGTACATTGCTTTCATGAAAACAATGACCTCCAACGAGCGGTTTCACGCCTTGATGAATTTTCAGCCGGTCGATCGACTGCCGCAGACCGAGTGGGCCGTCTGGTGGGATAAAACCATCGAGCGGTGGCACGGCGAGGGGTTGCCGCCGGCCTGCACGGACCGCTATGACATCTGCCGGCACTTCGGGCTGGACATTTACCACCAGACGTGGATCGGCGAATACGCACCGGGCACGCCCTGGCCCGAGCACGGCCAGCCGTTCGTGCGGACTATGCAGGAATACGAAGCCTTTCTGCCCCATCTGCACCCCTGGCCCTGCGTCGACGTGAAATACTGGCAGGACGTCGCCGCCCAGCAGAAACGTGGCGACATCGTGGTCTGGTTCTCCTTCTCGGGCCCGTTCTGGTTCCCGCGACAAATGCTCGGCATCGAGCCCCACATGTTCGCCTTCTACGACCAGCCCGACCTCATGATGCGAATGAACGAGGACCACCTCGACTGGCACCTGCGGATCCTCAAGGAAATGTTCCGCTACTGCAAGCCGGACTTCATGACCTTCGCCGAAGACATGAGCTACAACCACGGCCCGATGTGCTCGAAGGAACTCTTCGACCGTTTCATGGCCCCGTATTACCGCAAAATCGTGCCCCTGCTTCGCGACAACGGCGTGCGGGTCTTCGTGGACACCGACGGCGACGTCACCGACGCCGTCGCCTGGTTCTGGGACGTCGGCGTCGAGGGCATCCTGCCGCTGGAACGCCAGGCCGGCGTGGACGTGGCCAAGTTCCGCGAGCGTCATCCCAAGCTGCTGATGGTGGGCGCGTTCGACAAAATGACCATGAACAAGGGCGAGGACGTCATGCGGGCGGAGTTCGAACGATTGCTGCCGGTGATGCGGCAAGGCGGCTTCGTCCCCGGCTGCGACCACCAGACCCCGCCCGGTGTGTCGTACGATCAGTACCAGACGTACCTGCGGCTGCTGCGCGAATACACCGTCAAGGCGGCGACGTAAGACGAATCGTAGCACGGGCGTCCCGCCCGTGAGTCGCATGGGCGTCTCGCCCATGCACCCGTACGGATAGACAAAATGTTCCTGTAACAATTTATTGGAAAGGATCCGCCTATGCGCAAACACATTCCCCTCGCGTTATTGCTCCTGGTCGGTTTGGCATTGATCGGCTGCCAGAACGAAACGAAGAAAGCGGAGAAGGCGGCGAAGGCGTGGAGCAGCGAGATCGAATCGCTGGTGACGGCGGAGACGGCGGTGGTCATTCGCGTGGATCTGGCGAGCGTCGATTTTGATGCCGCGGTCAAACCGATCGACGAAGCCGCCCAGAAGGCCGGCGAGGAAAACCTCTCCATGAGCGAGGATTTCGGCCAGGCCAAACAAAAAATCGACGACCTCAAAAAGGCCGGTGCCAAGACGCTGTACATGCTGGGGAGCTTCGACGACGGCAGGCCCGCGAGTATGCTGACCGTGTGGACGTTGAATAAAAACGCCGACGTCGCCGCCCTGGCTGAGTTGCTTGACACGGAACTCGTCCAGCCCGGCAAGAGCACCCCGCCGTCCGACGACGATTGGATGGCAAGCTTCGCGTACCGATACACAACCGTGGCCATGGAGCACAAAGGCCTGCTGCTGCTCGCCTCGCGGGCGGTGCTGGATCGCATCGCGGAGATCAAGCCCGTCGCCAGGCCGGAGTTGGCCAAGGCGATGTCCGCCGCCGGCGGCGCCCCCGTCGCCGTCGCGATTATTCCTCCCAAAGAGCAGGTTCGACAGGCGCTGAAGGACATGCCGCCAACCCTGCCGGAGGAACTCGGCGGCGGCAAGACGGACACGATCAGACAACTCGAATGGATCGCCCTGGGCGTCAACCTGCCGCCGGCGATGTCGATCGCCGTCACGGTCAAGTGCGAATCCGCCGACGCCGCCAAGGACATCAAAGCCTTGATCGACGCGACGATCGCCGCCGCCGAAGAACAAATACAGGCCGCCATACGAGGGAGTAATGACGGGGCGCTTAAGATAATGTCGGCCGCGGTGGGCCTGAAAGTCTTCAAAGATTTCAACCTCCAGGCTAAAGGCGACACCATCACCGGCGGCTTGAATGACAAGCAAATCACCGCCGCGATCGACAACATGGTGCCCGTGCTCGTCGAGGCCCGCGCCATGGCCAAAACCGCCGGCAGCGCGATGAACCTCAGCAACATGGGCAAGAGCACCGCCATCTACCTGGCCAGCCACGACGAGCAATACCCGCCGGACATTGACGCGCTGCTGAAAGACGGCATGTCGCCGCTCACGCTGGAAAACCCACGCCAGCTCGGCGCCAAACCCGACTACCTCTACATCTTCCCCATACACGGCCAAGACAAGCCCAACGCCATCATCGCCTACGAAAACTACGTCACCTGGCCCAAGCACGGCATCAACTATCTGCGGGCGGACTTCAGCGTGCAGATCTGCCGCGACGAAGCCGAATTCAAAAAACTTCTCGACGCAACTAACCTCGACGACAATAATTAGTCGATACTATGTAGGGAACTGAACTACGTTCACATACTGAAAGGAACACACATGCGTACGTATGGTCGAATCGCGATGGTTTGTATGGTTGGATTGGCCCTGCTGATCGCCTGCCCGAGTCACGCACAAGCGGCGGCGGCCAAGGCAGCCGATGCGGCGGCGTGGAGCAAGGAGATCGCGCCCCTGCTGACGGATCAGATCCTGGCGGTCGTTCGCGTCGATGTCGCCAGCATCAACCTCGACGCCGCCGTCAAGCCCCTTGACGACGCCGCCAAAAAGGCCGGCGAGGCGAAAGTCTCCGACGACCCGGAATTCGCCAAGGCCAAGGAACACCTGACCACGCTCCAGAAGTCCGGCGCCAAGGTCATGTACGTTCTGGCGGATGAATCCTCCGGCTCCGATCAGCCGCTGATCGCGATCACGCTGGGCGCCAAGGCCGACACCGCCGCCATCGCCGAACTGCTCGAAGTCAAACTCGTCAAGCCCGACAAAATCAGCTCCATCGGCCGCTTCGAGAAGGGCGCCGTCGAGAACAAGGGCATGCTGCTGGTCAGTTCGCGTTCGGTGCTCGAACGCACCCTCAAGGCCAAACCCGCCGCCAGGCCCGACGTCACCAAAGCGTTCGCCGCCGCCAACGGCGCGCCCGTAACCATCGCGTTCGTGCCTCCCAAGGCGAAAATGCAGGAAGCCATGCACATGCTGCCCTCCGAGCTTCCCGAAGAACTCGGCGGCGGCTCGACGGCCTCGCTGGGCCAAATGGAGTGGCTCTGCATCACCATCGGACTGCCTCCGAAAATGTCCCTCAACTTCACCATCCAGTGCGAAAACGCCGCCGCCGCCAAGGGCCTCAAAACCCTCATCGACACGCTGCTGGCCGCCGCCGAAGATAAAATCGACCTCGTGCCAGGCCCCATGAAGTCCTGGGCCGAAATGCTCCTGGGCACGATGAAGGACCTCAACTTCCAGGCCAAGAGCAGCGCCGTCGTCGGCGGGCTCAACGACAAACAGATGTCCAGCATGTTCGTCAAAATCTGGAGCCTCTACGCCGAAGCCAAACGCGATTTCGGCGGCTACGATGACGACGACGATGACGTCATATACGACCACAATTGAAATATCGTATCCACTTTTGCCGCGATTTTCACGAATGACGCGAATTTCCTAAAGAATTCGCGTCATTCGTGGAATTCGCGGCAAAAAAATACGGCCGGTCGCTTTTGAATTGTTTTCGATTCTCCCTACCGCCTCGTGTCGCCAAATTCCGCTCGCAACTCCGCCGGGCTGGCCGTGCCGGTGGTGTGAAGTTTTCGCACGGTGACCGCCGCAGCCAGGTTGGCGAATTTCGCTGCCGTCAGCACGTCCCCGCCGCCCCCGAGCACCGCCGCAATGGCGGACACCGCGGTGTCGCCCGCGCCCACCGGATCGACAGGACCGGAAATCGCGACACCCGGCACCTCGCGAACCGCCCCGCCGTCCGCCACCACCATGCCGGCCTCGCCACGCGTCACAAACACCGCACACCCCGTCCGCGCGTGCAACGCCCCCGCCGCATCGGCCGCCTCTCGCGCGTCAACCCGCTCCCCAACCGCCCGAGGCCGACCCAGCATCCGCAACGCCTCATTCGCGTTCGTCTTGAACACCACGCCGCGATATAACTCGCCGAAATGCCGGCTGTCCGCGATGAACACGCACCGCCCCGCGTAACGTTCGACCACACGATTGATCCGCTCAATCATCGCCGGCGACGACACGCCCGCGGGCACCTGCTGATTCAAAATCACCGCGTCGCTGCCGCCGGCGGCCTCATCCAACGCCGCCGCCAACCGCCCCATCGCCTCTTCCGACATCTCGTTGAATCCCCCGAAATCCATGCGATTCTGCTCCACCCCGCCGATCAGCGGCTTGCCGAAAACCCCCGTCTGCCAATCCGCGGGCCCCGTCAACATTCCCGCCGTATCCACGCCCGCCTCGGCCAGCAACTGCCGCAGCAACCCGCCAAACGGATCCGCCCCAACCAGCCCCACCGCCCACACCGCGCCGCAGCCCAAGGCCGACACATTCGCCGCCACGTTCCCCGCCCCGCCCAAACTATACCGCTGCCTCCGCACCCGACGAACCGCCAGGGCCGTCTCCACCGACAACTCCTCCTCGCCTTCCACCAGCGCGTCAATCTCCCAATACGCGTCCAGACAAAAATCCCCAAACACCGCCACCCGCGACAAACAAACCCGCGACAACGTCTCGTCTAACCAATGTGCCATCATTCGATCCTCGGTCTCCAAGGCATCGTTATTTTTACCACAGAAACACAGAGAACCACAGAGGGAATCAGGGCCATCGCATTCTCGTGACGCGGGCGTCTCGCCCGCGTGTGGCGAGGGCATCTTGCCCTCGCAGACTGTTCCACACGGCTGATCTCATGCAAAAACCAAGGCGTTTCACCGCCGGACGCGGGCAAGATGCCCGCGTCACGAGAATGCGATGGCCCTGGAAGAAAAACGGCCTGTTTTCTTCTTCTCTCTGTGGTCCTCTGTGTCTCTGTGGTAAAAATAAACATGCCTTGGAGACCGAAGATCGAGATGGCCAATCCGTTTGAATATTCCGACGCGCTGATGGATCATTTCGATCGGCCTCGAAATGCGGGCGTGTTGGCGTCGCCCGATGGCGTGGGATCGTGCGACGGCCCCGGCGGCGATCGCACGACGTTTTACATCCGCGTGCGAGAGGGCGTCATCGGCGAGATCACGTTCCAATGCGTCGGTTGTCCGCCCGCTATCGCTGCCGCCTCGTTGGCCACCGAACTGGCCAAAGGCCTCCCCCTCGCCGACGCCGCCACCATCACACCCGCCACCATCATCACCGCCCTTGGAGGCATCCCCGAAAACAAACGCCACGTCGCCGCCATAACGGCCAACGCGCTCGCCGACGCGGTCGCACGAACACAAACCGTGGAACGGGCGCCCCACCCGTGAGTCGCATGGGCGTCTGGCCCAGGCCAACGTGACGTGCACCCTTGGGGATTTTGTGCTTCAGCCCGCCGTTGGCCCGCCCGACGATTCATGGTATAGTGACGGCATTCCGAATGATTTCGTTCCAAGGAGTTTCTATGCGAACGGCAATGATTTGCCTGGCGTTGGTATGTGTGACTGTCCATGTCGCCGGGTGCGGCGAGAAGCCGATGGCGATCACGCAGTACCCGGAGTTTTACACCGAGGATCTCAAGACAATCGCGGTTGTGCCGTTCCGGTCGGAGGCCAGCGACCGTCGGGCCGGCGGCCGCATCACCGAGCGGTTCACCCGCGACCTCCAGCAGAACGGCACGTACAACGTGTTTTCGCACAACGATCTCCAGGCCATGATGGATCAGCAGGACCTGGAGATTTTCGCCGGCACGGGCGACGCGTCCGCGGCGGCGGCGAGTTTTCGGCCTGGCGGCAAAGTGCAGGCCCTGCTGGTGGGCACCGTCACCATGTACGAAGCCACCCGGGACGTGCAGACCCATTACGAGCCGGTGTACGGAACGGACCGCCACGGAAACCGGGTGCAGACCGGAACGCGAAGCCGCAACATCACGCGCATCGAAGCCGTCGTGAGCATCTCGGCCGCCCTCATCCGTGTCTCGGACGGCACGCAGATTCACGCGGCCACCGAAACCGGCAGGGCCAGCGAAAACAGCGAGAACCCGCGGCGCGACCAGCTTGGGTGCCTCGAGGCCGCCACCGAACAGGCCGTCGGCAGACTCGTCGAGCAGTTCGGCGTGGTTCGCAAGGACGTTCGGCCCGGCAAAAACGCGATCCGTTTCGCTCGCAGTGGCATGGGCGGAACGCGAAACTTCGCCGACCGGTTCTCCAGCAACGACGCCACCGCGCTCCTCGTGGTGACGCTGCCGGAATCCTGCGACCGCAACGCGTTCCGCTGGCTGATCTGCCGCACGAAAGGCGACGTCGAACTCGACAGCGACGATTTCGTGTGGGACCGCGGTTCGTCCCGCGGCGGAATGACGTGGGAAATCTGCCCCGCCCAACTGGCGGCCGACGGCGGAGGCCCCGGCAGTTATACCGCCCAGCTCATCAGCGGCCATGATGTCGTGATGTCACGGAAATTCACCATCGACAAACCCAAAGGCGAAGGCGGCCAACCCGCTCGAACCGAAAAACCCAAACGCAACCGCGACGGCGGACGGTGAGACGAGGCTGTAGGCCTCACAATCCAACCATCTCCTCACGAAGCGCGTTGACAAACCGTTCGAGGTCGTCGCGGGTGTGGGCGGCGGAGAGAGAGATTCGCAGTCGGCTGGCATTTCGCGGGACGGTCGGCGGGCGGATGGCGGGCACGAGAAAGCCGCGTTCCAACAAGGCGTGGCTGACACGCATCGCCTCGCCGGGCGGACCGATCAGGACGGGAATGATCTGGGCGGCCGGCGGCGCCCCGCGTGACGCGGGCGTCCCGCCCGCGTTGTGCGTTTCATTCGCCTGGACACTGGAAGACGCCAAACCGATTTCGCCGTCCGGCGCGGGCAAGATGCCCGCGTCACGACGAGACGTCCGCGTCACGTGAGACGAGACGTTGTCTCGCAGCCAGGCGGCGTTTTCCAGTAGCGTATGGCGGCGGTGCGGCTGGGTTTCGATGATCTCCAGCGCCGCCTCCGCGGCCTGACAGAGCGCCGGCGGCAGCGCCGTCGTGTAGACATACGGCCTGCCGGCGTTTCGGATGGCGTCGATGAACACGGCCGGCCCGGCGACGAAGCCGCCCAGCGCCCCCACCGCCTTGGACAGCGTGCCGACCACAACGTCCACACGGTCTTCGACGCCCAGCCATTCCGCCGCCCCGCGGCCGTTCTCGCCGAGCACGCCGGTGGCATGGGCTTCGTCGATCATCAACACGGCGTCGTGGCGGTCCTTGAGGTCGGCGATTTCGGCCAGGGGGGCCAGATCGCCGTCCATGGAGAACAGCGAGTCGGTGACGATAAGGCAACGTCGGTATTCGGCGCGGTGTCGGCTGAGCAGTTGGGCCAATCGGTCCGTGTCGCCGTGCGGGTAGGTTCGCGTGCGGGCGGGGCTGGCCAGGCAGGCGTCGATGATGCTGGCGTGGTTGAGTTTGTCGCAGAGGATCAGGTCGCCCGCGCCGACGAGCGCACCGATCGCGACGTGATTGGCCATCCACCCGGTGGCGGTCACCACGGCGGCCTCGGCGCGTTTGAAGGCCACCAGCCGACGCTCCAGCCTCGCGTGCGGCGACTGCGTGCCGCTCACCAGCCGACTCGCCCCCGCCCCCACGCCGTACCGCTCGATCCCCGCCATCGCGGCCGCCTTCACCAGCGGATCATTCGCCAACCCCAGGTAATCATTCGAACACAAACACACCACCTCGCGCCCGTCAACCCGCACGCGAGGCCCGCAGGCGGACTCCACCTCCACAGGCCGACGCAACAGATCCGCGGCGGCGAGCGCGGCGAGATCCGAATGCATGTCTTGCCAAATCGTCACCATGGCTCCGCCTTTTACGTTGTACCACGTACCATGAAGCAAACGTTTTCTATGGTGCGATATTCTACAACGCAACAAGGAAAAGCCATATCCGTTAAAAACACCGCCTTGATGCTGCTAAACAAGAAATGCACGCCGATGGCGACGATGAAGATGTGCATCACTCTGCCGACGGCCATCGTGCCGACCGGGCCCATGAGTTTGTAGCTCCAGTGGGCCCAGTGCAGAATGGCCGCGACGGCGGCGAAACAAATGACCGCCGCCAGCAGCGCGTACAACGCCCCGGACTGCTGGGCCATGAGCATCACCACGACGATCGAGCCGGGCCCCACCAGCAGCGGCGAGGCGATCGGCGAGATGGCCAGCCGCCGGTGGGCGTCGTGCAGGCCGTTGCCGTCGGACCCGTTGGCGGCGGCAGGCGGGGCGGCCCTGGCGGACTCGGGGTGAATGATCCCCAGCGCCCCGATGGCGATCAGCAGCAACCCGCCGCCGAACCGCAACTCGTCCGTGCTCACCTGGAAAAAATTGTTCAGAATAAACTGCCCGCCGATGGCCATGCACGCGACGATGGCCGCCCCGGTGATGGTGGCCAGCCGAAACATCCGCCGCCGCTGCGCCACCGACACCTCCCGCGTCAGCCCGAGAAAAATCGGCAGATTCCCCAGCGGATTCAATATGGCAAACAGGCTGAGAATATCCTGAACGAACGCACTCAGCCCGTGCCACGCAAACAGTTTCACCGCCAACAACGCATCCATGGGACATTGTAGGAAAACAAGCCAGTAGCCAATAGCCAGTAGGTATGGAAAGACAAGGGCGAAACGGCAAGGAAAGTGGGAACGGGCATGGGAGCAGGGCCATCGCATCGAAAAAGGCCCGCGTTTAGGCTGTAGACTGTAGGCCGTAGGCTGTAGGCGCGACATGCCGTGCCGAAAAATAGGTCGCAAAAACCGCCGCGACTACAGCCTGCAGTCTACAGCCTACAGCCTTTCCGCGAAAAAACGCGGAATTTAGATGCGTTTGCCCTGGGCATGGAAGCGACGACAATCAGGATCGTGTGAGTACCAACAGGTCCAGCCATACCTAGTGGCTACTGGCTATTGGCTATTGGCTTGTTTCCCGCGCCACGGCTCCCGCGACCAGCTCAAACAACCTCTCCCCACCGTCGAGTAACTCCATCTCCACCGCCAGTTGCCAGCATGGCAGCGGGAGCGTCATGCCCTGGAGTTTGACGAAATCTTTTTGCGTGGTGATCCAGCGGTCCGCCCCGGCGGCGCGGGCGGCGACGGCGAGTTCCGTCAGGCGCGTGGCATCGTAGTGTGCGTGGTCGCCCAGTTCGCGTCGGCCTGTCAGGCGGGCATGTAACGACTCCAGCGTGCGGAAAAACGCCCCCGCGTTGCCGATGCCGCAGAAGGCAAAGACTTCCCGCCCGGCCAGTGACTCCACGGCGTGCCGCACGCCGGACTCGTCGATGACGGCTGTCGGGCGATGCGCCGCGCGGAAGATCGGCGCACAGTCGCCCGCGTGGCGGCGGAGCGTCGCTTCGATGGCATCAAGTTCGGCAGGCCCGACCGCATCGGCACGCGTCAGCACGATCGCGTCCGCCGCCCGCAATGCCGAGGGCGGCTCGCGCAGCAGCCCGCGCGGCAGACACCGGCCGAACCCCAGTGGGTTCGTCGCGTCGATCAACACAATGTCCACGTCACGCCGGATCCGCACATGCTGAAACGCGTCGTCCAGCACAACACAATCCGCCCCAAGCTCACACGCCGCCCGCGCCCCGGCCACGCGATCGGGATCGACAATCACCGGCACCGGCCACGTAGCACGGGCATCTTGCCCGTGGGTCTCACGGGCGTCCCGCCCGTGCTCTACGCATGGTACAGGTGTTTCGGTCGCATTTGGCTGTGACATAAAAATCTGGCCCACAGGCTGACCTTGCATGGGCGAGACGCCCATGCGACTCACGGGCGGGACGCCCGTGCTACGAGGCGCGGCGTTGCAGAGCGATTCCAACAACTGGGCTTCGTCGCTGCGCCCGTCGCGCGAGCGATAGCCTCGCATGACGACGGCGGGCCTGTGGCCCAAGGCCGCCAGCCGCGTGACAATCCACGCCACCATCGGCGTTTTTCCAGTTCCGCCGGTCGTGAGGTTGCCGACGGAAATCACCGGCACATCCGCCTTCCGCGCGGGGCACAGCCCGCCCGCGTACGCCCGACGCCGCACACGCATCGCCAGCCCATACGCGACGCCCGCCGGCGCCAACGCCGCACGAACCGCCGACGCCATCCACCCGCGACGCCGCCCACTCAAAATGTCCATCGCCGTTGCGTGATCCATTGTTCGCGTATTGTAACGAGTTTTCACCAAACAAAAGAGGCTGTAGACCGAAGGCTGCAGGCTGTAGGGGACATGCCTTTACGACAGATTTTTCGTGACGGAACATCAACCTACAGCCTTCGGTCTACAGCCTCTTCCATCAGCCCGTGCCGCGTCAGCAGCGCCGTGTCGGCGAGGATGGCCCGCGTGGGGCCGTCGGCGATGAGCAGGCCTTCGTCGAGGACGATCACGCGGGTGCAGAGTCGCTCGACCATGTCCATGTCGTGCGAGGCCAGCAGCATGGCTTCATCGCGAGCGGCGAGAAGGTCGATGAGTCGGCGTCGCGAGCGGACGTCGAGGTTGGCGGCGGGTTCATCCAGCAGGAGCAGTTTGACCCGCATCGCCAACACGGTGGCAATGGCGGCGACGCGCTTCTGCCCGCCCGAAAGATGGTGGGCGCTTTTGTTTTCCAGCCCGGCCAGGCCGACCGCCGCGACGGCGGCGCGAGCATGCGCGGCGGCGGCCGACGCGTCCATGTTCTGATTGAGAGGCCCGAACGCGACATCCTCCAACAACGTGGGCATGAACAATTGGTCGTCGGCATCCTGGAACACCAGGCCGCAACGGCCTCGGGCGTCGGCGGCGGTCCGTCGCGACAGTTCGATGCCGTCGATCGTGATGCCGCCGTGAAAATGCAGGCCGTTCATGACCGCCAGCAACAACGAACTCTTTCCCGCGCCGTTAGGCCCGATCAACCCGACCCGCTCGCCCGGCGCCAGCGCGAAACTCACCCCACGCACCGCGGGCGTGCCGTCGTGATGAAACACGTCGAGATTGTCCAGACGAAGCAACATCCCTATTCCCTTGATTGCGTTTTTTTTACCACAGAGACACAGAGAATGCAGAGAGGTTGTCATGCGAAATCGAAAAACTTTCGCAAGGGCCTGCCTCTTTGCGCTGTAGGGCGTTCTGCGTGAACGAACGTTTTGTTGCACACAACATCGTACAGCGCAAAGAGGCAAGCCCTCGCGAAAGTTTTTCGACTCGTTTTTGCTGGGAGTCGGCTCCCAACGTCGTCGGGCCTGATTCTACCGGGAAATGCTCGACTTTCATAATGTTTTCTGCTGTTTTTGTATTTTCCTCTATGACGTTTGATTGTGCCGATTCGCCCTGACAGGCTCCGTACACGTAGCATGTGTCCGGTGAATCTTCCGGTGAGTTTTTTGGTTGTTTGTTCGGAAAATTTTCGGGAGAGTTATGTTCGTCGATTCTCACCGGCGTGGTGACGGTGTCGGTCGGTATCGGGGCCTTGCGCGGCAGAAGTGCGTGGTGTTCAGTTCAATCCGCGGCGACGATCTGGACCTTTCCGCCACATCCGCTCCTGGCGTCCATGCGTTGAAGGGATATCTGGACTATGCCCAGACTGGCCGGCTACCGGAAATCGAAGTTGGCCAGGGCGAATTCGGTTCGGACTTCGAACAGGCCGTTCACCATGCGCTGGTCGAAAAGGGCTTGCGGCTTCACACACAAGTCGGCTGCGCGGGCTATGCCATCGACCTGGCCGTCGTAGACCCGGAGAACCCCGGCCGGTATCTGCTGGGCATCGAATGTGACGGTGCGACGTATCACGGCTCCGCCACCGCTCGGGACCGCGACCGATTGCGTCAACAGGTGCTGGAAGGCTTGGGCTGGCGAATCCACCGCATCTGGTCCACCGAATGGTTCCAGAAACCACAAAGCGAAGTCCAGCGGGTACTGGAGGCTGTGCGGCAGGCAAAAGCAGGCCTGCTTCGCCCGCGTTTCGCGACGGCCGTTTCATCCGCGCCAAAACCAACGAGCCTTTTCGATGAGCTGCCCAAGGACTCACAGACCCAGTCGTCGGACGCGATCATCCCGACCCAGCCTTATGGGGAAGTAATAGCGCTGCATGAGGCCGGGCATGCCGTTTTACGCGATGCACTCTTCCAAGAGTTTTGGGACACGATCATCCATACTTCAATGGATGGAAAATTGACGGAGGATTATAAAATGATACCCTCCATCATGTATCTGCTGAGTTCGCCCAATGAATTATTAGAGTGGGCAACAGTGCTCGGATGTGGTTAACGCACTACCGAATTTCATTGAAAATCTTGCCATAAAATCGGACACGAACCCGTCAGCCGTCACGTCATCACCAGCGGCAGGTTGACGGACGACTGTTCGCGATGGCATCATGGTAAGGACTCGGGTAACATGCCGAAAACGGCCTCAGCGATCCTAGCTGCAGTCGCGTCGAAAAGATCGTTGTCGCTAAGTTCTGATTCTGTCAGTTTCACAAGTACTGAAGTCCAACGATCAGGGCGTCCGCATCAAAATATACGGACGATTAGTCATTCGTGATACTTTGGACATGCTATTGCAACTCTGATCCGTACAAAGGCAACATTCCTCTTAATTTTTTCTTTTCAACAGAAAGATCATTTGCTAAGCAAAATCGTACATAAAGTAATTCCTTTAGATGTTCATATAGAGCGTTACCATTTCCCACAAAATGCTCAAAATATCCAGAAATCCCCTTGACACGCGCGTATCCTTTAGCGTGCAGGCAATTGAGAGAAATCCTCATGTCCAAATGATCGCCAGGATACAATTCCATAGACTTGCTTATTGTATATTTATCAGATGGAGCGTATGTGAAAAAGAAGCCACCGTTTACGGGATACAATGTTATGGCTTCTTTCACGGAGTATTTATTCCAGGAAGACGGAAAAACGCTCCTTATCAATTCATTATAGCAAATTTGCAATTTTGCAATAAAGACATCTACCTCCCTAGATGCGCCGTCTCGCAAAACGACATCTCTGCCCCACATTCTCCGTATCTCACTCACACCATGTGACTCAAGGGCTGATAGAGCGAGAAGATGCCTTATGTTTGTCGAGAAATGATGATCTTCAATTATTTTACGCGCTTCTTTCAGTGTCATTTTGTCTTCAAAATTGTATTTACTGCTACCTGATAAAGAAGGAATCGTGCGAACTAACCGGTCCCAAAAATCAAAAACTATTTCCGCTAACGCATCGTCTGGAAATAAGGACAAAGGAATCTTGTCCATTTCCAAGCATTGGGAAAAAGATTTTTGCAAGAGGTCGTCTAGGACTCCGCGAGCCGTTTCAAGGCTACTTTTCCCGTATTTGGAATGAATACTGATATGGATTGGAAGACAATCTGGAAAGCGATCTAAAAAATTTTCTTCAAAATGACGAATGATCTTCCCATCATCATTCAATGTAATCTTGAACAGATAAGTCGTTATAGCTCTTGGAGATTCTGCAACGGACATGCCGATTTTCCAGAATGGATCAGGATGTGGTTTTGCGAAATCAATCTCTTTGTCAAAAATATCGTTTACCCTGACGATCTCATGCAATATTTCGAATTGAGCATCTGCGCTTACATTGTCGCACAGTAAAAGATTTGACGACAGAGACGCCATTTGATTGCTTTTCTGTTCCAGTATGGCAATACATCTGCCGCGAAACCCAGCCACGTTTCCAATTAAATCTGTGTCGTTGAAATAAATTGTTTTTTCTACAATGTTTTTAATGTCGAGATCTTTTGCATAACGATCTGATACGTGTCTCCAGAACACTCGCCTTTCTTTTGTGTCTATTAAAAATAGGATTATTGGATTCAATGTAATATTGCGCAATGCCGCGTTAAATACTTTTGTATCACAGGAATACTTGTACTTTGACGGCTGATTGTCTTTAGATGCGACATAGCATTCTGGAAGCGTTTTGATCTGCACATCAATTCGCCCGATAGGAACAGTTTTTTCCGAATCAGAAAGAATTTCAAAAAAACCATCAAAATTAGGCGCTTTGTCCCGTTCAGAAAAATAGACTTTAAAGAAATCGCGTTGATTCAGCAACTCTCGCAAAATAGTAACACTGTCTTCTTCTTTCGCGTCGTTACCTGAATATCCTGCCAAGTTTATACGGCCATCTGTTGACATAATAATTGTCCACCTATACTGTGTCATCTTCTTGCATACCGAAGCGGTTATCGCCAGACGGCGGGCTTTCTTGCTGCGGGACGTGGTGAGCCAGCAGAGGATGCAACTATTTTCTCCGACTGGCCGTCGTCGCCCAAGATGTCCCCGTCATCGCGGATGGACAATCTGCTCAGCAAGAAAGGCCGCCAGGTCGGTCGGCGTGTAGTGAATCCCGTGTTCTTTCTCACATGCCAGACCCATCGGATTTCCTGCGAAATCGTCCCTGTTCCGCATCTGCGTCGCCTAATCTTGTGTCGGCACCAGTGTACCCGACATGCGCGGCACAAACAAGCCAACTCGAACAGAGGTTGAGTAACGAATTACAGCAACCATCAGCAATACGTAAAGTACGAAGGAGTACGGGTTAACCGCCAAAAATAGAACCATGGTTACTGCGGAACAAGTCAAGGCGTTGATGCGAGGTCACACGGAAGGTAACACGATCAATCCTTTCGTTGGCAGATGAGAACATGCGGCCGACGGTCATCAAACTCAGTGATATTGTGCAGGCCACGGGTATTGACCCGGCTGAGACAAAGGCCGTTCTCCGTGCGTTTTGCCACCAGCCTGCAGAAGTCAATCATGATTTCGTTCTCCCCAATTCACAACCAGGTCCAAATTTTGCGTTCAAACCTCTCATTCAGCTTGATAACGATCGCGATGTTCTGCTATGTCCCACCGTATGTTCTGAGGCATTCTATGAGGCTATCGCAACGGCATTGCGTAGAGTGGACAAGCAAACCGAAGGCAAAATCGGGAAGGCGACGGAGCGTTTCGTAAGGCGGCAACTAGAAGAGCGTGGAATAGCAGCATTGAGTGGTTATTACGAGTACGGCGGTACCGAATATGAGTGTGACCTCGCAATTGAAACGCCAGAGGTAATCCTGCTTGTGGAGCTCAAGAAGAAGCCACTTACGCGTCGGGCACAGGCTGGTCGTAATATCGATATTTTGATGGATTTGGCCCAAAGTCTGTTCGATGCTCAGATACAGCTCAATCGGCATGAACTGGTACTCCGGCAAGCTGGTTCGCTGACGTTGATGAATAAGGATGGCGCAGAGGCCCGAATTGACTTGGGAGAAAAATCCGTCGCGAAGATCGCAATGACGCTGCTTGACTATGGGTCATTTCAGGATCGCAGGGTACTCTTTCAGATATTTCAGACATGCGTTGGCACCACATTCAGCACGGACAGTAACGCAGAAGTTGATAATATAAAAAAGCTTAACAGCCGTGCTCGAAAATTGGCCGCCCAGTATCGACAATTGACATGTCTCGATACCGCTTATAGCCAATATCCCAATCAATTTGTTAATTCTTGGTTTCTAAGCGTACCTCAGTTCCTTGTGCTGCTGAGCAATGCATCGTCTTCTGCGACTCTAGTCAAGGAACTTTTGATGACAGCGGCTGTTACGACACATTCATTGGATTGGTATCAAGAATACGCCTTTGTGCGAAAAATTCTCTCTCAACAGCAGTGTCGTAATTGACTGCACGCGTCGGTGTTGCCGTCACGGAAACGTTACCCTTGGTTCCCACGCCATGGATCGCCGGGGAGGTGGTCGATCAGGGACGACCGGATGAGTTTCATGGCCAAGGCAGCGTCGTAGTGGACGGCGGGTTTCAACAGCGGTGTGATGTCGCCCATGAAGGCTGGGTCGGTTTGTTTGCCGTGTAGGTTTTCCTCGAATTGGGCCCGCGAGATGGTGCGGCCTTCGTGTTTCATGTACTGCTGGAAGCAGACGAGTACCTGCTGGGGGTCGACGAGTTGTCGGTCCAGGCACAGCCAGAGGTCGAAGAGGTCGCGGCCTTTGCGGCGTTGGGAGAGGGCTCGGAGTTTTGTGCCCATCAGTTCGTTGAGTTGTGGTAGGTCGTGACGCGGGCCTCGGCGGTGAACCAGGGGTTGGCCACCGTCAATGGCTGTGACGTCATGCCCAGCACCGTGAAATGTTCGCGGGTGTTGACCTCGACCTTCAGCCACAACGGATGAATGGGCAAGGCTTCGGACTCGAAACGGTACACGAGGGAGAAGCCGCCCTCGGCCCGGTCGCGTTTCGGCTTGCCTCACATTTTCGCAATCGCCACCTGCCTGTCCAGTTGGCCGCGGCCAAAACGCACGACGTTGGCGCAGGTTCGCAAGACGCTCGCTCAGCCGCGTCGCGGGTCGGACGGGTAAGGGTTTTGAACGGGGTGGCGCGTAGTGTTGCATTTCTTCCGGTGATGGTTCAGAATGCTCGACTGTTGGCGTTGGAGGATTTATTGTTCGGCGTGGTGGGCGTTGTGTTTGGGTGTCGTGAGTTCAAGTCTCAAGCAAGACCTACCGCGGCGACCAGTGGTGCTCAACGACCCGCCCCGGCGAGTGCAGCCTGGTGACGACCGGCCGCGTCATGCTCACCCGCCTCCCACGCCCCCAGTCTTCCTCTCCATGCTCCACGCCTTGCGGCGAGAACTCAACAACGGAAGGGGATGAGTCAGATTGTCGGTGCGTTGACCATTCAAAACGTTGTGAGTATAAAAGAACGTTGTAGGCAATGGAGACGTTGTACACTAAACTGCTGACCTCCGAGTGGTCTTTCGTCGCCCGGAGGTCAGCAGAGTAATGGTAAAAGGCGGTCCCGGAATCTCACAAGGCAGGGCTGGGACCAGAAGGTGCGGCCGGGGTCACCCTAACGATTGTGACGATACTGACCTTGACGGCCTCCGGCAGGTCTCCCCATGCCGCCAGCACAGCGGCAAGGTGCGGATCGGTCGCCGCTACGGCCGCCGCCCACACGGTGAGTTTCGCGGTGAGCGGCTCGGCAGCGGATTCGCAAGTGTTCGATTGGTCGGACCTTGTGAAAATATCACAACGTTTTTCGACTACCAACATCCACTCTCTGTGGTTCTCTGTGTCTCTGTGGTAAAAATCAAATGTACCATCGACACACAACCAGATACACGACAACCACCGCCACGAACAGTCCGTCGGCGGTTCGCAGCCGCAGGCGGTTGAGGCTTCGGGGGGCGCCGTCGTAGCCTCGCGCGAGCATGGCCAGATGGACGCGCTGCGAGCGGTCCATGGTTCGCCCCAGGAGCGAGCCGATCGCGCCGCCCGCGCCGGCGAGTCGCTGTCGCAACCCCGCGGCCGCACCGCCACGAAAGTCGCGCGCCCGGCGGACACGCAACCCCTCGTCGATCAGCACGAACACGTACCGATACAAAAACGCCAGCGTCATCACGAGCAGCCTCGGCAAGCCCAGGCGGCGCAGGGCTTCGAGCAGCAGCGCGAACGGCGTGGTGCACATCAGCGCGGTGATCGCGAGAATGCCCAGCACGAATTTTGTCAGGACATTGGCGGCGGTGATCCATCCGCCCGGCGGCCAAAGCGTCCACGGGCCAAGGATCAGCTCGCGCGGCATGCGGTCGTACCAGGCGGCCGACAGCGTCAACAGCAGAATAAACGGGCACAGCATCGCCGCCCGGCGAATCGCGAACGCCACGGGCACGTTGCCCAGCCAAAGCATCGCCAACGGCAACACCGCCAGCGGCGCCAGCGCGACCAGCGCGTACCGGTCAAACGACACCACCACCACGCTGTACGCCAGAACGGCAAACAACTTCACGCGGGCATCCAACCGATGCACGAGCGAAGCCTGCTGCGAAAAACGATCGACGTAACTGTGATGCATGATATTGTGAGCGGGTTTTTCGTTTGCCCGACGGTGAAATCGGGCCTTACCGAAACAATTAGTTTCCGCGCGTCGCGACATTGGGATTGCTTACGACAATGCCACCGCGTCGCGACGAATTTTGCGAATAGCAGTACTGCAAGGCCTCCACCGAACCTCCGGCCATTCGTTTGATTTCTCTAAAATTGGAATCCACATGAACGCTGGTGACAATGCCGGAACAAAACGAATAGGTACCCATGGGAAACAGGATCGCCGAACACAGCAAATCCGCGAGTTGGATTCCCGCGTGATTTTCGCTGTGCCCGAACAACGGCATTTCCAGCATGTTGGACAACGAGTCGCTGGCTCCGAATTTCTGGGTAAAGACCGAATGGGAAACATTGGCGTTTTGTGCTTTGCGCCGACTGTCGGCGACAATAAGCCCCGTGTCGTTTGTTGACGCCAGGTAATGCTGAAAGTGCCGACAAATATCCTGAATGGCAGAGGTATATACAGAGGTTCCGTTGAACGGACACCCAATGCCCTTAATGAACATCTTGCCAAGCACAACCACGTTCATGGATTTCAACAGGGCAAGGAGTTCCTGCAAAAACATCAGACTGTGACGCGACATCCTCCTGTTTCCACTTCGTACGTCATTTCGGATATTCGAGCCTTTTACTTCTCTCATGATCATGTCAAGATGCGTGCCGACCTCCATGGAGGTTTTATAGAACCGCTTTTTCAGATGAATGAAATGGTGCGTGACGGTTTTCAACGAGCCGGAGTCGATGACAACACCTGCCAAAACAAACAGCGGTTGAATGGGAGAATCGTGTGACGGGAGTGAACCCAGGCAGCCCGCCTCGTCCACGTAGCATATTTTCATCGGTTCTCCAAATAAAAACACTGCGGCCGCGCCATAACGCGACCGCAGGACTTGCCGCCCGGTTTCCCGGTTCGGCGTCACCGTCCATCATGTGTGGACGGCAAATCTTATTTCATAATCCATTGTAGCGATCGTGTTCGGAATCCGTCAATACATTTCATGTCATGTTGTTGTTCGCTCGTTCGCTACGCGGTCACGTGGTTGCTTCTGCGCCTCAGCAGCCGCGCGACTCCATAGACGAGTCCCAGGGTGACGACGGTGCCGAGGAGGCCGGCGAGACTTGTCCAGCCGCTGACGTTGGGGTCCCAGTGCGCAAGCTCGTCGCCCATGGTGGCGTGTGCTACCTCGTCGTCGGCTGGATCGGCCTGGGGTTTGGTGTAATCGGGCAGCAGAACGATGGCTTCCTGGATGGCGTTGGCTCGCGCGACGGCGGGGGTCTCGTTGTGGATGACCACGGGGCCGTTATTGCGTTCGGGGGCGAGGCTGGCGTCCAAGCCGTCGTGGTGGGTGCTGACGAACCACGCGCCCACACCGGCCAACAACAGGGCGGCGCCCAATATCGAGACCAGCACGGCGGCATAGCCAGGCCTGCCCGCCGCATCGTGCGGAATGGCAGACGGAACGTTGTGGGAGGCCAGTCCATCGCCGGCACGACCGAACAATTGCGGACGGGTGCGCTGGAGATACGCTAACACGGCGAAGGTGATGGCGCCCTCCGCCAGGCCGATCACCACGTGCACGCCGACCATGGCGGCGAGAAACGTGGTCAGTGGGATGAGCAACACGCCCGAGGCGGCCACCTGGAGCGGCACCAGGGCGGCCCCGGCCACCACGCCGGCCGTCGCACCAACCCACGCGGCCAGGTACAGCCGACGCGGCGACGCGATGGCCCCCCGCAGCATTCGGAACAGTCCGCCGCCCAGCAGGGCGGGCACCACGCCGATATTAATGATGTTGCACCCCAACGCCAGCAGCCCGCCGTCAGCGAAGAGAAGGCACTGGACCATCAGAATGGCCGTCATCGTGAGAATGGCCGCCCAAGGCCCCAGCAACACGGCCAACAGCACCGCGCCGCCCAGATGCCCGCTGACGCCTGGCAGCACGGGAAAATTGATCATCTGCGCGGCGAAGACGAACGCCCCCATCACGCCCATCAGCGGCAGCGTGGCCGGGTCGAGCGTCCGCCGCGCCCGCCACGCGGCGACGCACACCACAACGGCCGCCAACACAATCGTCCCCGCGGCTACGGGCAGCGAAAGCAATTCATTCGGCATATGCATGGCCAGCGTCGTGAACATCGTGGAGTCTCCTTCTTCTTGACGAATCGTAATAATTTTACAGGATTTCGTATTACGAATCAACGAGGATATGGCTCTGCCTGTTTGCGTTGTAAAACGTGCCGCACGGAAACATGTTTCCGTGCGGCACGTTTTACAACGCAAACAGGCAGAGCCATATTTACGACTCGCTTATTTTCCGATGTATGTCGCCTTGATGACGTTTTGTGTGACGTCGGTGATTTCGAGGATGTCGTCCATGGCGGCGTCAATTTTTTCGGCGAGGTCTTTGGCGGAGATGGTGCTCTGGATCGCGCAATCGGCGATGCTGTTGCTGAATTCGGTATTAACCTCGGTAATGTTTTTGATTTTGAGCAGCTCGGCCTTGAGCGTCCTGACCTGGCCGAACTTGATGCCCTCGACGTATAGTTTGATTTCGCCGCCGCCGGTGAGGAACTGTTGCCAGTTTTCGATGAGCCTGATCTTAATCTTTCCAGCGATCACGTCGGCTTCGAAGGCCAGCGCCTGCTTGGCGGCGGATTCGGGCACCTGTTGCACGCCTCGGGCGGGGCGGTTGGTGTTGCCGGTGACGGAGGCTTCGATTTCGGCGGTGTCGCTCTTGAAGACTTTCACGTTGGACTGGGCTTCATACGTCGCCATGGCCACGCCGCCGGGGCGCGAGTCGTTGCCGCGGTTGGCGTCGGCGGTGCCGTAAATGAAAATCTGCGCCCCGAACCGCTTGGCAATCGCCTGCACTTTGTCCGGTTTGTCGTCCGCAAGGGCGGCCTGGAGATCCCGCTTGTCGATCTCCTTGAGCTGATCGCGATCCACCAGCGCAAAGCCGCTGTCCTTGAGCGCGCCCTCGATCTTCGTCTGCACCGTGGACATCGCGACGGTCTTCTTATCCACGCGTTCGTTGATCACCACGAGAATTTTCGGCCTGCCGATGTCTTGCAACAGCCCCTGGACGACAAGCCACTCGTCCTCGACGCCCTGGATGGACACCTCGGCCGATATTTTCACCGTCCACGTGTCGTCGATCTTCGACTGCTGGGCGCTAATCTCTTTGTACGAATGGATGAAGCCCGTCGACTTGGCCAGGATCGTGTCCTTGACGAGCTGGAAATCGCGGGTCTGGCTGTGCGAAGAGATGATCGTGCCGGACCCCTTTTCGACGGCGTTTCGCTTGGCGTCTTTGAGCGCGTCCTCCTTGGAGATGCCCGAGCCGGTGACTTCCACCGTCACCAGTCCGTTCTTGGCCGCCCACGCGGGAACCGCCCACGCCGCCATCGCCGCCACCACCGCCGCCAATAGGATTCGTGTCATGGTAATCGTCCTTCCTGCCCAAACGTCTGCCGGACCAATTCAGGCTGTTAGACTATTAGGCTGTTAGACGGTCAGGGAGAGGCTTATGCATCATCAGGCCAACTTTTTCATAAGCCCGCGCCTAACAGTCTAACAGCCTAATAGTCTAACAGCCTGGGTGCGTCACTACTCGACGACCGTGCGGGTCACCGTTTCCGACGTCGTGCTTTCGGTGTGGACCTTGTGCTTGTTACAGCCCGTCAAGGGCACCAAGGCCAGTATCGCCAATACCATCAGTGCGGAAATTAATTTTTTCATGGTGGTTTCTCCTGGGGTTTCCGTTGGTTACTTCACGCCCACCGTCTTGCTGTAGTGCATGACGATGTTCCACAGCGGCTGGGGGTCGATCTCGACGGTGACTTCGACCGAGCCGTCGGGGTTGACCTTCTGGCTGCCGTCGACGACGTACGCGCCCTGCTGGAACGTCATGACGGCCGTCTGGATCTCATCGTGTTCCGTCACGAAATCCCGCACGAGCGTGCTGGAGTGAATTTGCAGCCCGTGGATGCGTTCGGCCAGTTTGCGGCGGGCGTCCAGCTCCGCGCCGCGGAGGGCCATCAGACGAGCCTGGGCGGCGTTCTTGTTGTTGGAGTCCATGGCGGCCGAGCCGGTCTCGCTCAGCACGGTCGGCCATTTCTGGACGGTCTTGATCGTCTCGATCACCACGGCGGGCACGTCCTTCATCAGGTCGTCGCGAACGACGCCCATGCCGCGCTCGACGATCTCCTTGCGGTCGATCTTTTGCACGCGTTCCTCGAACGTCTTGGCCCGATTGCCCTGGAATTCCTTCATCGACTTGACGGTCGTGACGATCGTTTCGAGCGTGACGGCCATCTCCACCTCGACGACCGGTTCGTTCTCGTGATAGAGCACGCTGACTTCGCGGGCGCCCCGCAGCAGCGCGGAGGTGAGGGCGTTGATCTCGTCCTTCTCGGTCACGAAATCGCGAACGAGCGTCTGGCTGTTAATCTGCGTGCCGGCGATGCGTTCCACCAGGCGGCGCATCGCGTCGACGCGGGCGGCGCGGACCGCGCCGAGCCGGCCCTGGGCCTTGACGTTCTCCAGCCAATACTTCCGCGCGGCGGCGCTCATGTAGTCCATGCTCTCGATATTGGTGCCCTTGACCACCAGGATCGGATCCTCCTCGGCCCATTCCTGGCGCGGCGCGCCGTTGCCGGTGGCCGTCAGCACCCGCCGCTCGACGGACTGCGTGATCTGCGAAAAATCGGTCCCCTTGAACTTACTGCCCTTGTAATAGCGGTCGCGGATTTCCTTCAGCGTCGTCGTCACCTCCTCGATGGTGACTTCCATCGTCACGGCGCAGGCGCCGTCTTCCTCGTACCGGACGCTCTTTTCGCGCATGCCGTTCAGGAAGGCCGACATCGACGCGTAAATCACGTCCGACTCGGTAACGAAGTCCTTCACGACCGTCTCGGAGTCGATCTGAAGCCCGTTGATCTGCTCGCTGAGTTGGCGGATGGCGTCCACGCGGGCCGCCCGCTGCGCCAACAGCCGATTCTGCGCCGACTTCGCGTCCGCGGCACCCTGCGCGAACGACGGAGCCACCACACCCAAGGCCACCAAGGCCAGCACCAGAGTTTGCACACTGCGTTTCATACCAGATCTCCTTAAAGGATTACTCATGTATCGGCGTTTCACGCGCGCCAACATCAGGATTCAACCTACGCACACGGCGTAAACCCACGCCGCGCCTCTCTGATATCAGTGTCGCGTCTCAGCCAAAGGTTAGTGTAACCGCAAAAATTTGTCCGCCGCCAGCCTTTTTTACCCTCAGAAAGCCACTAGCCACCAGCCACTAGCCATCAGGGGTTTCGAGACCCGACGGTAAAATCGTACATCCCGTTCGAGAGAGCGGCCTCGCGGCTTCGCTGACTCATACGTCAAACTCTCATTACGTACTCCGACAGTATGCCCTGGTTTACAGCCAATCTCGCCATACCTGGTGGCTTGTGGCTTGTGGCTTGTGGCTTGTGGCTTGTGGCTTCTGTCCTTACCGTCTCACCCGTTCCAGCGCGGCGGCGTAGCGGGTGTCCTTATTCAAGCCGACCGCCTTGGCGTACATCTTGCGTGCGGCGGCGAAATCGCCTTTGGCTTCGTACATCAAGCCCGCGTTGAAGGCCGCCCCGTGGTCCTTGTCGTTCTGGTCCAAGGCTACGTGATACTGGTCCAACGCGCCGTCGTAGTCGCCCGACAACGCCAACACGTTGCCCGCCTTGACCGCCGGATTTTTCCCACTGGCCAGGGGCACCTCCACGCGAACCGTGTGCGGACTGATCGTCGCCACGAAATCCCGCACGCCGCGGTCAATCAACGCGTCCACGATCACGTCGGTTGCCGGCGCGTCGCCCGAACCGCCAAGGACCATCTTGCCGATCGAATTGCGCTTGTCGTCGCGGTCGCTGTCGTAACTCAACGCCTTCGGAGCCTGCGCCGCCAACGTGCTGCCCGTGCCAAGATCCACCAGCTTGAAACTCATCGTCACCGTCGCGAAATACCTGGTGTAGCCTTCCGAGGTAGGCCCGCTCCTGCCAACCTTCGTCCGCGACGCGGCACGCTGCTCGGTGCTGACCTGCGTATGAATGTACACGATCCCGTCGATCGTCTTGAGCTTGCCGATGTGCTGGGAGGCCGCGTCGGGATCGCCGAACGCCGTCTGCAAATCCTGCTCTTCCAACATCTTCCGCAACGCCGATCGCTCCACCAGGGCATACCGGGTCTGCGCGTTGGACTCCTTGAGCAGATCAATCATCTTGTCCGCGGCCACGGGCCCCCAGCGGGCGTCGGATTTCCTGCCCTCCTCGGGCTGAACCGCCAGCGTCCTGATCTTGGCCGGGATCTCCACCCGCGCGGGCTGATCGTACGACAGGACAAACGCCCCGCCGCCCTTCTCGCCGCATCCGCCCAGCCAGGCCGTTCCACACACCGCAACCGCCAACCCCGCCACACGCCACGAAACATTCATCGAAACTCTCCTTCAATAAATCCCATCGGAGAAACACCGCCATCCCATTATCACGAAACGGCGAGGAAACAACAATCGTGAAATTCGTTGCGACACGTCAACGCACGCATTCGCGTGACATCGGGGTGAACAGGGACCGTTTGTTCATCGGAAGCCGTTTCGTTAACTCGTTGATTCGTTAACCCGGGAAACTACGCTAATCACGCCGTCAGCGAGTTGACCAGTTAACGAGTCAACGAAAACGTCCCCTCGGACAAACGGAATGATTTCTCCGCCACGCCACGAAAATGCGTTTGTCCACGATAAATAAACCGTTTGACACCACCGTCCGATGCGCGTACACTTCCGAATCCGTTTTGTATCGTAACCAACGGTTTATCGCAAACCTTTACGGAGAACGCAGACATGGCAAAGCAGAAGTTCGTGTATTTCTTCGGCGGCGGCAAGGCCGAAGGCAAGAAGGAGCAGAAGGCGCTGTTGGGCGGCAAGGGCGCCAACCTGGCGGATATGTCCAGCCTCGGGCTGCCCGTCCCCCCTGGCTTCACCATCACCACCGAAGTGTGCGACCTGTTCTACAAGCTCGGCCGCAAATACCCCGCCGGACTGACCGAACAGGTCACCGAGAACATCAAGAAGCTCGAAAAGACCAGCGGAAAAACCTTCGGCTACGGCAAGAATCCGCTGCTGGTCAGCATTCGTTCCGGCGCGGCCGCCTCGATGCCCGGCATGATGGACACGGTCCTCAACCTCGGCCTGAACGACGAAACGCTCCAGAGCCTCATCGCCCTGACCAACAACGAACGGTTCGCCCTGGATGCGTATCGCCGCTTCATGCAGATGTTCGGCGACGTGGTGCTGGGACTGAATCATGACGACTTCGAGCACGCGCTGGAGTCCGTCAAGGCCGCCCGTGGCGCGAAGCAGGACACGGACCTCGATGTCGACGGTCTCCGCGCCGTCGTGGCCGGTTACAAGGCCGTGTACAAAAAGGCCGGCAAGGAGTTCCCGCAGAACGCCCGCGAGCAGCTCAACGCGTCCGTCAACGCGGTGTTCGGTTCGTGGAACAACCCCCGCGCGATCAAGTACCGTCAGCTCAACGACATCCGAGGCCTGCTGGGCACCGCCGTCAACGTGCAGGCGATGGTCTTCGGCAACATGGGCGACGACAGCGGCACGGGCGTCTGCTTTACGCGTAACCCGTCGACGGGCGAGAACAAGTTCTACGGCGAGTACCTCATGAACGCCCAGGGCGAAGACGTCGTCGCGGGCATTCGCACGCCCGAGTCGATCGACAAGCTGGCGGCTGTGGACAAGAAGTCGTACCAGCAGCTCGTCGCCATTCGCAGCAAGCTCGAGAAGCACTACAAAGACATGCAGGACATGGAGTTTACCATCGAAAAAGGTACGCTCTACATGCTCCAGACCCGCAACGGAAAACGGACCACCGCCGCCGCGGTGAAAATCGCGATCGACATGGTCAAGGAGCGCCTCATCGACGAGAAGGAAGCCGTCTGCCGCGTCGCGCCGAAGGATCTCGACCAATTGCTGCACCCGGTGTTCGATCCGAAGGCCGAAAAAGCCGCCCAACTGCTGGGCAAGGCGCTGCCGGCCAGTCCCGGCGCCGCCACCGGCCGAGTTGTGTTCTCCGCCGACGAAGCCGAAGCCTGGGCCGCCAAGGGTGAGAAGATCATTCTCGTCCGCGTCGAGACCTGCCCCGAGGACATCGGCGGCATGCACGTGGCCGAGGGCATCCTGACGGCCCGCGGGGGCATGACCAGCCACGCCGCCGTCGTCGCCCGCGCCATGGGCACCACCTGCGTCGCGGGTCTGGAAACCGCCGTCATCAACTACAAGACCAAGACCGTCTCCTTCCCCGGAAACGTCGTGCTGAATGAAGGCGACTGGATGAGCCTCAACGGCTCGCTCGGAACGGTGTACAAAGGCCAGATCGCCACGATCGAGCCGCAGCTCACCGGTTCGTTCGGACAGATCATGAAACTCGCCGACAAGTACCGCCAGATCGGCGTCCGCACCAATGCCGACTCGCCCAATGACACCGAAGTCGCCGTCCGCTTCGGCGCCGAAGGCATCGGCCTGTGCCGCACCGAACACATGTTCTTCGAAGGCGACCGCATCATCGCGATGCGCGAAATGATCCTCGCCGACGACGCCGCGGGCCGGGCCAAGGCCCTGGCCAAGCTGCTGCCGCACCAGCGGAACGACTTCATCGGCATCTTCAAAGCCCTCAAGGGCATGCCCGCGACCATCCGCTTCCTCGATCCGCCGCTGCACGAGTTCGTCCCGCACGACGAAGCCGGCCAAAAGAAAATGGCCGACGCCATGGGCGTCTCCGTCGCGACGGTCAAGGCCAAGGTCGACAGCCTCCACGAGTTCAACCCGATGCTCGGGTTCCGCGGCTGCCGTCTGGGCATCGTCTATGCCGAGATCACCCGCACGCAGGCCCGAGCAGTCATCGAAGCCGCCTTCGCCGTCAAGGGCTGCAAGCCGGAAATCATGATCCCGCTCGTGGGCCACGTCAAAGAACTCGCCCACCAGAAGCAGATCGTGCTCGACGTGCTCGACGAAGTGAAGAAGGAAAAGAAGGTCACCAAGCTGCCGTTCGACCTGAAAATCGGCACGATGATCGAAGTGCCCCGCGGCGCGGTGACGGCCAACGAAATCGCCAAGGAAGCCGAATTCTTCAGCTTCGGCACCAACGACCTGACGCAGATGGGGTGCGGCTTCAGCCGTGACGACGCCGCCAAGTTCCTCAATCCGTACGTCGAGGAATTCAGCATCTTCGACTACGATCCGTTCCAGACGCTCGACCGCGACGGCGTGGGCCTGCTGATGCGGATCGCCGTCGAAAAGGGCCGCCAGACCAACCCGGACATCAAGCTGGGCATCTGCGGCGAGCACGGCGGCGACCCGTCGAGCGTGGAGTTCTGCCACATGGTCGGTCTGACGTACGTCTCGTGCAGCCCGTACCGCGTCCCGATCGCCCGCCTCGCCGCCGCCCAGGCCGCCATCAAACACGGCGCGCCAGGCGAAGCGTTCGGCATGGCCAAGAAAGCCAAAAAGGCCGCGAAGAAAAGCAAAAAGTAAGCTGTCGTAAAACGGTAGTAAACGAAAAACCCCTCGGAAATCCACAATTTCCGAGGGGTTTTTCTATACAGGCCAACCGCGGATATGGCTCCGCCTGTTTGCGTTGTCGAATGTTATGAAAAGCAAAATGTCCGCTTTTCATAACATTCTGCAACGCAAACAGGCGGAGCCATCGCGATGCGGTTTTCGTCTCACCACCAGCCCAGCGCGTGGTACACAATCACGTACGCCCAGTTGACCAACAATAAAACGACGGCGATGATCCACGCCCACCTGCGAGCAACAGGCGACAACGTGATCTCCACCCGGCGGGCGAAGAGGGCCCTGCCCAGCGCGTCCAGCGCCGCGGCGGCGCCCAGTGTGAACACGAGCGGATTATACAGCCACGCCTGCACCGCCTGGCCGTGGAGGAGGGCAAGCACGCCTCGGGTTGCGCCGCATGTGGGGCACGGCAGCGAGGTCAGGCGGCGGAGGAGACACAGCGGGAGCGCATCGCCGTGGCGTTGAGAGAGGAGGACGTCGATCGCGACAAGCCCAAGCCAAACAAGGACGATCGCCACCGCCCACATCGGCCAGCGGGGCCAGCGGCGGCAGGCTGTCAGGCGCAGACGCATGCGGAAACGCGCAGACGTGACGCGGGCGTCTCGCCCACAACCGGACTCGGAAAACCTTGATGTTTTCATGGCATCAACTTTGTGGAACGGTCGCGAGGGCAAGATGCCCTCGCCACACGCGGGCGAGACGTCCGCGTCACGTACGATGCGGCAGACGCATGCGTCAGGGCTTCCGTAGTTGGCCGTCGCGTCCGCCGTTTTCGAGGAAGGTGGCCGCGTCGGGCACACTGGGGAATCCCTCGATGGCGGTCAGGACGTAGTTGGTCGTGGAGTTGTCCCGCAACGGGCGGATCTGGAGAAATTCCGGGTCGTGGCTGAGTTTCCGCAGGTCGGCCAGGCTGTTGTACGCGATCAGTCCGCAGTACTCCTGCGTGCATTGGCCCATGTAGATCATCCGCGTCAGGCCGTACAAAAGCACCCGCGCCCCGTACCGGTCGAGGATCGGCTGCACCCGGCGGAGGTAGGCCGCGTAATCCTTCTCTTTGCCGCTCACGATGTCGAAGAGGTTCAATACGACGATCACGAAAAACTCCAGTGGCGTACGGTAAGTGTACCACGGCGGCAAGCCATATCAACGTCCCGCCAATTTTTTCGCCTCCGCTTCCACGTTGCGGAACAGCCACATATTTTCGCGCAAGCGGGAGGGCTTGCTTCGCGTCAGCCAGAGGGCTTGGAATCGACCTGCCGTGCGGGCGGTTTGGCTGGCCAGGGTTTTCAGTTCGCGTGATGGCACCGATTGCCCGGCGCGGAGGGCGATGGCGGCGAGGCCTCGGCGGCAGGCGAGGGTGTCCATCTCGGCGGCGAGGACGAACTCGCGCAAGGCGGTGCGTTCGAAGGCGTCCATGCCCGCCGGCGGGGTCGGCCAGATGGACGGGTCGCTCAGTTGCGAAATGATTTGCCGCAGGCCTGGCGCATGCATGAAGTCGATGGTTTTGTTGAACCAGCCGGGCGGCATCTTTTTCCAACCCATCAGCGGTTCGATCAATCCCCAGTAGAGGTCGGCGTTGCGGATCGGCTCGCCGGCGTGGCAGAGCAGGTAGCTGTTGCCCAGCAGGTCGAGGGCGACGGCGAGCTTGTTGGTAAATTTCTCGTCGCGTTTCCCGAGCGTCCCGAACGCGTGGTGGCAGAAGGTTCGCGTGAAGGCGGCTTCGTCGGTGGTGACGGCCTGGCCGTTCCAGCTCTGGGCGGCCCCGTGGGCGAAGCCGTGCAAACTCGCGCCCAGCAGGTTGCGGTGGAGGCAGTCGCCCCAGTCGGTGTTGAGCAGGCCCTCCGCGCCGCGTTTGCGGCCTTCGGCGGCAAACTGGCGGATGTTCCCCATCGACTCGTGCATACGCGAGCCGTGACTCTGCCAGCCGTTCGTGCCGGGACAGACCACCTGCGGCAGCCCCGCGTCGGCGATCTCTTTACTGCGGGGAATGCGAAGCCCGTCGATGTCGTAATCCCAGTTGAGCATCACCAGGTCGCGCGGCAGTTGCGGCAACAGGCCGGGATGCTCCAGCAGAATGTCCGACCACAAGTTGACCCGCTTGCCGTGCCGCTGGCAATGGCCGTGCAGCTTCATGATGAAGTCGAGATACACTTGCCCCTTACCAATTTTTTCCGCGCGGGCCTTGCTGCGGCCTTTGCCCAGGTCGAACGTTTCATCGCAGCAGATGTTGAAATCGACGGCCTCGAAGAGCGGCAGGAATTCGTCGTACAACTCGCCCATGAACTTCGCGGCGGCCGGGTCGGTCGGGCAGAGGGACATCAGCCCCCACGCGCCCGCGACGGCCCCCTCGGGCGTCTCGGCCAGGTGGTTGTACTCCGGCAGGCAGAGCGTTTTTTCCATGTGCCCGAAGCTCGACAGCGAGCCGATGAACCGCACGTGGTGGCGACGACAATGGTCCTGCACGTCAAGCAGTTCTTCAGGCGTGAACGGACTGAATCCTTTGCCGATGGCGGGATGACGGTGAAACGTGAACGTGTTCTCGATGTAAAGCTGAAGCTCGTTGATTTTCCATCGCGCCAGCCGCTCGACCAACGCTTTGAGCGTCGCGACGGTGGGCACCTTGCCACGCGAGCAGTCGTGATACACGCCTCGCCTCGCGAAGTCGGGCCAATCCTCGATGATCTGGCAAGGCAAATTTTTCCCGTGCACAGCCAGCAGTTCGCGAAGGGTCTGCACACCGTAATACGCGCCGCGGTCGGTGGTGGCGGTGACGGTCGCGCCGTCGGGCGTGATCTCCAGCCGATACGCGTCACCCGCCACGGCGGCCGTCACGGCATCGGACCCGCAAATCGCCAACCGCGGCGCACGTTGAATGCGAACCGCCGCCGGCCCCGCCGCGTTACGCCGAATCGCCGTCCGCGCACCCAGCCGGGACAAATCACCGGCCAACTGCCCCAGCGGCAACCCATCGGCCGCGGAGGGACTGGCCAGCGTGCAGGCGGCGGGCAGTTTCAACGTGCCGGGCTTCGACGTTACGCGTTTGGGGGGAATCAACAACGAATGATGCGCGGAATTCATGGCGACTCCTTTATGGTTTTGCGATCGTGTTCGCACACTTCACCGCGAACTCCGCGGCGGGTCAAGGGAAAACGCGAGGACTTTCAGGGCAATCGCATCTTAAAAGGCCCATTTTTCGGCTGTAGGCTGTGGGCTGTAGGCTGTAGGTTGATTTTCCTTTGCGAAACATCGATCGCAAAGGCATGTCTCCTACAGCCTACAGCCTACAGCCCACAGCCTTTTCGCGAAAAAACGCGGAATTTAGATGCGATGGCCCTGTGGGAACTTTCCGTTCTCGCGGCATAGGCGAAACACCCGTTCGAGGGAAACAAGCCAGTAGCCAATAGCCAGTAGCCATCAGGTATGGCGAAGCCCGCTGCACATCACACGATCCTGATTGTCGTCACACACATAGCATGTTCCCGCTTTCATTGACTTTTCGCTCTCGTCTTTCCATACCTGTTGGCTACTGGCTACTGGCTTGTCTCCCCTCGAACGAATCTCTCGGAACGGAAAAAGCCACGCCGTCTACGGGTCGTTCCGCGTCACCCGGTGTGGTACACTGTCGTCGTGATGACGTTGGCGACTATTTTTTCCGTGCTGGAATGGGCCAATCCGTGGGCATTGCCGGCGGCGGTTGTGGTGATGCTGCCGTGGTGGCTTCGCGCGATGGCGCGTCGGCGCGGGCAGGGGGTATCGTGGTGGGCCTGTGCGTTGCAGAGTACCGCCCTGCTGGCAGTGACGTTGGCACTGGCGGGGCCAATGGCGCCGCGAGCCGGCCAGGCGGGGCGGCCTTGGCTGGTGCTGCACGACGCGTCGGCGTCGATGCGCGGGCAGGCCGACCTGCCCTGGCCTGACGGCACGCCGCGCGAAGACTACGCCTTCGCCGCCTCGCTGCACGCGGGGCGGGGAACAGAACTCTCGCCCGTCGACCGACGACAAACCCACGTCGCCGCCGCCCTGCGATTGGCCAACGACGCACGATTCGCCGGCGCCGTCCTCCACACCGACGGCCAATTCCAGGACAATTTCGCCGCCATCGCCCCAGCCGCCCGCGCCCTGGCGGAGGCCGGCGTGCCCATATTCATCGTCCCCGCCGACGCGCCGCCCGCCGACGCACGCATCCAAAACCTCACCGCCCGACAAAGCCCCGACGGACAACGCAACGAAATCACCGTCACCGTCGCCGCCAATGCACGACAAATCCGACACCTCCGCGTCACCCGCGAAGACATACGTGGCGAGGACGTCTCGCCCTCGCGTCCCGCGAGCATCCTGCCCACGTCCGGAGGAGAAGACGATTTGTCGTCCTCCAACGGCCAGGCCAATAGAACGCACAACGCGGGCGAGACGCCCGCGTCACGTGACACCGTCGTCCTGCTCGATCGTCCGCTGAACCTGATGCCCGACGACGCACAGGCCATCCGCGTCGTCGACGCCCAGCCGCCCACCGGTGTCGCGCGATATCGTGCGGAGCTTTCCCCCGCCGACGCGTTTGCAGAAAACGACGCCGCGCAAATCGTCCTGCCGCCAGTGACGCGGCGAGTCGCCGTCATCGCCGACGCATCCGTGCCGCCGCCCACGCTGAACTTCCCCGCCGTCGATCGCTTCACACCCGACGCCACGCCGTCCACCGATGCCCTGCTCGCCTACGACGCCGTGCTCGCGTTCGACCCCACCGGGCACACCCTCCGCGACGCCGCAACCGGCCTGGCCAACTACGTCCACGCCGGCGGCGGACTCGTGCTCGTCGGCACCGGGCCGTTCGGCTCCCCCGCCGACGCCAACACGCCGCTGGCCCGCGCCCTGCCCCTCCTGACCAACCCGTTCCAACGTCGCCCCATGAAACTCTTCGTCGTCCTCGACGCCAGCGGTTCCATGGCCGAATCCGTTGCCAGGCCAGGACAACGCGAACAAATCAAGTTCCATCTCGCCGTCGAGGCCGTGCTGTCGCTCCAGCCACACCTGACCGCCGCCGACCGGCTGGTCGTCGTCACGTTCGCCAATCAGCCGCGACGCGTCTACGACAGCGGCGACCGCCCCGCCGACTTCGCCGCCCTCAAACAAGCCCTGGACGCAATCCACCCCACGGGCGGAACCGCCGTCGTGCCCGCGCTCGACGCCGTCGCGGAATCACCAAACCTCGCCGGCCGACAGGGACTTGTCCTCCTGCTCTCCGACCTGCGGACCGAACCCTTCGACGCCGCCGCCATGGCCGACACACTTCGCCAGGCGGAATTGGCCCTCGCCGTCGCCGCCGTCACCTCACCCGACGACGACGCCTCGCCGCCGCTGCACGCGCTCGCCGAAGTAATGCGCGGGCCGTTCGTCGCCCTCTCCACGCTCGAAGGCTTGGCCCGCGTGTTCGCGGACTTCCTCCGTCAAGGCCGAGGCGACGCGATCCGACGCGACGGACCGTTCGCTATCACCGCCGACACGCCGCTGGGCCAACCGTTCGATCCGCCGCCGGTGCACGAATATTTTCTCACCGCCCCGCAACCGGACGCCCTCGTGCTCGCCCGCGCCGGCGACGATCCCCTGCTCGCCACGCGAACCGCCGGACTCGGACGAACCGTAAGCCTCGCCCTGCCAATCGCCGCCAATCAAAACGCCGATTGGCCCCATTGGCCAGGCTGGAACGCGTTCCTCGATGCCGCCCTCGCCTGGGCCGCACGACCCGCCGCCTCAACCGACTTCGCCGCCACGCTCGAACGACGAGGCGACCACTGGCGGATCGAACTCACAGGCCAATCGGAAACAGGCCCCGTGAATTTGGCCGCCGTCACCGCCGCCGTGCTCGCACCCGCCCAACCCAACCAACCCGCCGACGTACGACGCATGCCGATGACGCAAATCGCGCCAGGCCGATACGAACTCACTCTCCCCGCCGATAACGCCGCCGCCGTCGCCGTCACAGGACCCGACAACCAGCCGCTCTGGCGAGGTCTCCTGCCGCAACTCCCCCCCGCCGAATTCCAACACCTCGGCGCCAACGAAAACACCCTGCGCACCCTGGCCGAACTGACCGGCGGACAACTCATCACCTCCGACGAACTCCGCACGCAACTACACGAACGCCATATACGCGAACTGACGCCGCTATGGTGGGGATTCGCGATCGCCGGCGTTGCCCTCATGCTCACCGAATGGGCACTGACGCGAACACGGAGGAAGGCTGGTTGAGAACTACTCGTCTCGCTGCGGATACATCCGCGTCAGCCAGGCGGCGGTGCGGACGGGCAGGTCGCCGTCTTCGATCGCCTGGCGGATCGCCCGCATGAACGTCGCGAAAAAGTGGAGATTGTGAATCGTCACGAGCGTCGGGCCAAGCATTTCCTTGGCCATGAAGAGGTGTCGCAACGTGCCACGCGAGAAATGTTGGCAGGTGTAGCAGGCGCAGCCGTCTTCGAGCGGGGCGCGGTCGGCGGCATGGACGGCGTTTCGCAGCCTGACGCGGCCTTGCCAGGTGAAGGCCTGCGCATTGCGTCCGTTGCGTGTGGGCATGACGCAGTCGAACATGTCGATGCCGTTGGCGACGGCGGCGAGGATGTCGCGCGGCTCGCCGACGCCCATGAGGTATCGCGGCTTGGCGTGCGGCAGCATCGTGTCGATGTGCGTCAGCACGGAGACCATCGCGTCGTGGCCCTCGCCGACACTCAGCCCGCCCACCGCGTAGCCGGGCAGATCCAGTGCCACCAGCGCCGCCGCGGACTGCTGACGCAAATCCAGATGCAGCCCGCCCTGCTGGATGCCGAAGAGCGCCTGCGGTGTGGCGTCGGGGCGGAGGGCGCGCATGCGGTCGGTGGGCGACAGCCACGCGTCGCGGCAGCGGGCCGCCCAGACGGCCGAGCGAACGACGGCCTCGGCGACGTGCGACTTTTCCGCGGGAATCGGCGGACATTCGTCCAACTGCATGATGATGTCCGCGCCGAGCAATTGCTGCGTTTCAACGGCCGACGCGGGCGTCAGCTCCACCTTCGAGCCGTCGATGTGCGATTGAAACACCACCGCGTTGTCGTCGATCTTCCGCCGGTGCGACAGGCTGAACACCTGGTACCCGCCGCTGTCGGTAAGAATAGGCCCCGGCCAGCCCATCACGGCGTGAAGCCCGCCGAGTTTGGCGATCGTCTCAGGCCCCGGCCGAAGCAGCAGATGATACGTATTGGCGAGGATCATCTCCGCCCCTGCCGCCGCCAACTGATCGGGCGTGATGCCCTTGACCGTGCCGGCCGTGCCGACCGGCATGAACGCGGGCGTTTGCACCGCGCCGTGCGGCGTAGTCAACTCACCACGTCGGGCTTTGCCACATTGAGATTGTATCGAAAACATCATAAGTCAATTCGACTTCGTGAAGACCGAGCGGGATTACACGGATTAAGAGATTAGAGCGGTTCCAGCTTGCGCGGCGACTGTTGGCCGTCGCCGAGGACGAGCCAGGCCTGGAGGCCGAAGCAGCCGATGCAACGCATCGGCGATGCAGGCCGACGCCGCATGGCGACGCCGCAGGCAGGCCAGCAGTCACCACGCAAGCTGGAACCGCTCCAGAGGATTTTTTTGTTTTACGTCGTGCCGCACAGCAATCCTTCAATCCTTAAATCCGTGTAATCCCGCTCGGTCTTCACGAAGTCACATAAACGTGCGCTTGACGGCCGGAACGTCCTAACATCGCAAACCGGCAAGCCAGTAAAAACAGTCTGGTGATACGAAATTTTACTTCTTCATCAACACCTTCGCGTTGTACTCGCCGCCATTCAACAGGTGAATCAGTGGTTTGGGTCGGTCCGTGCCTTCGACCCACTCGGGCCTGGCTGCCCAGGGCGTCACGCTGAGCACGCCGGTCATGTCCATCCAATGTTGCAGCCGCGCCGGGGCGAGATTCCAGGTCATGTGCAGATGGTTGGCAGGGGCGTATTGTTTGTACTCGGCCATGCTCGCGTAGGCGGGCACGACGAACGTGTGAGGCCAGGACCAGTTGCTGGTTTTGCAGACGGCCTCGGAAAGTTTGTCGGGCATGGCGACGGTGGTGGCTTCGTCCCAGACCAGGCTGAACATGGAGTTGAGGGCGCTGAACGCCATGCGGCCGGCGATTCCCTTGATGCCGCCGGGCGTGACGAACGTGACGCTGTTGCCGCCGCCGGGGAAATAGCCGTCGTCGGCGATGGGCAGGGTCACGCCCTTCATGCAGGCCGACGCGTCCGCGCCCGGTTTGCCCGCCCAGTTGAAGCTGGCCGACCCGCTGTTGTCGCCGTCGACAAACCCCCGCTGCGCCCAGACGTCCTTCTTGGTGAAGGGCACCTTGAGTTTCTTCGCCAGCGCCTGGATTTCCCACGGCTCCCAGACTTTGCGGAAGTCCATGAACAGCGGCGGATTTCCGCCCGACAGGTGAGTCATGAAGAGCATGGTCAGCAGGCCCTGCGCGTCGGCCTCGGTGGCGAAGGGCATGGCGGGCTTGGGCCCGTTGTGGTCGAAGGTGGAGTTGAAGAGGCTTTCCATGGCGTCGGCGACGGGAAGCGGCAGGCCTCGCTTGTCGCTGCCCCATTCGAGCTGGCTCATGAATCCGCCGCCGACGGCGTTGAGGTCCGCCAGCAGGTCGCGAACGATGAGGTACATCGCCAGGCTGTCGGTGAACCGCGCCTCGGCCGCCGCGTCGGGCAACTCGATCTTTTTGCCAACATGCCTGGCGAACCACGCCCGCAGAGTTTTCAGTTCGGCCGCGTCGTACGACTTCTTGGCGAGCATGTCGGCCAGGAGCTTCATGTCCAGCCTGGTGATCTCCAGGCCAAACGTCCGCCGCGTCGGAATGACATGGGCCAGAGCGGTCTCCATGCCCATCGAGTCATGGCCAAAGAGAACGACGCGACGGCCTTTGATGCCCGCGGCGGTCAGCGCGGCGTAGCACCAGTCGATCAAATCATCAGCCGTCTTGTCGCTCATCTTCGGATGGGCGCCCGTGTCGGGCCAACTGCCGACGTTCAACCCCACGAGATAGCCGCTCTGGGCCAGCGCGCCCGTGACGGCGTGGGCGAACACCACGCCAGGCCTCGGACCCGAGTTGCCGCACGTGACGTTGACCGGCATGCCGGCGGGGAGTTGGGCGAGCAAACTCATGAGGGTCAACTGCGGAAATGCCCACGTGTCCGGGGCGCAGACAACGGCGTCGACTTTGGCGTCGCGGAACTGCCGTGCGACCTGGTCGGCCTCCTTTTCGCCGTCGATGAGAATCGGCGACCAGACGACGTTCACCGGCGAGCCGTCGGGCAGTGTCACGCCCCTGGCCACCACGTCGGCGACCATCTCAATGATGTTCACCGCCCGCTGCCGGTCGGCCTCGGCAATCCGTGGATCGCCCGTCGCGCAAATCCCAAACGTAAACGCCGCCGATGCCGACACACTCTCCGAAAGCCGCTTCGCCGTAACCATGGTCGTTCCTTTGCGTATGAGGTGTGTATAGGATACCAGCGACAAGCGATCAGTGACAAGCGACAAGAGAAGGCCACAACTGTTCGATATGGCTTGCCTCGTTGCGCTGTCAAAATATTCCGCACGAAAAACCGTACCCAATACAACAACCGCTGCCTTCTCTTGTCGCTTGTCACTGATCGCTTGTCGCTGCTTCCAGCACCTCCAGCCTTGCCTGGGCGAGCGGGGCGAAACGGGTGTCAACAAAGGTGTCTCGCACGCGTTCGTAGAGCGGCTTGGCGTCGTCGTCCTGGCCTAGTTTTTCGTGGCAGTACGCGATCCAGAAAAGCACCTCGGCCTGTTGCGGCCTGTCGCCGCCAGCGGCGGGCTTGGCGAGGTTCGCGTGCCGGCGGCGGATCGGGTCGAGCAACTCCAGGGCGGCCAGGTAACGCTGGTGCGAAATCCATTCGACAGCCCGGTCGATGGCGGAACGTTCCGTGTCGATTTCCTTCGGCGGATTCGGATCGATTCGCCACAGCGGCGGCTGATCAGGCGCCCTCGCGTGGTTGATCGACTCCGGCGCAAACTTGGCGCTGCATCCACACAACACCGCCAGCAGGCACGACAGGAGGATGTACCGTAACATGGGCGCCCCGCCCATGCTACGGAGAACGGACTCGCGTTTACCTATCACGGTCGGCCTCCGTGAGAAGAAGTTGTGTCTCCACCAACATGGTTCGCACGGCCGCGGGGGGATTGGCCTGCAATGCCTTCGCGACGGCGGCCTCCAGTTGCCACGCCGCCATCTGCTTGCGGAAGGCCTCCACCGCCCGCGCGTCGTCAACCCGGAGTGCCGACAGCGACATCGCCGCCACCTCGATCCGGTCCAGCAACGCTACCGTGCCGCTGTCCGCCTGCCGACGCGCCACCGCCAACCGCTGCAAAAATCGCCCGTTCACCACCGCCTGCCTCGCCGCCGAAACGCCACCCGACGAATCCGCCAACGCCGCCAAATACAACCGACGCATCTGCTCCGCCGCCGACTCCGCCCGCGCCAGATCCGCCTGGGCTTCCTCCCGACTGGCCACCGCCGCCGCCAACGCCTCCTGCGATTGTTCCAGTTGCCGCTGAGCGATCGCCAGCGTCGTCGTCAGCGTGGCGATCTCGTCACGCTGCGCATCAAACCGGACATGCAGCCGCATATACGTGGTTTGAACCTCCGCGCGGGTGGCCTGCTCGTTCGCCAAGGCCTCGCCAAGGCGGTTTACTTCCGCGTCGAGCGCCCGTATCGTCGCGCGATCCGCAGCCTGCTGTCTGGCCGCCGCGTTTGCCTTTTCCTCGATTTCCACCAAGTCCTTCATAGCGACCTGCTGGATTTCAACGGTTTGTTCCAACTCCGACACCCGTTGCCAGGCCGCGTCGAGTTGGGCGGCTAATTGTGTTTCGCGGTCGGTCGGTTCGGTCGGTTTCGTCGCGGTGGCATCCACAACGCCCGGCGAACTTTTCTCAGGCCCCGACGATTTCTCGCGATCCGCCAACAGCCAGCCCCACACGAGCAACAGCACCGCCGCCGCCGCGAGCGGCGCCCATCGCCGAATCCCAGGCCACACGGAACGACGCGGCGTGGATACCGCTTGCACTGACGTCGGCGCGTCCTCCGCCGCCACCGGCGAAACCGGCGCCGCGTCAACGTTCCGTGGCGTCGCAGGCCGCTTCGCCGCCTCATCACACGCCCGCGCCGCCCCCCACTGGCGAAGCCACGACGCCAACTTCGGATTCGTATTGTCCGGTTCGTCACGCATTACTCTATATATCCACTCGGGTGAGAATTGCGCAAAGCAGACGCGTCGACCGTGGACGAAAAACTGTTTTCACTGGCTCGCCTTTTTGCGCTGTGGAATGTTGTGTACTGCGAAATGCTCTTGGGTATCGCACGTTCCACATCATAAAAACCCCTTCGTTTTCATGCAATTTTCCAATTGGCCGTGCGCGTGGGCGAGTTTCAGGCGGACGGTGCTTTCAGGGAGATTCAGCCGGATGGCAAGACCTCGCGTCGTCATCGCCTCCACGTACCGCAGGCGGATCAACGTCGCGGCCGCCTCGTCGCGTTGGGCAAGCCGGTCCACGCAATCGTTCAACCCCGCGAGCGTCTCCGCCTCGGCAAGATCCTCCGCAAAATCCCCAGGCTCCGCGAACACGTCGCCAGCGAGCTTTTCATCGAACGACGCATCAAACCGCTCGGGCACGGGCCGACGCTGCCACTCCCGCCGGGCGACGTTTCGCGCAATCGCCGCCAGCCACGTGCGAAAACTCGCCTTGCCCGCATCGAACGTCTTCAACGACCGCCACGCCCGCAGAAACGTCTCCTGCGCGAAATCGTCCGCCAGGGAACCGTCGAATCCGCCACGACAAAAAAACGCCACCACCGCCGCCGCGTGGGCCTGGTGAATCTCCACAAACGCCTCCCGCTCGCCGGCAAGGCAGCGCGCAACCAACGTCGAAATGTCCGCGGCAGGGTCCATCGGAATCATTGTGGTAAGCAGGGAGAGCGGAGTCAATGGCCACGACGCAAAATCCGAAACTCGAAACACGAACTACGAGATAAATCGGAACGATAGCATCGCGGTGCATGAGTTCGACGTGGCAGACGAATCGATTGGCCTCCCCGACCTCGTATTGGAGTGCCGGCAATAAGCCGCGACAGCGGCGAAACCACGCACCGACAGTGCTACCGTTTCCGTTTGTTTCGTATTTCATTTGTGAAAATGTTTGCGCATTCACCTTTTGAACGGATACATGGTGAGAGAAAGGAGTTGTTATGAAAACAACAATGGCGTTGACAGTGATGATGCTGGCCGTGTGCGCGGTGGCGGCGTCAGGCGGGTGCGCGACCATGAACAAGATGGAGTCGCCTGGCCTGTGGGCGGGCGCTCGCGGAGTGGTGACGGAGGAACAGGCCAAACAGTTGGAGGCGAAAATCACCGATCAAGACATCGCCAACGTGCTGGACGCCAACGTCAAGCCGAAACTGCCCACGAAACTGGCGATTGCCCGAGTGAATGTGGGCGGCAGCTACTACAGCGGCCATCGTCACTACAATTACCGCTACCATCACGGCCCTGAACTGGCGTCGATTGCCGACGAGGAATGTACGACCTGGCAGCAGTCGCTGGCGGGACTGAACGGTATCCAGGGCCTGCGGACAGTTTCTCGTATGCCCGGCCAAAGCGGATCAGTGACAGAACACGCGTTACGTTCGTCGGCGGCGCAAATGGGATGTGAGTTGCTCCTGGTATATATGGTGGGACACTCGGAGGTGAGCAACTACAATCACGCGGCCATTCTGTATTGGACGATCGTCGGCCTGTTTGTCGTGCCGGGCAGCGAGTATCAACACAAAACCGTGATGCAGGCGATTCTGGTGGATACGCGGACAGGCGTGATTCTTGGCACCGCCGGCGGCGAGGCGTCGGCGAAGGAACTATATATTCCAGTGGCCAAAAGTATAGTCCACGACCGCCTCAGCGAACGCACGCCGCCCGAAGCCCTGGCGAATCTACAGAAAAACACCGCCACCATGGTACGACAAGTGGTTGGTGAGTAGACAAACGAAGATATGGCTCCGCCTGTTTGCGTTGTAGAACGTTGTGTACCACAGAATGTTTTGTAGTACACGAGCATTCTACAGCGCAAACAGGCAAAGCCAACTCATCACACAATATATTCATACGCACCGATGTCCACGCGTCCGACGCGAGGTTTGTATCGCAGGTCATACGCCGGCGCGGCGGTGTTCAGGCCGGCGTTGATGGCGGGGCTGGTCGATTGGAGTTTAAAACTGAATTTCTCCGGGTTCGTGTGATACGTCCGGTTGACGTCGACAAACATCGGGTCGGCGTACAGGTTGTTTCTGAACAGCGGGCTTAGCGACGGAAAGGCGCTCATGCTGTAGTTTGTGCCCTGGAGGCTGATCACTTTGCTATCGCCCAACACGCGGTAAAATATATTGTTTTCGATCACCATCGTGCCCAACGCGTTGGAACTGTTGACGCGAAAAATCTCCCCGCCGTACGAATAAAATATGTTGTTGCGGAAAATATTGTTGTTCATCGAGAAATTTCCCTTGGCCGTCGTATCACTGAACAAAACCGAGGCCGCGTTCTCAGGATTGTTGCCGCGATTCGAATCCGGCCCCGTCCAGATCGTGTTGTTGATGACGAGATTGTTCTCCTGCCGGTACGGCGCAATGTTCGGATCGGTGCTGTCGTACATATAGAAAACGATCGGACTTTTCGCGTTATTGAAAATCAGATTGTTCGATATCGTCGAGTTGCACACGCCCTGGATCAACTGAATGCCAATCTGACCGTTGGAGTGAATAATATTGTTCGCGATCACATAGTTGTCGCCGCGGCCGTTGATCTGAATACCTTGCCAGTTATTGTAGTAAAACAAACTGTTTTGGATGGTAATGTTGCTGTTGGGATACTCCCTCGCGCCGAGATAGATGCCGTGTTCGCCTGTGTTGTTGTGCGCGACAATGTTGTCGAACAACAGATAATGCAGATCCTGCATGCCAATGATTCCCCAACAGTGGTTTTTCGTTTCGATGTTGCGGAAATTCAGGTGATGGCTGAAATTGATATTGATGCCGCGGCCTTGTCCGGGACTGGTGGATGTTGTGGCGACGAAGTTGTCGAAGTTAATGTAGCTGCTCTGCGTGACGTAGATGGAAGCGATATCATACCTGGCTGTATCAAGCACGACTTTTTCACCGGGCATGCCCATAATGGTGATTGGGTTTTCGGCGGTGCCGTGAAGATTGCTGACCAGAATCATATGGGCGTCCGAGGTGGCGACGTAGGTGCCTTCGCGGAAAATGACGGCGTCGCCAGGCCGGAGTTGTTTGACGACGGCGGTATAGTTCCGGAAGGGTTTGTTGATCTCGTCGACGGCGCCGGCAGCGTCGTTGCCTGCGGGCGATATATAGAAGATCCGCAGCGGGTAATAGCCCAAGTGATTGAGGAGGGCTTGGACGGACCCATATTTAGCCAGGGCGGACTGAAATGTGTTGACGGCCGGGTCCTTGTCGTCGGCATCGGGGCCGAGGGGGCTGCCGACGCCATATCCGTCGCCGTCGCGGTCGATGTAGAAGGCGTTTGTGGCGCCCTGGCCGATGCCGGTATCGACGACCGGCGGCGGGGGCGGATCGGTGACAATGGGATTGTTCGGCGGGTCGGCTTGGGAATCTTTGAAAACGTTCGACGTAATGTTGTGGAGAACGATGCCGATGGCCGTAGCCCCCGCGGGCCCCACCGCCAGCGTCTCGGCCGACCCACCCGACGCCAACAGCAGCCGATCCTCTAGACATTCCATGACGGGGACAGTCCATTCCATATCGGGAAGCGTTCGTTCCATCGCGGCCATCAAAACCTCCATGTCGTAAGGCAGGTAATCAGCGCACTCCTGGCGCTGAACAAAAACGTGGTGAACAACGGGCAGGCCGTTTTCAGACGCATTCACCGGGAGCGATCGAACGTTCTCACAGCCATCCACGCGACGGACTTCAAGAGGCTTCGTTGTCAGGCAAACGCGATCCCTTGCCGTGAATGGATCCCACTCGCCTACCTTGCCCTACCTGTCCGCCGCGGCGCAGCCGCCGTGCGATACCGTTCCGAACACGCTCTCAGACATTCCTTTTTGCCGTTTCCTTTGGCAATGAGCCATACGTCTGTTTTGAATTATCGGACCTTTCGATCTCACATTATCGGACTTTTCAAGATTCGTAAAGAGAAATTTCCGGAATTTTTCAGGGGGGAAAATCGCGGCATTATTGGCTTGCGTTCACCGACAGGCCTTGTATACTTGCACAACTCGCCACCGCGAGACGCTTGTGCGGCAATGAGATGACGTATGATATGTGACGCGAACCGGGGCGTAGCTCAGCTTGGCTAGAGCGTTCGGTTCGGGACCGAAAGGTCGGAGGTTCAAATCCTCTCGCCCCGACTGTTGTGGAAAAGAGGCCGTTCGACGAAGAAGTCGAACGGCTTTCTTTTTGTCAGGACGAGAGTTGCGTCGCTGAGGGTGCGGTTCAAACTGACGCAGTCCAGGACCTCACGTTTGGTGGTCCAGTTGGAACCGCGCCAGATTTCCGGGAGTTTTTGGCTGAAATCGTACACGGCCAGGGCCGTCTCGGCGTGCGACGGGTCGAAGGTGGTTTCGTCGAGTTGGCGTTGGGCCTGTTCGAGTTGCGATTTCAGGTCAGTGGATTTGAGTTGGAACGTCGGCTCGTCGATGACGCCGTTGAGGTAGGCGGTGAGCAGGCGGTCCTGCATGTTTTTCAGGTCCGTGCCGCGTTTGGCCAGTGTGCGTTTTCGATGGCCTTGGGCGGTGGACACGTCGTCGAACGTGGCCAACAGCGAGTCGCGGAACCACTGGCTGATTTGCGGCGTGGGCAGACGGATGGTTTCGAACTCGGCCAGGATCGCCGCCTCCACGTTTGCTTCACGCCAGCGGACCTTCGGGTGGTTCTCGTCGGGATGGTTGTTGCCGCAACGGTAGTAGATGTGCGGCGTATGTCCGCCATTGCGCAGTTTGCGGCGGATGTATTCCCCGGCCATGGCGAACCCGCAGAAATAGCACCGCAGAATGCCGCCGGAGAGCATGATCTCCGGTCGGCCCGTGCGGCGGTTTCGGCCGTGGAGGACGTCCTGGCAGGCGTCGAACGTGGTGCGGTCGATCAGCCGTTTGTAACTGCCCTTGAACACCTGCCCGTTGCGTTCCAGTTCACCGATGTAGAAACGGTTGTTTACGATGTACGACAACGAACAGCGGTCGAATCGCGGGGCGCTTGGCCGATAGACGTGCCCCTCGGCGAGGAGTTTGTCGGCGAGGCTTTCGAAGGTGTGCGTCCCGCTGGAGTAAAGCTCGAAGAGGCGGACGAGCGTTTTGGATCGTTCCGGGTGCGGGATGACCGGTTCGTTGCGGTCGGACACATTCATATAGCCGTAGGGTGCCGTCCCGGTCGGCCAACCCTGGCGGACCTTTTCGTCCATGCCCTTCAGCACCTCGGTTCGCAGGTTGTCGCTGTAGTATTGCGCAACGGCGGCCATCACGTTAAAGGACAACGCTCCGGCGGCACCCGGCCCGAACTGGTTTTCGACGAAATTCAGCTTCACGCCGCAGATGTCCTCGAGTTCCTGCAATCTCACCGCGTCGCGCATGTTCCGGAAGACGCGATCAAGTTTGTGTGCGAAGATCGCGTCGATCTTCTCTTTCCTGGCGTTGGCCTTGACCCAGTTGAACATTTCGTTGAAGGCCACGCGGTCGGAACCGCGCTTGGCGGACTCGGCGACGACGAACTCGCGGACGATGCTCCAGCCCGCCTTCGCCGCCTTGTCCCGCATGGCGCGGAGCTGCGCGTCGATGGAATACCCTTCCCGCTGCTCTCGCGACGACACTCGTGCCCAAGCCACCACGTTCATGGTCGTTTCATCTCCCGCCAGGCTTTCAGAAGCACTTCGCCCAGCCGTTTGACGTTCATCAACATTTCCACCGCCTCGTCTTCGCTGATCGGTCGGCCATACGCTTCAGACCAAACGTCGATGGTGTTGGCGAGCAATTCATCCGAAATCCACGCCATCGACAACGGCCGGACGCGGCGCTGAAGACCCACTATATGTTCCTCATCACGGCCGGTTAATCCAGTCAATTCCGTGTGAATTTTTCGGTTTTCGGGCGGCTCCAATAGACATGTTGTCTCGATATCGCTTCTCATAGGCCCATCATCCTCCCATCCCGATTTCGCAAGAATGCTTCCTGATTTGCGCAACGGCGCGGTTGAAGATGCACCATCTGCACCTTTGTTCATTGGCGATTCGCGGCTTGTTTGTCCCGTTGGTTTTTATAAACATGGCGATGCTGGCGGCACTCTCGGCCGCGGCTGCCGCCACCGCGGTGTATTTTCGCAATTGTGCGAAAAGCGGCGACGCGGGCGGAATGTTGGGCAATCCGCACGCCATGTGGCTGGTTGCCTATCTCGGTTGTATCGAGGAATTGAACTCGATCAAGAAAAATCGCGCAGGAATTTTGCGGGAGTGAAAAAACGCTACACAGGCAAGCCTTTTCCGCCCACCATGCCCGATAAATCCAGCAAATTTTTTTCCCGAAGACGATCCGACGAAAATGGTGATCTTGCACGCCCGCAGCCTCAAGCGGCATATGCCGCCTACTCGCCATCTTCTTCGTCAAGATCACGATCGCGCTGTTTGAGCCGCCAGTTGGCAAAACTGCCCGGTTCGATGCGACGACCCTTTCGGTCGCCTGTAAATACGAAGTCCTTTCGGCCAGCCGCCGCCGAAATACGCGCACGGGCCTTGGTCACATTCAGGCATGGCACATCGCGCGTCAGAAGTTTCGCCGCCTGCGTCACGGTGAGCCAGTTGTTGGCGCCGTTGGCGTTGTCGCCAGCACTGACGTACTGACCAGCGTGCTGTTGTTGTCGGTTCACCGTCAGTGGCAGAACCGACGGTTGGATCGGCAGGTTACTCTTGGGTAATTGGTCGCGAATGCCCAGCACTTTTTTGATAACGCGATCCAGCGTTCTGCCGGCCGTGGGAAACGGCTTGGCGATGATGTCCACTGCGCCCTTGTGGCCAAGCGATAGGGCCAGGCGCATGACATCAACCGTTTGCTCCAAGCCGTCAACGACATAGTCGCTGAGAATGATGATAGGCGGAGCGGCCTTACCTCGGTCGCTAATCGTTTCCAGCAGATTTTCCGTATTCTGGACGCGGGCCATGCCGTTCTGAGCACGGGCTGGTATTTGAATGTCTAGCAGGACGTACGAGTAGTCCTTTTCGTCCATCCGCATGAGGGCCTCTTCCTGGCTGCACGCGATGTCGTACTTGTGTCCGAGCGAGGCCATCGCATCGGCAATGAGGTTAATGATCGCAGGATCGTCCTCGACAATCAGGGCGTGACGCAACAGCGAGTCACAGAACATGGCGCTTCTCCATGCAGACTTCGTTGCCACTTGCCCGTGGCGGGCGGTGTGGTGTCACGTCTGCGTACACAAAAGGTTTGCAGCGTTGCCAGGGCAAGTCCGTGGCCCATGTCGTGACGGTCCGTGTCACTGAGGGCGATAATACCGCGCGGCTGATTATCGTCAAGCATAAAGTTCGCATTTTGTAAGGCAACGTAGGGGTTTCGCTGTAACTATCGGTACAAAAACAGCTTGCAGGATTCGATTTTGGGTTTCCATGCGATTTTTCAACGAAACCATGTGGAGGTTACAGGCAATCCCATCGTATTGGTCTTCAAAATGCGGCTGTAATTGTGTCTATAAGGGGACGTTAGAAAAGAAGTTCGTTCGCTTTTCAAATAGAAAATTATTGACACATTACCCGCTGTGGCGGTAACATCACGGCCGTTGTACGGGAATTTTGTTTTGTCTGTCCAACGTGTTCGCCCAGTAGAAAATTGCGAATTTTTTGAGAAACGAAACAATGCGCTGGATAGGCTTCCAATAGGGAGCCTGCCGGCGAATCCTTCGTTTCGGGCTTTCGCAAGCCTTCTACTGGGGTAGTAGCCGGCGGCTTCCACTTTTTCTTTCCGGAGCGGCCACCGGCATATCGTACACGAATACGACGAATCAAGGCCCGAAACTCATCAAGATTTCACTCAACCTTGATAAGTTCTTGCGGGTGTAAAAGTAGTTGTAGTTGCTGGAACTGGCTATTTCTCGCGGGTTTTGTGACGTTGTCTTCCCAGGCGAGATAGCTCCGAGGTACCCGTTGCCGCCACGGCGATGGCTGGCAGAGGTGTGCGATGAAGAAAAAAAGACAACATAGGGGCTGTTTGTTGTTGTCCCCGTTCCTGGCGGGATTGCTTATCGTATCCCTATCGCTAGCGACAGTGCCGAGCTTCGCACAGGCGCGGACTCCAGGCCCAGCCAAAGGGACGCCAGTACAACCAACTTCCGCCGAGGAACGACTCGCCGCAGCATGGACATTATTCTACGCAGGCAAGCACGCTGAGGCCGTGACGGCGGCGGAGGCTTTGTATAAGGACAAGGACGAGCCGATTCGCTTGGAGGCCAAGCACGTTGCGGCCCGAGCGTTATTTGCCGGCGCAGTGCTCGCTGAGGCGGCGAAGAAAGACAGCGGCAAGGCGGGGTTCGCCAAGGCCAGCCAACTGTGGAAAGAGTTGGAGCGATCAACCAACAACGCCAACCTGGTCAGATTGTCGATAAGCCAAGCGTTGAGCTTGGACTATCGCAAGGAGTATGCCTCGGCTTCGTCCCTGCTGGAGAAGGCCCTGGAACGGAATCTCGGCTCGACAGCCACGGTCGAGGCGGCGATTGAACTGGCCGGAGTATTGGTAAAACAGGGTAAATTCGATGAAGCCGACAAGGCGCTGAGCTTCGTCGGCCCGTTCCTGGATCGGCAAGTTCGGGTGGAGATGACGGAAGCCGAGGCAGCCCCATTCCGCCAGGCCGCGAAGGTCATGCAGACCAGAATGGTATACTTCCGCAGCGCCGGCATGAAGGAATTCGAGCAGGCCGAATCGCTACGGCAACAGAAGAAATATCCCGAAGCCGTTGCCGCGTTCCGAGCCATTATTAAGTCATATCCCACTAGTGATTTTGCTCCGCGAAGCGAATATACAATTGGCCTATGCCTGCTGGCTGGCCAAGGCCAAAAACAGGCCCTTGAACATTGGCAGAAGTTTATCGCCTCTTCTCCTGCTGGCCCGTGGCGTGGCCAAAGCCTTCTCGCGATTATTGATTGCTACATCAACGACCTCGACCTCGCCAACGCCGCCAAGTTTTCCACACTGGCCCAGAGTAATCTCGATAATGCATTGAACGACGAAAAAGCCAGCCCTTCGTGGCAGCCAGTCCAGTTCGATATTCTGCTGCGGGCCGGAATTGTCAGCTACTGCCTGGACAACACCCAAGCCGCCGCCGAAGCCTTCGCCGAAGCCCAAACACACGCCCCCAGCAAGGAAATCGCCAACAACATCGAGCCGTTGGTGACTGCCGCGCGAGCAGGAAAAAGCGTAATCCCCGACGACGTAAAAGCCGGCGCCACCGGCACCAGCGAGAGAAGATCCACCGGCCCGCCCGCATCCCCTCGCGAACGTGTCGCCCTCGCCCTCTCAATCGGCGTCATCCACCTAGCCTCCGGCCAACTCGACAACGCGCAAACGATGTTCGACCGCGTCACTGGCACTTCAGCCGTCCCCGCCAAATCTGGCGCCCCCGCCCAACCCGCCCGGCCTGCCATGCAAGGCGCAACACCAGCCCAACTGGCCTTCGCGATATTCGGCAAAGCTGCCGTTCTACAAGCATCGGCCAAAAGTAGCCCCGTAAAAATTGAACAAGCCAGGGAACAATTCCTGGTCTCGATCAAAGCCTTTGGTGACGGAAGTTGGCATGACGAATCGTTCTATCGAGTCGCCGTGCTCGCTCAGGAGGAATTGAACGAAAAGTTTGGAATCTCCAGCGATTCTTCCACGTCATCCACTAAGTCAGTATCTCTAGCTAAAGACGCTTCTGACAAAGGCATCAAGGCCAGCCGAGATCGCGCGGCGGCCATATTCAAGGCCCAACAGGAAATCCTTGGCTATTGGCAGGAACTGCTGAAACATTATCCGAAGAGCCCTCGCGCGGAATATGCAAGCTGGGCCTTTAGTCAATTGCAATATGAGATGGCCCAGACCACGCCAGCCGAGAATTCTACACAATTTTTCAAGGACGCCAGCCTTTCCGCTAACCGCTTTTGCGAAACTTGGCCTCGTTCGCCACTGGTTGGTTCGGCGTATCGAATACAGATGACTGTGGCTACAGAATATCTGTTCGACTTGAAACAATCGAAGGCCATAGCTCCCAAGGCTGCCCAATGGGCTAAGGCCGCTATCGAAGGTAAGACGGCTGATCCGCCAGCGTTATCACCGTGGGCAATGCTGGATCGACGGCAAGACGAGTCGCAGATCAAACATATTGCACAAGATTGCCTGTTGCAGGCAGGATTGATCGCCTATCTGTCTGGCCAATTCGATCAAGCGGCTGAGTGGATCGACGCAGCCGGTCCATTGGCGCCTGGAGAAGGCTTCACGGAAAAGCCAGATTTGGAATCTATAGGGCTATATTATGTACTGAAAACAATTCGTAGTAAAAAGTCTGTGACCGACAAACAGGCCCTTGATGCTACCAAGACTGACGAACAACGCTTCCTCCTTCAGTTGGGCGATCTATATATAGAGTCGATCCGGCCGGATCGTGCTGAGGAAGTCTTCCTACACATCCTTGACCGTGATCCGCGTCTTGGCCAGATACCGCCGGCCCTGGAAGGCTATGCTATGCTCCAAATCGCCACGGCCCTTGATCGCCAAGAAGGCCGCCGACCCGAGGCCCTGGTCATGCTGAAAAAACTCGTAACCAGACGTGAACTCCAGGGCACCCATTGGGGCGGCTACGGCCTGTTCCGTCTAGCATTGTTCACATACAATCAGACGCAGGACGCCAAGCAGTCTCTTCCTCTATATCAACAAATGCTCAAGCAATATCCAAACCACGAAGTGGCAGAACTGGCGCACTATTATTTGTGTTTGGATGCGATCCGTCTGAAAGATAATGCGCTGGCCGAAAAAGAAGGCCAGAGTTTCTTGAAGAAGTATCCCAAGAGTGAATACAGAGAAGTGCTCCGAGATAGATTAAGCAAATTAGCAAAAGAGAAAGGTCAGGAATCGAAATGAGAAATCACACAATGATTCGGCATTGGAAACTGTTGGCGTTGGTGACATTCGGGGTCGGTGTGTTGCTATTTTGCGGAAGCGATGGGTTGGGTGATACGCCTGAAACGACTGCTCCTTTGAACGGGACGGTGTCATTCCAAACAGCTAGCGAACCATCCAACAAGCTGAATGTAGATGCCGGCGACAAGTAGATGCCGGCGACAAGACGATTAAAGCCACCGATGCCGCGAAGATTCAGGGGCATCCCGATTCTCGTATCACGGTGGTCGCTAACGAAGGCAAAAACATCGTGCATGTCGCCGATGTCGAAAAGAGAGATGGGGAGAGCCTCTACCGCGTTATAGGAGCGTATAGCAGCGATGGCGAAGGCGGGAGTGAAGGCAGTTCCAGCTAGTTGGAAGGCGGAATACAATCGCGGGGAAGGGAGGGTTATGCTTGAGGTCAATCAGCCTGGAGACGCGGACAACTTTATTTTTGTGGGTGCTAAAGGCGCAACGCTAACCGTCACGTTGGCTGGCGTTTCACCGGGTGACTATTCCGTAACGCTCTCGAAAGATTCCGGCACTGGGACTGTAACGTTCCCGACGAATCCCGTAAAGGTTAAAGCACCAGGTTCCGCGACGGTCGATCTTACAGGGGGCACTCCGGGGAATGTGAAAATTAAAGGCACATGTACTGACCTAGAGGATGGGACGGTGGACGCGGTTGTCTGTAATTTTGTTGTTGATGAGGTGAAGTTTAGTGCCGCATCGGGAGCGATGCACGACGTAGCTCTTGATGCCACAGGGAAGGCTTATCCGGCGATTCATTGGAAACGAGATCGTAAGACGCAGTCTCCGGTCTGTTATGAACGCGCCGCAAAGATGAAGGTGGAGGTAAAGTTCGTAGCGACCGCCGGAGCTACTGGCACGCTCATAGTTCGTGGGAATGGCAATGGTTTTACGTTTGCCGACAAGGAGGCAAAGATAGTTAATGGAATTGCCGCAGTATTGAATTGGGAAGCCGATAAGGCTTTCGCCAATGCCGTAGATATAATTGATCCAATGGATTTATCATGGGAAGTATCGGCGGATGGTGGTATCACATGGACGCCGGCAGGAAAAAGTTCAAACCAAATGTACGTAATACTAGGTAAGCCGGCACAATACGTATCAGGGTTCGATGCGCAAACAGGGAAGCCCGTGTGGAAAAATCTTACGATCTTCCATACGGTTGTCCATGTTTCCTGCAAGGCAGCTAAGGGCAAGAGTAATAACAATGCAATAATTACCGCAGTATGGGGGGTGTTCGAGGGGAAAGATGTTCGCCGGGTAGACGGCAGGAGGTTAACTTATTATGCCGATTATCGGACCAAGAACAATTTGACAGAAGAGCTGCTTAAAAGTGGCGACAGCGAGTGCGGGGCTTGGGTAAGATTATTTTTGGATATGTTGAAGGTGCATGGAATTTCCTTGGGTAATGAGGTTTTTGCAGAAGTCCGTCCCCAAAGAAGCCTGCCAAGGCCCCAGGGACTGGGTTGGGGTGATGGGACCGGATTTGCAGTACAAACTTGGAATTTTGTGCCCGGTGGTGGTGGAAAAACTGGCTCCAACACGTATACGCACCTGAATCTCGATGATAATCCCCTCCTGGGTGCTACTGAGTATAGATGGAGAGGAGGCTATGCCGAAGCAATCTACGCGAGTGGAATACCTGGTCAGGGGGGAGTGTTGAAACCTGCGTCACTTTTTCGAGCCCATTACCTTGCCAAAATTGGCGCGGACTACTATGACCCTTCATATGGAAAGAAGTATATAGATTTCTCCGGCATTAAGATAAGTGGTTACTATACCAAAGGGTCGCTCAGCGTCTCTGAATCGGACGTAGGCATAGATTTGGATGGTGACGGAAAGCTGGAGAGTACTGTGATTGTGCCAGTACATATGTTTGATACGCCGGCGACGAGCAAAGATGCTCTCGCTGCGGCGCTCTACCCGTATTAGCGGATATATTGTTTTTCTTCCGTGTTCCACAGACGATCGCGAATTCGCCTGTTCAATGAAGTAGGCCTATTCCACATGAGGACAATGCGATGTTTATTGTTTCCAGAATATGTTTACCGGTAATATCTGTGCTGTTTTTATTGGCTTTGTCCGTGCCTGTCAATGCCCAGGATGGTGAGTTTTCAAGACCAAAAGCACCCGATGTTCTTCCGGTGTATCGTATTGTGCTGCACGAGGATGTGCTACATGGCGTATCGTGGTTTATGAAGGAATGGTCACCTGCCACCACAGTGGTCGTTCTTCCTCGTCCGAAGTATTGTTTGTTGAGAATTCCCATCGTAGATTCGAGAAAAATGTCTTATCTGGTGTTCGATGGTTCGGTGGAATTCCCTCCCTTGTGGGGGATGTCAAAGGATAGCATATACTGGGTATGGAGTTCTGGGCTGACACGAGGCAGCAGCGGGACTTTAGCAAAATGCACTAAGGAACAAGCTGAAGTTGACGGAGGGTTGTTCGCCACGTTTGATGCTCATGTTACAGGACTGTCGCCATTACAGTTCTTCCTCATGGAGCCCCCTTATATATCCAGAGCAGGAACTGCTCCTCCCGTTCACGACCTTGTCATTGGAGACATGGGTAAGATACAACTCTACGTCCAAGACGATCGTAACCTGGCTTGCTGGACATTAAATGAAAAACAGCATTGGAAAAAAATGAAGAGTATGAAGTCGATACGACAGGGCCATTTTATATAATACCTTCTGCCAAGCCGGTAATGTTAACCGCGTCCGGTAGGCTGTATCGTCTCTCCGATAAGTCTGCCACGCGGATTACGACAGTTGGTGTACGTGAAAATCATCAGAAGGTTGCGCCCCGCCCGACCCTGAATGCCTCTACTAGCCAGCCGACAACAGCACCAACCTTGGCAGGGCAAGTGAATGATGATGAAACTGACCAGCATCTGGTTCTCTTGAATATTCACGAAGAGGATAAATATGCATTATTCTTATGGGACCAAGGAAAGTTACGTGTGCTGGACGTTTTGGATGAAAAGAAGCAAAATGTGGAACCGTTCGTCACTTCAAAGGATGTGGATAAGAAAGTAACAACGGCAGTGGAGGCGATGATGAATCTTATTGCAAAGGCTGACCAAGAGGGTGTGACTGCTGAAAAAGAGGAGCAGAGGAAACGCCAGGCCGAAGAGACTGCGCAGCCTCCCCGTATAAAATTATTGCAAGAATATTTGGACGAATAAACGTTTATTCGGTTGCAAAAAAGATATCATGGGTTATAGCAACACCAATTTCGCCATTACGATAGCCGCCATAGGCGCGGCGTTCTTTCTACTGTGCCCCATTGCGCAAGGTCAGACGGTTAAGGCAGGTTCTGTTCACATTGTCTGGCCTTGGTGGTTCCATGACGATGGTGGAAGCGGCTTTTTACGCGAGCTGAGCGATGCTTTCGACAAAAAATATCCAACTCTTCGGGGTTCCCTCGCGGTACATCCAGACGATTACGCATCCGTGGGCAGGTTTTCGGATAAGAGTGACCCATTCGGCGTTCTTATTCATCAGGCCCCGGATCGTGACGGGCGAATCGCTTTGCAACGCCGTTTCCCACCTGACAATGCTTTGCGTGGCAGATGCTCGACGATCTGGGCAAAGAGAATCTTCCCTTCGTACATGGCGGCCTCCCGGTCGGGAAAAGCCGCCATTGTACGAAACGAAATTCAAGTCGTGTCCCCTGCTTTTTTAACGTAACACACGATAAATCACGCCGTTACAACACTCAACATTCAAAACGTTGGGACAGCAGTGGGTGTAAACCATTATTCGACGGTGTTTTTCAAGAGGATTACCCATTCGGCGACACGATGTATGTATATCTGCATCCCACGGCTGGTGCGGCGACTTCTCAATTCTGTCGATTCGTTGTTGGGCCAGAAGGCTCCGCGATCATTGACCATCAAGAGAAAATCTCCACGAAAAATGTACATAAAGAGAAGGGATACGCAAGGAAAGATCGTAAAACTCCCAGACGGAAAGCCGCAGGAAGACATCGAAATTTGGCACACACGTTTCATAAGTGACGTCTTTTTATTTATTGCGCCTGAAGGTTATATTGATAGTGAGCAGCAGATGAATAAGCTGTTGAGCGCTGCTGAATTAGCAGGAGCTGCTTCTGCGCATCGACTAATCAGCATCGATGATTTGATTAAAACTGTTGAAAATAGCCCACAAGAATTTACCGATGATATAGTCTATATGTGCAGTGAAAAGAAAAAAGTGTTGGTGGAATTCTCGGAAGCGATTAAGTTTATATTCAAAAAGCGATAGGCGTGTAAAACTATGTCAGAAAACGACCATCTGCACTATCTTTTTGTATTAGTCGCAGCAATCGCTGTAGGGAAAAGTAGGCTCATAAATAAGCTGCACGAAGAGGGTTTATGGGGAAAAGCCAGCAAATACTCTACGCGGGATTGCAGAGAAGACGGCGATGAGATCGACGATGTTGTTAGGATTGATCAGCATAGCATCGAAAAGGTGGTAGACCCAAGGCGAAAAGCCAGGATCCGAAATTACCGAATGAAGAAGCTGATAAAAATATGTGGCGAAGGGAATGGTATAGTCTACTATAAGAATGAAAACATCTACGGTGTTAGTATCGTAGAGATTGTTAATGGACTTAAGAAATCACACTTATCGATAATAATTAGCGACTTTAAAGTTATTAAAGAGTTGCGAATGGATTCACGATTGCGAGGTCGCGTTAAAGTCATGTACATTGCCACCACAATCGACGAGCGAGAATTGTTGAAACGGTACAAAGAAAGAGAGAAAACAAGGTTTCCTGATGCAAACAAGACGATCAAAACCATTAATCAAATCCAAAACATGAGTTCGATTTTATTAAGCGCAGGCAGATTGCAGTATATCGTAAAAATCGAAGAAACGTTGCCGCTGCTGAACGAGGAGTGGAATCAGTACGTCCCCTATTTTGATACAATTAAAACGCGCGCAGCTAATATTCGCGCCCTATATAATCACTATATAAATAACATTTCCTCGATCGATTATGTTGTTTTAAACTTTTACGATTTAGAGTACATGTTCAAGCAAGCAAGCAAGGAATATACTTAGGAATGTGCAGGAAAAACGGAAAATTTCAAATCCGCCAGTTTTTATGGTCTGTGCGGCAAGGGCTTCGGGAAAAGCTACTCTGATGGCGGCTATTGGGGATATGGGAAAGATACGCGGAGATATTGTCGTCACGAACAAGTTTGCGGCATATCGCGATAAAAGCCTTACAACAGATGGCCGCGATGGCATGATCTCACTTGGAAAAAACAATGGCAACCTCAAGCTTGCGATGGAAGAGAAACTCAAGTGTCGATTATCCGACGATGATATATGGAGGTGGCGTTTTAAGAAACGGCCACAAGAATACGCCGTGTGTCACGGAGAAATTCGGAAGCATATCCAGGACAAAAAAGCTCAGATTTTCGTCTCGAACATGAGCGAGATTGAAAATGCGAGAACGTTTTATGCAGATAACATCGTGATTCTCTACTTGCATGCGACACATGCCACGGCAACAAGGAAGCATGTCGAATTGAGACGTAGGGATGAATTGGAAAAGGCCATAAGAGAAAGGCTGGCGAAAAAGAAAAGCATAATGGAGAAGGATGTAAAGTGGGAGGAGGTAAAGTACGAATTCGAAGGTAATGTAGAGATACAGAAAGAATTCCAAGAAAAGGTTGCGGAGAGTGAAGAGGAGATAGTCGAAGTTCATAATAATTTCTGCGAGCACAACATCTCTATCGACCATGTTTTACTGAATACAGGGACACGTGAGGACTTGATCGAGCAGATGAACAACCTTATTGACCATTACACTTCCCACGGGTAATTCGCATGAGAGTATGATAGTTATTTTGGGCGTCGCGGTGTGTACGTGACCAATGCATTCGAGTAGTATCTCATGTTTCGTAGTAAGTTGTAGGTGTCTTTGCAAATTTGATAGATCAACGATCTGTTTCTGTTTTGCCAAAATTAAGGAAGTCTCGTTGATAAAAGCATGTACGTTACCAGAATTGACGGAAGTGTGGAGAGACGAGAGTGACGAATTTGCCGGGAGTATACTATGAGCCATTCTTATGAAGAAATCCGTTCTCTTGCACTTGATCTTCTCGCTGGAAGGGAGCAAAATCCCATTCCACACGGTAGAATCGAGCAATATGCCAGCCTGTATGCTGCCATAAGGGCTGTATTTGAAAGGCGTGAGCATAAGAATCAGGCGAATACTGGCATGGACTTGGGCAATAGTGGTTCACTTGCGGATGCCGATACTTTTCTTGATGTGTTTTGGTCTTTGTTCCGTGAAGGCATCATTACTCTAGGGTGTGATAGTAGTAACAAAGAATTCCCGTTTTTTCGCGTCTCTCCTTTTGGCCGCCGTATGCTCGACGGAGGTAATGCATATTTTTTCCATGACACTGATAGTTATGTAAAAATCATTATAGAGCAAATCCCCGATTTGGATGAGGTTGTTTTGATTTATCTCAAGGAAGCAATGCAAGCATTCCATGCCGGGTGCATTTTATCTACTTCCGTAATGTTGGGAGTGGCCTCGGAACACATTTTCCTTGGGCTTCTTAATGTCATATCGCGAAATCCAGACGAAATGGAACGTTTTTCTGGAATTGACAAGACCTGGCCGATTCTAAGAAAAGTCAATAAATTCAAAAATATCCTTGAGCAAAACCTTCAATTGTTGCCACGTGAAATACGAGAAGATTTAGAAACAAATTTCGCAGGGATTTTGTCTATTATTCGTACTTTTCGAAATGACTCCGGGCATCCAAGTGGTAAGTTCATCAGTCGCGAACAGGCATACATCCTGCTTAATTTGTTTATTCCATACTGCAAAAAATTAAACCAACTAACAAACTATTATACGACACCGGCTACGAATGAATAACTTCGTCTATATACTCGATACGCAATTTCCCCGCGCACAACCGTCGTCACGGCCCTGGCGAGTAGGATCGAGCCGAGGTTTTGGCAGTTATCGTTGCGAGGTTTGAACAGTGGTTACGTTTACCGTCCAATTGGTGGTGGGTTGAAGAGAGCGACGCCTCCGGTAGCACCTACTGTCTATGTGGCCAAGGGACGGCGCACGAGGCGAACAGAGCCTGCGGTCCATGCAGGCGGTTGGTATTCGCCAATCGTATAGTATCGTCGATTAACGCTTGGGCGCAGACCTATGGTTGCCGCCAGGCCGATGATCGGCCCATCGACAAGAAACTAGCAAAAAAGAATTCGCTACTCCCGGAGGAATAAGCTATTATTAAGCTACTCAAGGAGTAACCCTATGCTGTCACTACGGATAGAAAATTTTAAGAAGGCGGCCTTTCCCGTTGGGACGGTTTGGTTGTTAGGGGAGTGCATGGAGGCTCGGGGGATGCAGGAGTTGTGGACTCGGCAGCGGCCTGAGGTGTTGGCGGCGTTGCGGGAGCGGGCGATGATTCAGAGTGCCGAGTCGTCCAATCGGATTGAGGGCGTGACGGTGCCGAAGGAGCGGCTGGGGCCGGTTGTTTTGGGGCGGTCGCAGCCTCGGGATCGGTCCGAGGAGGGGCTGGCGGGCTATCGGCAGGCGTTGGATTGGATTTTTTCGCGGAAGTTTCCGGTGGCGATGGAGGCCGAGGTTGTTTTGCATTTTCACGCCTTGGCCCAGGGCGGGTTTTCTGGCGACGCGGGGCAGTGGAAGGCGCGAGATAACGAGATTATTGAGTTTTTGCCCAACGGCGAGCGGGTTGTTCGGTTTGTGCCGACCTCGGCTCAGGACACGCCGGCGGCGATTCGCGAGTTGTGCGAGAATTACCGGGCCATTTGTGACGACGCGAGCATTCCGCCGCTGCTGGCGGTGGCGACGTTTGTGTTTGATTTTCTTTGCATCCACCCCTTCCGCGACGGCAACGGGCGGGTGTCGCGGCTGTTGACGACGTTTTTGCTTCAGCAGCACGGTTTTCATGTTGGCGGTTATGTGAGCCTGGAGCGGATCGTCGAGGACTCCAAGGAGGATTACTACCGCGTGCTGGGCGAGTGCTCGCGAGGCTGGCATGAGGGCACGAACCCCATTGTGCCGTGGTGGAACTATTTTCTGGGGTTCGTGCGGCGGGCGTATCAGGAGTTCGGCTCGCAGGTGGAATCCGCCGGCAAAGGTGCCGTCAAGGGCGAACTCGTCCGCGATACGGTGCTGGGTCAGGTCGGCCCGTTCACCCTCGGCGACATCGTCGGCCAACTGCCCTCGGTGAGCGAGCAGCTCATCCGAAAGGTGCTGGGCGAGATGAAAAAGGCAGGCAACCTCCGCCTGATCGGCCGCGGCCGGGGTGCCCGCTGGGAAGTGGCGCGACGCTAACCTCGCGGCAAGGCCCGCTGGACGGAGCAGATGGGGAACGGGTGGCGGTGGTATCGTTGGGCCGAACGGGCGACTTTGGCCTCTGCGCGGCCTTTGGGCGTGATTTCATGCGGCGGACGGGCGGTGCGTGGTGGGTGGCGTTTTGAGCGCCGCGAGGCAACGCTGGCCTCGTGGCGGGGTGTTTCGGATGGCCGGGCGCAGCCGTGCGGAACGGTTCGCAAGGACAGGATACCCTCGCGACGCGCGGGCGGGACGTCCGCGTTACGAGGAGACGATTGTCGCCGCGTTGGGAGGTGCTGCCCTCGGTTGGCTTGCCCTTCCAGCGGTAGGTGCTACGGTTGGTCGTTGATCCCGTCGCGGCCCCAGGTGAAGCGGAGGATGAGGTTGCCGGTCGGCGGTGGAAGGGTGTTACCGTTCGAAGGCGAATTTGCATTGTTTTCTGGGTTGTTTTCCGTTGGCGGAGTGCTATCATCACTTTTCGCCCCGATTGTTGTGAAAAGTGACCCTTCGGCGATCGTGTCGAAGGGTTTTCTTATTGGAGAGTGCGGCAGCCGTTGGTCCGCGGCGATTTGCGTGTGTGCCGCCTCTCTGCACGTCGACAACAGTCGCTGGTTTGTACAAAGGAGATAACGCGTGAGCCAGCAACGCCCCAACGTGCTTTTGATCATGGCCGATTCCTTGATTCAGGATTTCATGGGCGTCTACGGCGACCAGGCTGCCTGCACGCCGAATCTTGATGCCCTCGCTGCCGGCGGGACCGCGTTTCGTCGCGCCTGGTGCAACTCGCCGCTTTGTGCTCCGTCGCGGGCGTCGATGATGACAGGCCGATATGTCTCGGACCTCGGTGCGTTGGACAATGCCAATGGGTTTTCCTCGGAAATCCCGACGATTTCGCATGGTTTCAAGGCCAGGGGATACCAGGCGACGCTCGTGGGCAAGATGCATTTCGTCGGGCACGATCAAACGCACGGCTTCGACGCCCACCTGGCCAATCGGGAGGATTACTCGCGCGGTTACGACCCGAACGGATTCATCCTGGCGTACGATTGGGAGCAGCCCTCCGGCCCGAATCCCACCGGCAAAGACTGGATGGGGCCTAGTTACGTCAACGGGCCTCAGTGGGATCACTACACGGCCCATTATGACATGGACAACGCCATCCACGCCGAGGCCCTGCGGCACATGGCGGAGCTGGACGGGCGGTCGCCGTTTTTCACCTGCGTGTCCTATCATCAGCCCCACAACCCGTTCTGGATTCCCGAGAGCGACAAGGCGAGATTTAAGAACATCAGGCTGCCGATTCCCGACATCCCCGCCGACATGCCTCAACGCTACGGCGTGATGGAGCGGTGGCTGAACGACTTCCATTACCAGACCGAACTGTTCGACTCGATCCGCACGCCGGAAAACCTGCGGTGGCTGTACGAAACCTACTACGGCATGGTGTACGACCTCGACCGGCACGTGGGCGAGTTGCTGGCGTTGTTGCGGCGCAAGGGCCTGGCCGAAAACACGGTGGTGATTTTCACCGCCGATCACGGCGAAATGCTGGGCCATCGGGGCATGATTCAGAAACGCTGTCTGTACGAGCGATCGGTGCGGGTGCCGCTGATATTCAACGCCCCCGGCCGATTCAGGGCCGGCCGAATGCTGGACGCCGCCGTGTCGCTGGTCGATCTGCTGCCGACGCTAGCCGATCTTGTGGGGGTCGAGCCGCCCGAGGGGTTGCCGGGCCAGTCGCTGCTGTCGACACTGGAGAGTGACAAGGAAGACGGCAAGGATATGCCCGAGAGAACCATCTTCTCGGAATATCACGGTGAAGGCGTCCACGCGCCGTGTTTCATGGCCGTCCGGGGGACTTATAAGCTCATCTACGTGCATGGCCACGAGGAGAAACTGTACCACCTGCCATCCGACCCGGACGAGTACAACGACCTGAGCGGCGACCCAACCCACGCTGCCGCCGCGGCCGAACTGAAGGCGGCGATTCGTTCGCATTTCGACCCGGACAGGATCGCGGCGTCGGCCCTGGCGAGCCAAAAGAACCGCCGATACATTTACCAGGCGCATCAAGGCGAACTCAACCGGGCGTAGCATCGAGTGCGGCCTACGCGGCCTTGCCCATCAGGGAGCGGAGTTCGTCGACGTCGTCCTGCAGGCTTTGGGCCTGTTGGGCGAGGGCTTCGCTGGCCTGGGCGGATTCCTTGGCGTGCGTCATGCTTCGGTTGGCGACCTGGTCGATCTGCACGACGGCCGCGTTCACCTGCCCGACGCCCTGGGCCTGCTCGGAGGAGCTGGCGGCGATTTCATTGATGAGCGCGTTGACCTTCGTGGCCGACTCGTGAATATGCTCGAGCGTCCGGGTGACGTCGGCTTCGATCCGCGCGCCGTTGGCCGCCGACGCCAGCGAGGCCTGGATCATGTCGGTGGTGTTCTTGGCCGCCTGGGCGGAGCGGAGCGCGAGGCTTCGCACTTCCTCGGCCACCACGGCGAATCCCTTGCCGCTGTCGCCCGCGCGGGCGGCCTCGACGGCGGCGTTGAGCGCCAGCAGGTTCGTCTGGAACGCGATCTCGTCGATGACCTTGATGATGCGGGCCGTCTCCGTCGCGCGCTGCTGGATCTCCGCGATGGCGAGATTCATTTCCGTCACCGCCCGCTGCCCCGCCTGCGCGGCGCATTGCGTTTCGTCGGCCAACTGCGTCGCCTTCGACGCCGTCCCGGCGTTCTTGTCGATCGCGTCGGCCATGCCACGCAACGACACGTTGGTCTGCCGCAGCGCCGCCGCCTGCTGCTCGGCGCCGTTCAGCAGCGAACCGCTGGTGTCGGCAAACGCCTGCGCCGCCGACCGCACGTACGAGACGCTCTCCAGCAGGCGGACAATCGTTTTTTCCAGCGGCTTGGTCGCATGACGGATCGCCACCAGAATCGTCCCCGTCGTCACGACGGCAAAAATGCCGAGAATCACCAGCAAATAGAAGGCCGTCCGCTGCCCCTGCGCGAAAATCCGCCGCGGTTTCTCCACCGTCAGCAGCAGCCCGCCGGCATGATCCATGTCCGGCACCAGCGTAAAACCGTCGATGAGGCTGTCGCTGAGTTCGTGGCAGGCAAACAGAGGCCCGACGTGATCGGGCGATTTCGCGTCGTCGCACAGCTGCGCGTACGCCCGCGCCGCGACCGGGTCGGCGTCCGACACCTTCGAACCCGCCTGCAAGTACAGCGTCAGTTGCGTACGTTCGGACAACGAGGCCACGGCATCGTCATCGAGGTACCGCCCCATGATGATCGTGCCGCTGGGCGGACTTTCGCCGTTGCCCGGAAGGATCGGACGCGAGGAAACCATCAAGATGCCACTGGGCAGCACGACAAACCCCGTCTGGCTGGCGGACGAGTTCGCGTGACGCATGAGCCTGGGATGACTGGCTACGAAATCCGCGAATTCCTTCGGCATCGGCGTGATTTTCTTCTCGGCTGAATCAAAACCGATGCCGTACACTTCCTGCCCGTCCCGATTGTAAATCGCCAGGATGTCCAGCCCGACGGACGCGTAGGCCGACTCGACCAGGTTGCTCTCGCGGAACGCGTCGTTGCGGTCCGTGGCGAACTGGTACATGTCGTCCCACACCGCCCACTCGTGCACCACCATGTCGAATCCGCGACAATCGTCCTGCAACGCATTGGCGGCCCGCGTGACGTTCTCCCGCAAATCCTCATCTTCCAGCCGGTCGAAACTCTTCACCAGCCACATGCGCAGCACAACCCCAAGCACCAGCGACAAACACAAAAACGTGATGCCGGTAATGATCAACGTCTTTTTCTGAAAACTCATCATATCTATCGTTCACTCCACGCGCACAACAAAAATAGCGCGAGGCACCGCATGCCCGAACAATACCTCAATGGGAGTATCGACATTCACAGGGGGGGTGTTTAGTTAGAACCGTCTTCAATGCCGCAACAAATACCGCGCGTCGACATGCAGGAATTCGGCGGCCAGGGCTCGCAGGGGTTGGGCGCGCATCAGACGCGTGGTGGCGTCGCCGAAGCGGCCGATGTGCAGGATGTTTCGTTGCAGGGCGGGCGGTTCGAGCTTGGTGAAGGTGTTCGAACTCAGCGGCGCGCAGTGGCGGTATTGCGGCGTGTGGAGTCTGCCGCCGGCGTGGTCGATGACGTACAGGTCGATTTTTTCCGAAGAAATCGAGCCGACCGCGTGGTCCCACTCCTCGATGCCGTGGACAAACGTATTGGACGCGAAGTTCACGCCGATCATCAGAATTTGCGCGTCACGCTCCCACAGTTTGTAGTACGCCCCGCCCTGCCCGCACGGCGTGGCGATGCGCTCCTCGCCGGCGACGAACGCCGCCGCGTCCGCGCCCAGGGCGGCCAGCGAATGCGTCGGATGCAGCGACCGCCGCACGCCAGGCCGCTTGCGGAACAACTCCGGCAACACGCCAATGCACGAGGGCGTGTGCAGCACGTCCATCACGGGATTGTTCGCGCCGACGTTGCTCCACGTGTGGCTCGGCAGCACCAGCAGCCCCGGCGCCATGTACTCCGCCAACGCGTCCAGCACGGCATCGCCGCGCCCCTCGACGTCGCCAATGGCCTTGTACGAAAGATGAACCATCAACGTGCCTTGGGCGTCGATATCCAACGCGGCCAGATGGGCCAGCAAATCCTGTTTTGTAACCATCCATGTAAGGATACCGTGACAGGAAGACGCAAACAATCCCAGGGCAGGGCAAACCCAGGGCCATCGCATTCTCGTGATGCGGGCATCTTGCCCGCGTGTCTCGCGGGTGTCCCGCCCGCGTCCGACGGTGAAACGCCTTGGTTTTTGCATGATATCAGCCGTATGGAACAGTCCGCGAGGGCAAGATGCCCTCGCCACGAAAATGCGATGGCCCTGAGGACAAACGGATGGACAACCGCTGCCGGAGCGTGTATGATTCAACCATGAACTGGCCGCGAAAACGAGTTGGCGCAAATCATATCCGTTATAGCACTCGTCGGCAGGCCTTTACTTGCGGAGCACAGCCATGTCACGAAAACGACCGGGTTTCACACTGATCGAACTGCTGGTGGTCATCGCGATCATCGCCCTGCTGGTGTCAATTCTCATGCCAAGCCTTCATCAGGCCAGGCGATTCGCGAAAATCGCCAGTTGCTCCGTCAACATGCGCAGCGCCCTGCTGGGCTGCCACCTCTACTCCAGCGATTACGCCGACCTGCCGTGGAACTACACCAACAAGGAAGCCCACGATCACGTCAATCCCAACGACGTCAAGGACGGGAATGAATCCGCCAAGTGGTATCGGAAACTGGACAATTCGGGCTGGTCCAACCACAGAAACCCCGAGGGCGTCTCCACGCGAAGTTACTGGCGAGGCCATCTGATCGCCGAAAAATACGGCAGCGCCGAGACACTGGGCTGCATCATTCCGCCAGCCGACAACACGTGGCGACCCACATCGTTGGGCAACGACGTGGAAAATGACTCCGAAATCCGCAAGGCGCCGCCGTTCATCTATCGAGGCCGGGCGACCAGCACGGATGCCGACCTCAACACGATGGTGGGCGGCAGCATCGCGTCGCCTACGGGCGGGTTCTGGGAGCCCACGCATCGCCGCACGTTCCATCGCCCGTTTCCCACCGGCGATAAAAGTAAAATTATCCTCACCTGCCCCGTGTTCACCAAAACGCTCCCGCCTCCGGATGAAAACATGCAGGTTCAGCCTCACCAGGCCACGCCCATCGCCAAACGCTGGAGTGAACTGCCAGGCCGCGGCATGATGGGCCACATCGTCGCCGGCAACGTGGGCTGGTCCGACGGCCGCGTCGTGTACGCCGATTCGAAAGGCGAAAAATTCCGCTACGTCCACCCCGACACCGGCAAAATCGCCATCACCGACGTGTACGGCACATTGCCGTGATCACAACGTGACGCGGGCGTCTCGCCCGCGTGTGGCGATCCATGGGCCTGGACATGGAGGACTGATCGTTTCGCCGTCTTCCAGCGGCCCGGCCAATGGGGCACACAACGCGGGCGAGACGCCCGCGTCACGTTTACGTCACTCATGCTTGCCGCGGTGCCAGGCGGGGATTTCGATGAATTCGCTTTCGCGCCAGGCGGTCAGGAGCAGCGAGGCGGAGAATCGCGTGGATTCGCGGAGACGTTCGAGGGCGAACGCGCGGACCTTGTGGCTGTCCTCCGGCAGCGGGTCGTGCATGCCGGGCAGGTCTTTTTCCAGCTCGTAGACCCGATCGACCAATTTGTGGTTCGCTTCGATTTGCGTCAAAATGGCCTTCAGCAACGGCGAGGGCGGATTGGGCGTTCGCGCCGGATTCGTTGCCGGCTGGCTGGTGGCGGACGTTGCCGGCTCCGCCGTGCGGTCGATGAGCGGCTGAATTTTCAAGTCCTTGAGCACGTCGTCGGGTTTGGCGTCGAGTTTGCCGGGCAGGGCGTCGACTTTGTTGTGGATGCCGCTTCGCGGCGAGGGGTCGCCGAGTTTCGCCACTCTGCCGTCGTAATGGATGCTCGTGTGCAGCGGCTGGCAGAGATCCTGGGCGTAGTGGGCGAGAAATCCCGCGTAGAGAAGGCATTTCTGTTGAATGGCCTTGTCCTCGGGCCAGCGGCGGTGCTGGGCGAAGGCGATCGTCAGCCGATGTGTCCACTCCATGACGGCGTACGGCGCCAGGCCGACCCGGTACGGCTTGATTTGCTTGTCGTAACACTGCTCGAGAAACTCAAACCGCGTGGCCTTCAGCGTCAGATGGCCGTCGGCCAGGAATTCGATGTCGAAAAAATGTTCCTGCGCCTCAGCGGCATGGAGTTCCCACGGCGCGACCGGCTTGGTGAACATGTCCGGCTCCGTGACGGCCCCGCGGACGACCTCGCCACCTTCACGGAAAAACGCCGGCACATCGTCCGGCAACGCGGCCAGGGCAAACCCCGTGGCCGCCTCATGCCCCTTATCATGCCACGCCCACGCCGACGAACACGGCAGACACAGAGCCAAGAGGGCGAGGAATGTGAGTTTGGGATGTTGTGTCATGGGTAAGCCTTTCTCTATTCCGGGATGATCGTATCTACTTTTCATATCTGTGTCGAAGAGATACGTTGAAAATTCGAAGCACGAAACTCGAAATACGAAACAAATGCAAAAAACCAAAGGAAGAAAATTCCAAACCAAGAGGCGACGCCACACGTCAAAACGTGTGGCGTCGCCGTTTGGAGTTTGGAATTTTTGTTCTTGGAATTTGTTTCGTATTTCGAGTTTCGTGCTTCGAATTTTCGACGTATCCTTCGCAAACCACACGCGAAAACGACAAATTCCAGATGCATTTTCCCGATCCCTACTCCTTCTCCTCTTCCTTCGCCTTGGCGGCGGCCGCTACGATTTGGGCTTGGACGTTGCTGGGGACGGGTTCATAGTGGCTCAGTTCCATGGAGTAGCTGCCCTGGCCTGCCGTCACGGAGCGGAGTTGGCTGTTGTACTGCATCACTTCGGCCAGCGGGGCCTGCGCTTTGACCACAACCATGTTGCCCGGGAGCATGTCCTGACCCTGGATGCGGCCTCGGCGGCCCGAGAGGTCCGACGCGATGTCGCCCATGTAGTTGGCGGGCACGGTGATTTCCATGTTCACGATCGGTTCGAGAATCACGGGCTTGGCCTTCTGCACCGCGTCGATGAGCGCGTACTTGCCGGCCGTGCGGAACGCGATTTCCTTCGAGTCCACCGGGTGGTACTTGCCGTCGGTGATGGCGACGCGGATGTCCTGCATCGGATACCCCGCCACCGCGCCGACAACCATCACGTCGGCGACGCCCTTCTCGATGGCCGGCAGATACTGACGCGGAATCGACTCGCCAAACAGTTCGTCAAGGTACTCGTACGGGCTGGCGTTGGTCTGACTCCAGCCGCGTTCGAGCGGCTCGACGCGCAGGTACACCTCGCCGAACTGCCCCGCGCCGCCGGTCTGCTTCTTGTGCCGATGATGCCCGTCGGCCTTGGCGGTGATCGTCTCGCGATACGGAATTTTCGGCTGCTTCGTGTCCACGTCCATGTTGAACCGCTGCTTCATTTTGGTGAGCATGATTCGCAGGTGCAGGTCGCCGACGCCGCTGATGACGGTCTCTGCCGTCTGGGTGTCGCGGTCGGCGGCGAACGTCGCGTCCTCCTGCCGGAGCTTCTGAAGGGCTTCGGAAATTTTCTGTTCGTCGCCGCGGCTCTTGGGCGTGACGGCCAGGCTGTACATCGGCGTGGGGAATCGCGGGCGTCCGCGGAACATGGGCGTGGCTTCGACGTGCAGCACGTCGCCGGCATGGATGTCGTCCACCTTCGCCAGCGCGATGATGTCGCCCGCGACGGCCTGCTTGACTTCCTTCGTCTCCTTGCCGATCACCTTGAACAGGTGCCCGACCTTGGCGGTCTTCTTGTTGTCGCCCAGCGCGTACATCGTGTCCGGCGCGACGGTGCCCTGGAGCACGCGAATCCACGCCAGCTTGCCGACGAACGGATCCGTCGTAATCTTGAACGCCTGACCGATGAACGACTTCGACGGGTCGCAGGCTGTGGGAATCACCTCGGCGGCCGCGGCGGCCGATGCCGTCACCGGCAACCCCGCCGTCATCAGCGGCGAGGGGAAGAATTCCGCCACCGCGTCGGCGAACTCCGCCACACCGACGTTGTTCCGGGCGGCCATGTAAAACATCGGAATCACCGTGCCCGCCACCATCGCCTTGCCCAGCGCGGGCGCGAGCTTGTCCATGCCGATCGCCTCGCCGCCAAGATACGCCTCCATCAGCGTCTCGTCGGCTTCGACGATGCTCTCGACCAACTGCATGTGCGACTCGCCCACGTCGCCGAAATCCGCCGAACCGCTCTCGTTGCGGAAGCAGTCCACGACGGCCTTGCCGCCGCCGGACGGCAGCGTCATCGGACGACACGCCGTACCGAACGACTCCTGAATCTCACCCAACAGCCGCTCGAGATGAATATTCTCGCCGTCGGTCTTGGTGACGACAATCGCCACGGGCATGTTCGCGTCGCGGGCCGTCTTGAACAGCTTGCGCGTGTTGACCTCAATGCCCGCCGTCGCGGACACCGCCACCACGGCCACGTCCGCGCCACTCAACGCCGCGATCGCCCCGCCGATAAAATCGGGATAACCCGGCGCGTCGATGATGTTGATCGTCTTGCCCTTGTGCTCGATAAACGCCAGCGAGGGATCGACGCTATGGCCGCGTTCCTTCTCGATCTCGCCGAAATCCAGCAGGCTCGTCCCGTCGCCGACCGAACCCAGCCGCGTCGTCAGCTTGGCGTTAAACAACAACGCCTCGCCCAACGTGGTCTTCCCCGCGCCGCCATGGCCCAGGAATACGAGATTACGAATGTCTTGAGGCGTCGAAGCAGGCATATCTGATCTCCAAATGTCTACGGGTTTCCGCGTCGATTTTCTACGTCGACCTTGTCCATGCCGACCCGCACCGCCCCGTGGCTTCGCGGGCGACACGCCGGGTCAGATGATAATACGCACGACCGCCAGACGCGGCAAGGGAGAAATTCTTCCCGGCATGAACGCTTGACCTTCCGCCGCAGGAATGCAACAATGACGTCTCGCCATCGGGGCGTAGCTCAGCTTGGCTAGAGCGCGTGTTTTGGGTACACGAGGCCGGAGGTTCAAATCCTCTCGCCCCGACTTGGAGATACCCGCGACCGTTCTTTTGAGCGGTCGCGGTATTGATAACGCATGTTGCAGGTCCGTGTTTAGCGTCATTTCGCCGCGACGTTCGGATGGCCAAATCTGGATGTGATCGACGAGGGTAGAGATAAGGACGGGTTGCGATGTGGCGGAGAGTACTGGTGCTGGTGATTTTGGCGTGTGTGTGTCTGGCGGTGATTGGGTACATGCGCGATGTGTCGCGAGGGTTGGCGGAATCTGATGCGATTGCTTTAGCGGAGTTGCCGGAAGTGCTCGCGGAACGGCGTGTGGTGGTTGTGGGTGAGAGGCATGCGCTGGTGGAGCCGGTGGAGTTTGTGAAGTACCTGGTTTCGCGGACCGGAGAGGGGATTGGCTTTACGCATCTTTGCGCGGAACTTTCGGTGTCGGACCAGGAGAGCATCGATCAGTACATGAATGGCGATGACGCGGCGATGGAGGCGTTGGCGGCACGGCTGACAGGATTGCCGGGGATCACGGCGGAATATTTGTCGGTGTTTACATACGTTCGGGAACATAACCGCAAACAACCGGAATCGGCTGTGATGGTACGCCTCATTGACGTAAAGGCTCCGGTCCGATCGACGGCAGAGGAGGCGAGGGATCAGCATATGTTCGAGCATGTGCAGGCAATTCTGGAGGAGAATCCGCGGAATCGGGTACTGGTGCACGTGGGAGCGTCACATGCGGTCACGTGTGGGAGTATAGGAGAGCCAAGTGAGAAAGGGGGACGAGTGTATTTGCCGACGCTTGGGAATTTGCTGGTAAATGCCTATGTGGGCGAGGTGGTTTCGGTGAACGTGCTTTCGGAATCGGATCCTGTTTGGCCGGCGTTGCGGCGGCGATTGGGACGTGAAGAAGCGACGGCGTTTCGGTTGACGGAGAATTCTGGCGATGCCAGAGCGATGTTTCGCTTTTATTACTGGTGGCGCTCGGATCGACCGGGTAGAACGCGAGCGAACGACGTGTTCGATTTTGTGGTGTGGTATCCGACTTGTCGGGCGGGGATGCGGTTGTAGAGAATGGCGGGCAGGCGTGGAACGGAAGACATATTGAGGTTTGCCTGCTCCCGCTGGGCCATGGGGCCTATCCGAAAATTCCTGCTCGTCCGACGCCGGCGCGGGAATTTCTATATAGATTTTCACCCATGGATGGCTTCGATAATCTCAAGCACCGGAAAGAACAGTAACGGCAAAGAGCCGTCCAGAATTGTCCGTGTCACGAGACGCATATTGATTTCCATCTTTTCACGCGCCGTCCATTTCCAGAAATTCGGAATCAGCATCGGAACCTGTTTTCTATACTCCGCGTACTCCTGGCCGAATTTTGATTCCAGATTTTTTTCCTCATGTCGAATGATCGGATAAAAACAGGCAAAGAAAAATATACATATATAAACCAGAAGTTCCACCCGCCCCGTCAGAAGCCCGACTCCGATGGCCATCATGAACGAAAAGAAATACAGCGGATGCCGGACGACGGAATACATTTCCGTTTTCACGACCCGGGTATTTTTATACGAGGCAATCGTCAGTGACGAGTACATTCGTCCGATGACACCGGCAATCAGGAGCAGCCCTCCCAACCCTTCGGCCAACTCGGCGAGAATCAGGTTGGGGAACGGCCACAATGGTCTGGTAAAAAACCACAGCGCGACGAAAAGTATTCCATGTACCCACAGGAACGGTTTTCGGTAACGGTTGATCCAGCTATATATATTCCCCTGAACGTTTTGCATGGAATACTCCTTCTTTGCGGCTGTCATTATATATCACTGCCGCCGCCAAGCAATCGAAATAGGGGCGCCGTCACACTTTTCGTCGTTCGTTCATCGCGTCGGAGAGGATGGATTTGTTGGCGTATTCGATCTGGCCTCCGGCGGGCAGGCCTCGGGCCAATCGCGTGAGGGCGACGCCGGTGTCGGCGAGTTGTTCAGCGATGTGCAGCGACGTGCTGTCGCCGGCCACCGTGGGGTTGGTGGCGAGGATGATTTCGCGCACCCCGCACGCACGCACGCGGGCGACAAGGGCGTCGATGGTGAGGTCTTCCGGCTCCATGTCCTCCAGCGGCGCGATGTGCCCCATCAGCACGTGGTAGACGCCGCGGTGTACGCCCGTGGACTCCAGGGCCAGCAGGTCTTTGGGCTGCTCGACCACGCAGATGACGGTTTTGTCCCGCGCGGGGTCGGCGCAGATGTTGCACAATTCGCCCTCGGCGATGTTGAAGCAGACAGCACACGGGCGGATTTTCGTTTTCACGTCGCGGATGGCGTCGGCCAGGGCGAACGCCTCGGCATCGGCGGCTTTGAGCAGGTGAAACGCCAGCCGCTCCGCCGACCGCGCGCCGATGCCCGGCAGCCTGCCGAACTCGGCAATGAGTTTTTCGATGGTTTCAGAGTATTTTGCCATGGTGGTTTTATACCACAGCGTGGGCTACAGCGCAAAGAGGCAAGCCATCGCGAACCATTTGTGGTACAAAAGACCCCATGCGGTACCGTGAAAACGCCATTTGTCTTCGTGCGACCGACTTCAGCGAGACGTCGCAGGTCGTGGGGTTTCTCACGCGCGGGCAGGGCGTGGTGCGGCTGATGGCCAAGGGGACGAAGAGGCCCAAGAGTAAATCCGGAGGGATGATCGACCTGTTGGCGGAGGGCGAGTTGATTTACAGTCACAGCGGGCGCGACACGCTGGGCACGCTGATGGAGTTTTCGGAGACGGTGGTGCATGCCGATCTGCGCGCCGACGGGCGGCGGCTGAACGTGGCGTTGTTCGCGTTGGAGGCGGCGGGGGAAATGTTGGCCGAGGGCGACGTGCACGCGGAGGTGTTCGATCTGCTGCACCACACGTTGATCCGGCTGGGTCAGACCGACGCGCCGCTGGAGGCGGTGCTGGCGTATTTTCAGTGGCGGCTGCTGCGACACGTCGGCGTGCTGGGCGAGCTATCCGGCTGTGTGGGCTGCGGGGAGACGGTGAATTCGCCGGGCGGCGACGTTGCGACGAACACGGCAGGCCGCGGCGCGGTGTCGGAGGGGGCGTGGCATTTTTCTTCGTCGCTGGGCGGCCTGCTGTGCCGCTCGTGCGAAGCCTCCTCCGTCGAAAAAATCCTCGTCACGCCCGACGCCCTCCAAGGCCTGTCGGTCCTCCAGCACGTCTCCACAGGCCGACGCCAATCCTTGGCCCCCCCCCACGCCCGCGCCGTCAACCGCCTGCTCGCCTACCACCTCCAACACCAACGCGGCAAACGACTCCGCATGGCGAGGTATGTGCTGTAGAACGTTCTTTTCGCCGCGAATTTCGCGAATTTTTGCGAGGAGACAGGACATTCCAAGCCCCGGAAGGGGCGCCTTTGGTAGCCCAGGGCGTGCCCGTACTCGGGCATGCCCTGGGTTTACGGTTTGTTTCTTTTCCCATAATGTTGCCTGACGCCACTGGCCATATATCATGCACGTGGGCCTGTGCAACTTCGAAAAACGCGCACAGGAAAATGTGCGCGTCGTTCGAAGCCGTCAGGCCGCGACGGTGTGATTTCGGCCAGTGGCGTCAGGCACGAGAAATGAATTCCGAAAAACGCTTTTCCCAGGGCATGCCCGAGTACGGGCACGCCCTGGGCTACCCAAGACGCCCCTGCAGGGGCTTGGGAAATCCTACCTTTCACTCGCCACTTCCCGTCACCATGGGGTAGTCCCTCTTTTTCACACCACATCGGGTTCGGGCAGTTTGCAGGTTTTTTCCACGGCCTTGCAGAGGGCGTCGATGTTGGCCAGGGGGACGTCGGGGCCGCATTCGACGCAGAGCATCAGGCCTCCGGTTGGCAGGTAGAGCGTGTCGTGCACTTCGGTGATGTGGTCTTCCAGTTGCGACGGCGTGGCGAAGGGGAAGAGTTGGCGGTCGCAGTCCTGCATGAGGGCGACGTTGCCGCGGGCGACGGCGGCGAGGTTGGCCAACCCGTTGGCCCGCGGCTGGGGGTTGAGAATTTTCACGCCGACCTCGATCAGGTCGGGGATGATCTCCAGAATGTGGCCGTCGCTGTGCAGGAAGATCGGCAGGTCGGCGGCCACCACGGGCGAGAACATCGTGCGGTACATCGGTTTGATGTATCGCCGCCAGGTGGCCGGGCTGATCGGCAACGCGTGCTGCATGCCCAGATCCTCGCCGAACGTGAAATATTCCGCGCCGAGGTCAAGATATTTTCGCGTGGCCGTCGCGTTGTACCGCGTGACGATCGCGACCAACTCGTCCAGCCGCGGATCCTCAACGGCAAAATCCATCATCAAATTCTCGAAACCGCGCAGAAAGTACAGCAGCATGTAGCCAAAGCCGTGCCAGACCGGCCCGCACATGGCCAGGTTGCCGTTGGCTTTATCCTTGGCCAGCCGAGCGGCCTCGGCGTCCCAGTCGCGTTTGCCGAAGAGGTTGTCCGTCAGGGCGTCGGGCGGCTGCCACGTTTTGAAGTGGTCCCAGTCCTCCAGCGGATGCCCGATCACGATCGAGTCCATCCCGCGCTCGACGTTCTCCCACGTGCAGCCCCAGCAGTCGGTGTGCAGGCCCAGTTCGTAGGCAGGACTCCACATGGTGTCGTAGTCGTGTTGGCCCTTTTTGAAGCCCGGCCAGATTTTCGGGTGCTCCAGCACAAGGGCTTCGAGGGCGTCGCGATACTTCAGCCACGTCGCCGGCAGCAGGCCGACGACCGCGGGCGTCCAATCGGGGCGGTCGAAGTAGATGGTCTTGAGCAGCGTGACGGTGCGATGATTTCGGCCGGCGTAGGACAGCATGGCGTCTCCTTGTGTATGACGTGGAGTGTATCCGTGTTGGCGGGGAATGGGAACGACAATCATCTTGTCGGTTTGCGGATCGGTGGTATCATAAAGGCAGGCCGTGCTGGCAGAATGGTCGCCGGCGCGGCGTTGTGCCATGATTTGTTCTTCATGCGAAACATAAAGGAGAGTGGCGATGAGGACGTTATTGTTATTGTGCGCGGTGGCGGCCCTGGCGTGCGCAACCGTCGCGTCGTCGGCGGCGGGCGTGTTGGACAACCTGGCCCCCAAGGCGGACACGGTGGGCATGTTTACCAACACGGACTTGCTCGGAGCGCCGGATTTGTTGCGAAACGGGCGACTGCGGGGCCACGGCGGCGGCGACCTGTTTTTCGGCCGTCGCGCGGAGCTCGTGGATCCGTACTTTGTGTGGGCCTCCCCGCAGGACATTCGCGTGTTGCGGCTGTGGGGCGCCGGAGGCGACGTGGGTACGTTTGTCCGCGTGTACGTTGACCTGCTGACGGCCGGCGCGGACCCGACGCTGGAGTCCAGTTGGACGACGACGGTATTTGACAGCGACGGCGTCCTTGCCATGCCGGGACATCCGCAGATTGTGGAGATCGATCTAGGCCAGGCGTATACGACGACGGGGTTGCGCATTCGGGCGGAGATGACCAATTCGGCCGACACCCGTCGCACGATCAGTGAAGTGCAGATTTTCGGCGACCTTGGCGGGGACCCTGGCCAGGGTTCGTTTTTGGATTTCCGCGTGGAAGAAATTGTGAACAGTTGGACCGCCAGTTCGTCTGGATACGGCGCGGGGATTGGTAATATTCCATACGCCAGGAACGGCGACCGGTGGCTGACGCTGGATCAGAACGCCAATAACGAGGCCACCGGTGGCGGCGACGCGTATTGGCTGGCCTGCACGTTTGACGGGACCGACGGGGCGGCCTTCAACACGGTGGAAGTCTGCTGGCTGAACAAAAACGATCATCTGTGGCGTGAGACGCCTTCCTACTGGATCGTGCAGTACGCCACAGTGGACGATCCCGGCACGTGGCAGACGGCTGGCACGTACGAAAAAACGTCGAACGGCTTCGGCGAGGACTCGTTGATGTACCTCTGCGACCTGGGCGACTTGACGGGCGTGAAAGCGATGCGCATTGTGGTGCCGTACGACGCGCTGTCCTCCGAAGCGTTTGCGATCGGCGCGAACCAGGTTGCGTTCTATAACATCCCTGCCGTGCCCGAGCCGATGACGATAAGCCTGCTGGCCCTGGGCGGCTTGGCGATGCTGCGACGGCGGCGGCAGGTCGGATAACCTCCGAAATCCGAACCGCGGAATCCGAAACAAACCACAAATCATAAACCGAAAAATTCCAAACGCTCCGCTGGACAAACCATTTGGCTGGCGGAGCGTTTGGGATTTTCTGCTTTTGGGTTTGTGGTTTGTTGCAGATTCCGCGGTTTCGAATTTCGGTTTCGGTCGCCATGGTCACTCCTTGCGTTTTCTTGGCCTGTTGTCGAGTTCGGGCGGATCGCATTGGGTGAGGATGGCGGTGAGGATTTCGGCTTGTGCGAGGAGGTCGAGGCGGGTGTGGTGAAGGGCGGCGGTGAGCGGGGCTGCGTCGGCTTCGGCGAGGAAATGGCGGTACGCGTCGGCGAGATCGGGGCGTGGCGTGTCGGCGGCGCGGATGTGGCGGCAGATCTGTTTTTCGAGGGTTTTCAGGCCGAATGTGGCGAGTTTGTTTTTCCAGCGGCGGCGGCTTTCGTCGTGGATGAGAACGCACGGCGGCAGGCGGTCGCCGAGGTCGACGCCGAGCGCGTCGGCCCGTTCACGAAGGTGTTTGAGGTGGAGCGCTTTGACGTCGAAGGCGACGAGCACGCCGGTTTCTTCCAGCCGACGCGCGAACGCGTGCAGAACGGCGGATTCCTCGTCGCGGCGGTGGGCGAGATCGTGCTCGAACAGGAGTTGTTCGCCCTCGAACCGCATGACACTGATGAGAAAAATCGAGGCCTTCGCGTCGGCGGTTTCCGTGTCGTCGGTGGCGGCGATCGTGGCGAAGAGCAGATCTTCCGGCCTGGCGTTTTGTGCATGGCAGAGAGCAGGCGAGGCGTTGAGTTCGTCGACGCGTTGCCTGGCGCCGCGGAGAACGGCAGCGAATTCTCGCGCGGCGGCAAGTCGTCGCGGGGCGGCCTCGGCGAGCGGCAGACGGATGAGCCAGCAGGACGCTGGCATGCCGTTGACGATCTCGGTGGCCTCGTCACCGGGGAGAGACGACGCGGGAAGGCCACGTGGCGAGGGCGCTTCGCGCGACGCGGGCGTCTCGTCCGCGTTGTGTGTTCCATAGGACTGGCCGCTGGAGGACGGTGGCGCAGCCTGTCCTCCACGTTCAGGCCGATGAAACGCCCGCGCGGGCGGGTCGCCCGCACCACGTGAAGCGCCATCGCCACATGTCTTCCCCGCGTCGTCCAGCAGCCGGCGAGCCTGCGCGAAATCCTTATTCGCCAGGGTTTGTTTGAGCAGGTCCAACTTTTTTTTGCGTGAATCGTCGTGGCCCATGGGTGGGAATTATATCACAAAATGATACGGCGATGTTTTGGCTTGTGTCATGGCATTCCCCGTACATCATATCGACAAAGTCCAGCAAAACAATGCAAAACAACGCCATTCAATACGTCTTCCTCGCCACACCGGCCCCGGGTCGCATGCGGTGGATCATGAAATAACGGAGCGCGTCGATGAAATGGTCGGGGCCGTCTTTGACGGGTTTGTCGCGTTCGCCGATGGCGTCGGGCGGCGGATAGTGATAGTTTTCGAAGGCTTCGCGCAGCAGGCGACACCGCGGGTGGATGACCAGCCTCGGGCCACCGTCGGCGGGGGCCAGGCCCATGCGGATGAGTTCCAGGCCTTCGGCGATCGTGCTGGGGCGGAACGTGCACGGGATGCCCTCCCAGGCGAGCATGTCCGTGCAGGCGGCGCCGCTGGTGGCTTCCTTGGCCTTGCCGGCGGGGTCGACGTACGTCGCGGCCGCCGGGCCCAGGTCGCGGGCGAGGATCTCCTTGGCGTGTTCGCTCAGCGCCCGGCGGGAGGCGACGTATTCCTGCAACACGTGCACCGCGCCGCCCGGCGAGACCTGAAGCCACAAACACACCAACGGGTTGCGATAGCCGAAGTCGATCGCGCGATACACCGGCCAATCGGGGACGTGCTCGACCTCGCGGCAGTGCGTGGCCGCGGAGAACTCGGGGAAGACCAGCCAGTCGCGACGGACGCCGTGGCAGAGCATCTCCGCCTCCCAGGCCGCCCGGCTGGAGCGGGCCTTGATGGCGATCGCGTCGTCGATGGCGAAGAATCCGTCGGCATTGCGGGCGACGCCCCGGCAGTCATCGGCCAGCGAACAAGGCCCGCAGCACCGCGACGCCGGGCAGCGCTCGATGACCTCCCACAAGCACCACTGAATCAGCCGATACCCGCCGCCGGCCAATCCGCCACCAGACCCGCCGCTGGCGGTGAGCAACTCGCCCGCGCGGGCCTGATCCACGAGCGTCTGCATCAGCCCGCCGCTGCGATGCAGCGTGCTGATCACCTCAATGCTGCCGCGAGCGCCCTTGACCGACCGCGTGGCGAACTGCACCGCTCGCCACACCTCGGGATCGAACAAATCCACCTCGTCACAACGGATCTTCTGCACATGCTGGCCTCGCACGGCGGTCTGACTCTGCGCGAGCATTTGAATGGTCGATCCCGTCGCGGTGCGGACGCGGGTTCGCGACGCTTTGCCTTCAAGCACGCCGCTCTGTCGGGCGGCCAGCTCGCGAATGTACTCGGCCAGGCGGTCGCTTTGATCGAAGCTGCCGCCGAGCACGCTGATTTTGAGAGGCCCGTGGCAGAGCGCGTCCAGCAGCGTCGCGACGGCGGCGAGAAACGTTTTCCCCCCGCCGCGATTGGCCCAGACCAACAGGTCCCGCTGCTCGAAAAAACTGGCGGCCAGGTAATCCATCGGCGACTGATGATTCGGACACACCGCGCGGTCCGGCACGCCCAGGCCAAAATACCGCCGAACAAACGCCGCCAACTCCGCCCGATCCCGCGGCACCGCCTGCTCAAGCTGACGAGTGTGCACGTCAATCGTCAACGCGTCGGGATCCGGAATATACGATTTGGCATCCAGAGCCGGACTGTCATCCGTAGCACGGATATCGTGCCCGCCAGTCACATGGGCGTCTCGCCCATGCTCGGACTCGGCATTCTCCGTGCGTTCCACAGCGGCCACCGCACGCCACTGCATCGCATCCCCGCCGCCCTGCCGCCGTGCGAAACCAACCCCATTGCCGCTCGTTTGTCGTACTTTTTTTTTCTCAGACATACTAACCCCCTGCGTAATGATCATGTGAATCGACTTGTAAACAGATAGACGCGGATATGGCTTCGCCTGTTTGCGTTGCAGGATGTTGTGGGAAGAAAAAAACGCCTTACACAACGTTCTGCAACGCAAACAGGCAGAGCCAGTTTCAGAATTTTTCGTCTTCCCCGCGAATGCGAATGGGACGAACCGCCGCGCGCACCGCCGACGCCAGCGCCGCACCGCGACGACGCCTCGGCCCACCGAACCGCCGTAACGCACGCTCCACCGCCGCCGCCTCCGACGGCTTGACGTGAAACACCAACACCTGAAACGCCAACGACTCCCCCGACCGCGCCGCCAATGATTTGTCCATCTCCATCCCCTTGTTCATCGCTGCATGCCAAACACAAATCCGAAACAACCGCGAAAAGGCTGTAGGCTGTAGACCGTAGACTGTAGGCTGTAGGCGCAGGCTTATGATGGATTGGGCCCAATGATTCATCAGCCTGCGCCCACAGCCTACAGCCCACAACCTACAGCCTTTTCGACATCCCGCTCAAACGAGTAATACACATACCTCCGCGTCGCCTTCCGGCATGCCTCCGCGGTCGGATCCGTCAGCCGGGCCAGGCGGCGGTCGTCCATCGTGCGCTGGAGATACCACGTCAGTTCCCGCCGCAAAAATTGACCCCGCGGCGTCGGTCGATTCGTCAGCCGCCGTACCGGCTCGACGGCGGCGACCTGCCTCGCCGACAGCCCCGCCGCCTGCGCCGCGCTGAGAAACCGCGCCGCGTCCGCGTCCGGTACGCCCCAGGCCCGCATGCCCGCCCGCTCGAAAAACGGATGCACCGCGCCCATCGCCGCCAACGCCTCCACACGCGGCGTGGCCGCGTGGTCCAACGCGTGACGCACCATCGCCACCGCAAGCCCCGCCCCGCGAAAGGCCGGATGAACCACCACACGCGAAATGCACTCCACCTCCGCGTTGAGCCTCGCCACCGCCGCCGCCCGATCGCGCCCGTAGTACCGCCCCGCGAACGCACGGTTCCGCCCGCGAACATTCATCACCGGCGGCGACACCACCAGCACGCCCGCCCGCGTTGGCGCCAACGCCCGCTCCGCCGGCGAGAGCGTCGCCAGCCATGCCGGCGCGGGCCTGGCGACATACACACGTTTATGCGCCGCCGGAGGACCGGCCAGATAATGAAACCCCGCCATCGCGCGGTAATCGCCAATGCGGCCAGGTTCAATGTCAAACCACGACGCGGGCGCCCCACGTGACGCGGGCGTCTCGCCCGCGTTGTGCGTACCGCCGGCCTGATCCATGGAATACAGCGTGTTTATCTGTTTTTCACATCCAAGCCAATGGAGCGCACACGCGGGCGAAACGCCCGCGTCACGTGGGGCGCCCGCGTCACGTCGCAGCACCTCGGCCGGCTCGCCGAGCCGCTTGACGATCACCGTGTCGGGCGACAACTCAGCCAACAGTTCCGCGCGTGGCGTCGCCAACAGCAGCGCCAGACGGCCGTTCCGCGAAACCAGCTTTCGCACCTGTCGACACAACATCCGCGCCGTAAGCGAATCCAGCGTGGAACAGAATTCATCCGCCAGCACAAGCGTCGGCTGACGCCGCCGATTGGCCCGATGCAGCGCCGCCGCCAACGCCAACCGATATCGCTGCCCGCCCGAAAGCCGGCACGCCGGCGTGACCAACGCCGCCGCGTCCGCCAGGCCGCATCGGCTGAGTATCTCCAACCGCCGCGACACCGACCCGCCCGACAACACCTCCATCGCCGGCCGATCGTCCCGCGCGAACGCCTCCGCGTCCAGCCAGACCACGCCCCGACACCGACGCCTCGCCTCGCGAAGCAGCACGCTCTTGCCCGCGCCCGAAGGCCCGACCGCCGCCACGATCTCCCCCGCCGCAATCGTCAACGCCATGCCGCCGTACAAGACCTGCTCGTGCCCCGCCGACAAACCAAACATCGCCGCCACATCCGCCGTCTCGCCTCGCCACATCGTCGACGCACGAACTTTCCCGTTGACTTGACACGACCAACCCGTCATGGTTCCCCCTGAGGACATGAATGCTCCTGATGAAAAAAATGTTCTTCGACGCCATCCGCACAGGCCGAAAAACCACGACGCTGCGGTTCTGGCACTACGCCCGCGTCAAGCCCGGCAGCGTGCATGCCGTGCCAGGACTCGGACGCGTCGCGATCGACGATGTTCGAACGGTACAGCTCGCCGACCTCACCGCCGTCGACGCGCGGGCGGACGGCTTCGATTCGCTGCGGGCCCTTCGAAAAGCCTTGAGTGACTTGTACCCCGTTTCGCAACGGCAAGGCCGCTCGCTGTTCCGCGTGACCTTCCGATTCCTCGACGTGAATCCGCCCGAGTGACAACGTTTTCCAACACGACTTACCGAGCATTCGCGAGCAGGTCGACCAGATTCGCCAGGTTCGCCGGTTCGAGCTTCCGCCGGGCCTGCTCGCGACGATGATACGCCATCTCGCCGTGCAGCCGATCCACCTCCCGCCGAACCTGATGCAGGGTCATCCCCATCGCGTCAGCCACCACCCGCAACGACTGCCCCTGGCAGTAATACCGACGCACCAACTCCGCCTCACGCGGATTGAGATACATCAAAAGCCGGGCGGCATCGAGGAATTTTTGACTGGCTAACCGCTTCGTCAGCTTATGGACGCGATACCGGACGGTCCGAGGATTGATGCCCGTGATCATCCCAATCTCCTCGGCTGACTGATTCTTCAACATCACTGCCTCGACCAACGCCCGATCCCGAGGCGCCAACAATTCGGCCCGCGCAATGATTAAGTCCGCACTCCGTGGTAACTTACGCGCCTTTGCGATCGATTCTCGGAGCCTGGCAATCATGAATTCTCCCTTTCGTCTGACCTTGTTTTCAATGACAAATCACAATTCACAAAACAAATTACTATTCGTATGATAGTAAAAAAACATGCACAGTCAAGAAATATGTTATTTATTTAACATTTTTTTGTTGCCTTACTTTCTCGAAATCGTATACTTTTTTCACACGGAGTAGGGTTCTGTGAATTCGAGTGACAACAGGCTGTCACTACCAAAATGCTATCGTGCAAATAATGCGAGATGGAGCGCCTCCGGAACGGAGGCGTGCATAAGATAAGTTGAGGTCAATGAATGGACAGCAAAGAAATCGGCAAGATCATCCGCTCAAAGCGGGAAGAATTGGGGTTCACGCAAGATCATGTGACAACGCTGACGGGGGTCTCCAAGCCCTACCTCTCGAATATCGAGACAGGCCGCACGAAAAACCCGCCAACCGACGCGGTGCTTCATGCGCTGGAAAAAGCCCTTGGGTTCGTGCCCGGCGAATTGATCGCCCTGGCCCACTTCGTTCGCACACCGTCGGATGTTCGTGAATCGCATGAGCATCTGGTGGCCGAGTTGGAGCGACTGCGCGGCGTGCTGCGCCAACTCCAGGGCGTCAAACCGCGCGACGACGAACCGCCCACCGCCAGCGGACAAACCAGCGAACAGCAGACAACGGGCATCGAGCGGGGCGGGCACGAAATCGGCCAGCCCCCGCTGATCCAGATCGGCCGGGCCATTCCGATCATCAACACCGTGGCGGCAGGCTACCCGCGGAATTTCCCCGACCTGGATTACCCCGCCAGCGTGGCCGACGATTACGTCCGCTGCCCGGACGTGCGCGACGGTCAGGCGTTCGCCGCACGCGTCGGCGGCGACTCCATGGAGCCGGACTACGGCCAAGGCGACATCGTCGTCTTCTCGCCCAACACGCCGTTTCGCGGCGGCGACGACTGCTTCGTCCGTTTCAACGACAACGGCACCACCACATTCCAACGCGTCTACCTCGACAGCGAAACCACCGTCCGCCTCCAGCCGCTCAACAACCGGTACCCCTCGCAAACCGTCGCCCGCGAGCGCATCACAAGCCTCTGGCCCGCGGTGTATCGCATGGTGCGGCTGCGGAAGTGAAGGCGAACTCCGCCGTCACGGCACCTGCACGACTGAGTTCAGACTGCCGTACGGATTGGGCGACCAGAGGTCGTTGTCGGGATCGGCAGCCCAGTGGCCGTCAAGAATGAATTTGTATTGGTAGTTGCCCGGCGGCAGCGGAACGGTCGCCGTGAAGGAACCGTTTTTTTGTTTTTTCATCTCCACCGGCTGCCAGTCGGTGAACTCGCCCGCCAGGGCAGCCGACGTCTTCGCGTCGCCGGCTTTGACCGTAAACTTCGTCGTGCCTTTTTTCTGACCTTTGCCAAACATATCGTTCCTCTTTTCAACGTTTCCTATTGTAGGCGCGTTCACCGTAACACGGGCGTCTCGCCTGTGAGCGCATGGGCGTCCCGCCCATGCAACCGTGACTACAGACGTCCTGCCAACCTCAGCCACGGACGGGACGTCCGTGGGACTCACGGGCGAGACGCCCGTGCTACGGTGTTCACAGATTGGGGCTCATCAATGTCAACTCGCCCGCCTTGACGCCGCGCGTGGCAATGATGGCGTCGGCGATCCGCCGCAACTGCCCCGCCTGACCTCGGAGTAAAATCACCTCAAGACAGTGATGATGGTCCAGGTGAATATGCTGGCTGCACAGCACGGCGTGATGATCCTCGTGCTGCAAGTGCGTTAACTGCTGGGCCAGCGTGTGGGCGGCGTGATCGTAAATAATGCTCAGCGACGCGACCACGTTCGCCCCAGGGTCGCTCCATTCCTGCTCAATGATCGCCTGGCGGATCAGATCCCGCATGGCCTCGGAGCGATTGGTATACCCCCGCCGCTCCATCCACGCGTCGAACCGCTCCAGCAACGATTTCTCAATCGCCATCGTCGTGCGAGTCAATTCGCTCATGCCCGCCATGGTATCCGCGACGGGAGGGGCACGCAAAGAAAAACAATCAGAACGTTCATCCGCGTTCGACGGTGAAATCGTGCCGCGGATTCAAGGGAACCGTTTTCGCTGACTCGTTAATTCGTTAACTCGTTAATTCGACAGAACGACCAACAAATTCACGAGTCAACGAGTTAACGAAACCGTTCCATCGAACAAACGGCACGACTTCACCGTCGAGCACACGAAACCCCGGATCCAGGGCGAACGCATGTAACGTGACGCGGGCGTCTCGCCCGCGTGTGGCGAGGGCATCTTGCCCTCGCAGACCGTTCCACACGGGTGACGTCAGGCGAAAAACAAGACATGTCACAGCCGGACGCGGGCGGGATGCCCGCGTCACGGTACATGCGTTCGCCCTGTCCCCGGATCCCGTTTTGTGGCGTATCGCCCCGCGCCGTGGTACACTCTGGCCATGCCACGAATCGGATTGGGTTACGACTCGCATCGTTTTGTCGCCGGCAGGCCGCTGGTGTTGGGGGGCGTGCGGATTGCCCACGCGTTTGGCCTGGCCGGCCACAGCGATGCCGATGCCGTGCTGCATGCGGTCATCGACGCGTTGCTGGGAGCGGCGGGGTTGGGGGATATCGGCGAACACTTTCCCGACAGCGACGAACGGTTTCGCGGAGCCGACAGTGCGGCGTTGACGGCCCATGCGGTCGGCCTCGTGTCGGCGGCGGGGCTTCGCGTCGGGAACTGCGACGTGACGGTCGTGACGGAGTTGCCGAAACTCGGGCCTCACAAACAAGCCATGCGGGAGCGCATCGCCGCGCTGCTGCACGTCGAACCCGATCGGGTCAGCGTCAAGGCGAAGACCAACGAAAAAATGGGGCCCATTGGCCAGGGCGAAGGCATGGCGGCGATGGCCGTCGTGTTGCTGGAAGAGACGGCACTGTAACGTTACTTCACCGTCACGACCATCACACCGTCGCGCGGGGCCGCGGTGGGGTCAAGTTGGCCTCGCAGGACGATTTTCAACGAGCCTGACGGCGGCGAATGAAGCGGAATAATCGCCACCTGCGCGCTGAATTGGTCGTCGTCGCGCGGCACCTTGAAAAAATGCACCTCAATGTCCGAACCCCGCTGCCGGATGTGCCGCACGTGAATGTCCATGCCCTGCTGATACGAGAAAAACACCAGGGAAATCGGGCGCTGCCGGCTCAACCGCGAGGGGGCCTGCTCGGTCACGAGCCAGGCGTGGGCGGCCTCGACCGCCTCCGAATCCACGCCGTTGACGGCAAACCCGCCACGGACATCCAGGCCAAATTTCTTCAAATGGCCGAGCATTTCACTCAGCCAGATGCTTTCGGCATTGGTGACGCTCTGCCCGTCGGTGGCGTAGGCGATTTCCAGCGGCTGCGTGCCGGGCATTCGGACGGCCCAGACACGATCCAACGGAATCTCCTCGCCGTCATCGTCGGACGTGACGGGTTCGCCAACGGGTACGTCGACTGGAACTGGGAGAGCGGCCTCGTCGGCGGGCGGCGGCGCGGAGAGAGCGGATTCGTCGGCAAGCTGCACGGCGGGCGGCGGCGCGGTCGTCACCGACACATCACCCGGGGCCGCCCACGCCGACGTACCCAGCGCAATCGCCATCCACAGGCCCGTCAGCGCGCGGAATTTCGCGAGCATATCTCACCTTTTTCGTAGGACGCCCACCAGCCAAACGCACAACTGCCACTCCATTAGATGCGCCAGACGAAAAAAAGTTTCAGAAATTATGAACCCAACCATAAAAAATTATGTGTGCGGTATGCCCACGCCCTGCCAGAAGCGGTAAATGGTGTCGATTCGTGATGGGAATGGCAATAAACCATGCGGAGGCTGCCATTGTAATACCATAAAAAACAAACGGTTATGATCTGGCACACATCTTGCTTGTCTTTCTTGGCAGGCCGCTCGCCGTAGAATGTGAAGCCGGCGTTTTATCGGCCTGACGAGGTGAAACATGGCATCGAAAAAGATTATCGGCATTGACCTGGGCACCACCAACTCCGTCGTGTGCGTGATGGAAGGCGCGCAGCCGAAGGTTCTCATCAATCAACAGGGCAACCGGCTGACGCCGTCGGTGGTGGCGTTTACAGAGAAAAACGAGCGGCTGGTCGGTCAGCCGGCCCGTCACCAGCAGGTGACCAATCCCAAGAACACCGTCTTCTCGATCAAGCGGTTCATGGGCCGGCGGCACAACGAGGTCGCCAGCGAGGAAAAGATGGTGCCGTACGAGATTATCGGCGGCGCCACCGACCCCGTGCGCGTCCGCGTCCGCGGCAAGGAATACACGCCGCAGGAACTCTCCGCGATGATTCTGGGCGACCTGAAGAAAACGGCGGAGGATTACCTCGGCGAAAAGGTCGACCGCGCGGTCATCACCGTGCCGGCGTACTTTAACGATTCGCAGCGGCAGGCCACCAAGGAAGCGGGCGAAATCGCCGGGCTGAAGGTCGAGCGGATTTTGAACGAGCCGACGGCGGCCGCGCTGGCGTACGGCCTGGCGACGCAGAAGAACGAAAAGGTGGCCGTCTTCGATTTCGGCGGCGGCACATTCGACATTTCCATTCTGGACATTGGCGACAACGTGTTCGAAGTGCTCTCCACCAACGGCGACACGCACCTGGGCGGCGACGACCTGGACGAACTGCTCATCAACTTCCTCGCCGATGAGTTCAAGCGCACCGAGGGCGTGGATCTCCGCAAGGACGCGATGGCGTTGCAGCGGCTCAAGGAAGCCGCCGAGAAGGCCAAGTGCGAGCTGTCAACGGCCATGGAGAGCAACATCAATCTGCCGTTCATCACGGCCACGCCGGAAGGCCCGAAGCATTTGACGATGTCGCTGACGCGAACGCGGTTCGAGCAGTTGTGCGAGCCGATTTTCCAGCGGCTGGTCGGGCCCTGCAAGTCGGCGCTGTCGGACGCGAAGATGTCCGCCGGCGACGTGGACGAAGTGGTGCTCGTCGGCGGCTCGACACGGATTCCGCGCGTCCGTCAGATCGTCAAGGATCTCTTCGGCAAAGAGCCCAACAAGAGCGTCAACCCGGACGAGGCCGTCGCCCTCGGGGCGGCTGTGCAGGCGGGCATCATCGGCGGCGAGGTCGAGGAGCAGATGGTGCTGCTGGACGTCACGCCGCTGAGTCTTGGCGTGGAGACGCTCGGCGGCGTGATGACGCGGCTGATCGAGCGCAACACGACGATCCCGCACGAGAGGAAGGAAACGTTCTCGACGGCGGCGGACAATCAGACCGAGGTGACGATCCACGTGCTTCAGGGCGAGCGGGAGTTCGCGCGCGACAACCGCACGCTGGGGCGGTTCAATTTGCAGGGCATTCCGCCGGCGCCGCGCGGCATGCCGCAGATCGAAGTGACCTTCTCCGTCGACGCCAACGGCATCCTCAACGTCAAGGCCAAGGACAACGCCAGCGGCAAGGAACAGTCGATCGAAATCAAAGGCTCCACAGGCCTGGACAAGGACGAAGTGGAGAAAATGAAACGCGACGCCGAAGTCAACGCCGAAGCGGACAAGAAACGTCGCGAGTTGATCGACCTGAAAAACAAGGCCGAGCAGATGGCCTACGAAATGGAGAAAAATCTCAAGGAATGGGGCGAAAAAGTCCCCGCGGCCGATCGCGGCGCGATCGAGTCGGCCATCAGCCAGGTCCGCGAAGCCGTCAAGGGCGACGATGACGAAGCCATCCGCCGCGCCCAGAACAATCTCGAGCAGGCGTCACACAAAGTGGCAGCGGAGATGTACCAGCAAGCCGCCCCAGGCGGCGCGGCGCCGGGCGGAGCATCACCGCAAGGCAACCAGCAGCAGCCCAACAAAGGCAAAGGCGGCGACGACGTAATCGACGCCGAGTATGAGGTGAAGGAATAACGGCAATCGCAGAGATGGCTCCGCCTGTTTGCGTCGTTAAAAACGGTTGTGGACTACGGAACGTTCCGTAGTCCACAACCGTTTTTAACGACGCAAACAGGCGGAGCCAGATCCTTATTTTCCCTTGTGCCAGAACGGCCCTTTGGGTTTCTTCGGGCGGTTGTCGCGTGATGCCTTGGTGGGGACGACGATTTCCGTCGGGCCCGCGGCGGCCGCGGCGGCGTCGCGTTCGCGGATGTGCTTGCGGATGATCATCTGCTCGAACACGCTCGAGAACGTCGAGGTCATGATGTACAGGTTCAGGCCCGACGGCGCGTTGTAGAAGAACAGCAGCATCATGATGGGCGTCATGATCTGCATCATGCGTTTCTGCATTTTCTGCTGCATTTCCTGTTCGGGCGTTGTGGCCGGCGCGGCGGGGGTGGGCGTGAGCTTGGCCTGGAAATACATCGCGATCGACAGCAGGATCGGCAGGAGGTTCAGGCTGGCGACCGTGCCGATGATCGGAATATGCACGGAGTTCTCGAAGCGGAGAATCGCGTCGGGGCCGGCCAGGTCGGTGATCCACACCGGCAGGAACTGCGCGTGGCGGAGTTCGGCGTCGGCCTGGAGGCCGCTGTAGAGCGCCATCCAGATCGGCAACTGCATCAGCATCGGCAGGCAGCCCATGAACATGCCCGTGCCCTGCTCCTTGGAATGCTTGAGCATCTCGCGGTTGAGCGTGTCCTTGTCGTTCTTGTATTTCTCCTGCAATTCCTTCATCTTCGGCGCGAGCTTGGCCATCTTGCTCATCGAAATCTGGCCTCGCTTGGTTAGCGGATGCAGGAGGATGCGGACGATAATCACCAGCACGATGATGGCCACGCCGTAGTTGCCGCCCGTGACGTGCCTGGCCAGGAACTCCAGGAACGCCATGATCATCTTCGAGAGCCACTCGAACGTGCACCACGCGCAGCAGCCCTGGCCCAGTTCGATCGTGCCCGTGTAATTCAGCGCGTCGTACATCGGGGTATTATTGAATAGCTCCGTCCGCTTGGGCCCAACGAACAGGTCCAGCGTCAGCGAATCCGAGTCCTTGCCCCCGGCGGTCCCGGCGGCGGCAAGCGTCATCTCCAGCCTCACGCCCGTCAGGAACGTCTTGCTGTTGATCGTGCTCGTCGGGCGGTCGAACGTCTCGACGATCCGCCGCTGGTGCCACGTCGCAGGACGGTCGGGAATCAGATTCTCGTCCGGGGCCATCAGGTACAGCACGCCGGCGAAAAATTTGTTCGTCTGCGACACCCACAGCAGCGGCTGGCCTTCCTTCGACGAACCGAGGTCCTCGCTGTCGGGCATTTTCTTTTCGTCCGCGCCGCGGCGCTGCGGCATGGGTTTGGTGCCGCCCTTCTCCATGCGTGCCCACGCCAATCGGCGAAGGTCGCGCTGAAGGTCCTCGCGAGGCACGCCCGTCACGCCGGCCTGGTCGATGACGATGCGGCACGCGTCGTCGGGGTCGCTCGAGAGGTTACGGGCGGTCAAGGTCACGCGTACCGAGTACGGCCTCTGGTTGAAGTCGATCACGCCGGGCGTCACCTCTTCATCCGCCGCGACGACGGGGTAGAGCGTGTACGTTTTGGCCAGTTCGATATACGGTTTTTTCGGCTCGCCGGGCAGCGCCCGCAGCAGGCCCAGCGTGAAGACGATCTCCTGCCTGCCGTCCTCGTGCCGATGGACCGACTGGATTTTCCACCGCCGTTTTTCGATGTCGAAGAATTCATCCGTCCGCCGGCCGTCGTAGAGCAGTTCGACGCTCCGTGTGGCCAGGGGCAGGTGGAGGCTTTCGCCGAAGGAGCGGACGAGTCCCTTGCCATAGTCGTCGTCGAGGCGGTTGGCGAGCGGGCGTTCGCCGGCGGCGTCGCCTTCGCGAGCGACGGGGTTCAGCAGGCTGTAATGGCCCAGCAGGCCCGGCTCGCGCCGTTCGACGCGGGCGAGGTACTCCGCGTGATCGGCGGGCGGTCGCCCTGCCCGGAGGTCGGCCACCGTCGTGAAGTACTGCGCGAGCTGGACGGTATAGATGGCCGCCCCGTCGGTGACGAGTTCCAACTGCATCGCGTATCGGCCGCTGGGATCCAGCGACCCGATGGCCTCTTTGCGAGAGGGCAGGCTTCGGCCGTCCTCGACGTCGCCTTCGATGAACCACCGCGTCTCGTCCGACAGCGTCGTATCGGCTCCGCCGTCGGCGGGCGCGGTGGCCACGGTCATCGCCGTCGGCGAATCCGGCGCGGTGTTGCCGGTTGCTGCCGCCACCGTCGTCGCCGTATTTGCCGCCGTCGCGGCGGCGTTGGCGGCCACATTGCCCGGCGCCGGGGCCGGCGTGTTGGCGGTGTGCTCCGCCTCGTGGTTCGCACGCTGCGCATACAACGCCAGCGCCAGCAACCCGCCGGCGACCATCATCATAACCAATCCAAATCGTTTGCGATTCACTTGTCACTCCAGAGACAGCGACCCAGCTTCGCCAAGGCTACGCCGGGCAAGCAAGTGACAAGCGACAAGAGAAGGAAAAGTTTGTCTTACAAAACCGTCGTACTGCGCGAGAACAACGAACACGCCAGACGTTCCTGCTCTTGTCGCTTGTCGCTAGTCGCTTGTCACTATGTCTTCCTAACGGCCTTCCTTGAGCCGAATGCCGAGATAGTCGTCCAACTCGGGCACGGCGAGAACTTTTTGCACCACGGCTTCGACGTTATACGCCACGCGGATGAACTCCACCGCGCCGGGGCGGAGAATGACGTAGCTGGCCCGCGTGTCGCGGTCGCGCGGTTGGCCAACGCTGCCGACGTTGATCAGCGCCTTTCGGCCTGGCGTCAGCTCGAACTCGCCGTCCAGTTCGTCGGGGCTGTAAAAATCCGGCGAGTCCAGGAACACGCCCGGCACGTGCGTGTGGCCCACAAAGCACAGCGAGCTAAACCGCTCGAACTGCCCCTGGACCTTGCTCACGCTATTGTAGACGTCGTCGGGGAAAATGTATTCGTTGATCGGACGACGCGGGCTGCCGTGAACGAACGTCACCTCGCCGCCCAGCTCCGGCTCGAGCATCACGTGCTTCATCCGCATCGAGCCGAGAAACTCCCACCGCTCGGCCCGCAGGTCCACGTTGGAATCATCCTCCAACTGCTGCCGCGTCCAGTAGCAGGCCGACTCCGCACCGACGTTGAACTTGTTCGGCTCGTACATCACCGCGTAATCGTGGTTGCCCATCATGGCGACCTCGACGCGGCCCCGAATCATGTCCAGGCACTCGCGAGGCTGCGGGCCGTACCCGAGCATGTCGCCCAGGCAGACGATGCGCGTAACGCCCCGGGCGTCGATGTCCGCCAGCACGGCCGACAACGCTTCCACGTTGGAATGAATATCGCTGATAATCGCTATCATAGGAGCCAAAACGTCTATGCTAGCGGCGAAAGGGGCCTCGTGTCAACCACGGGACAGACATGCGTCAGGGTTTTTCACTTCTCGTATCGCAGGCGAACCATCCATTCGAAGGAAACAAGCCAGTAGCCAATAGCCCGTAGCCATCAGGTATGGCGAAATTTGTTGTTCCACACACGATCCGATGTTTCGCCACCGGCACAGTCATTCCCGCTTTTATTGCCATTTCGCCCTCGCCTTTCCATACCTATTGGCTACTGGCTGGAGCGGTTCCTTCGAACGCATCGTTCATCCGCGCCACGAGAACGGAAAACCCTTGAGACGTGTTTCAAGAAAAGCACCCTCCCGCGTCGAGGATGGCCTGCAAGCCTCGCCTCTGTGGCTCCCGACGCGGAAGGGAATGGAAGGTAATTCGTAACAGCAACGGGATTATACGATTCCGCGAGGCTGGCGGCAAATCGGGCGCGAACATCGAATCAACAGCACTGTAGCCACGTTGCGGAGGCCTTCGTTCATTCGACTTCGCGAAGACCGAACGAAAAAACCTGCTCGATACCACAGTCGAACGAAAACAAACAAAACGGGGCTTCTCGCGTGAGAAGCCCCGTCGCATCCGCGGCCGCGAACTCGTGGGTTACGCGCGGCGGCGGCGGATCAAGCCCAGCACGCCCGCGCCCAGCAGGGCCAGCGTCGTCGGTTCGGGAATCGCCGGGGCCGACAGGACGCCCAAGGCCACGTTGTTCCCGCCGCTCAGGCCGGCCGCCGAACCCGCGTAGCTCAACTGGAACACGTACTCGCCCCACGCGAACGTGCCGTCCGACGCCACCGACATCGTCTCGCCGTTCAACGTCACGCTGCCGAATTTGTTCATCAGGTTCTTGCTGTTGTCCATCAGCGTATACAGGTCGCCGGCCTGCATGAACTTCCCGCTGTCGAAGCTCAGCGCCAACACGCTCGTGCCGCCGAGAATCACGATCCCGTTCGTGCTGACGCAGTCGTAATCCACGCCGGCCACCGGGGCGGCATTCGGCGTGCTCTTGCCGAGGTCCATCGCCAACACTCCGTTCGTCAGCACCAGCCCGCCCGTGAACGTCAGCAGCCCCGCGCCATCGTTGCCCGGAGAAATCACGCCGCCAGCCGAACTCACCGTGCCGCCGACCACGCCGCTGCCGCTCAGCACGCCCGACACGTCCATGTCGCCGTTCACGTAGCCGTTATTGTTCAGCTCCGCGCCCGAGGCGATCGTCACTTTGCTGGTGTTGCGAAGCGCGCCGCCCGCGAGTACGTCCAGCCGACCCGCGTTCACATACGTCGCGCTGGCGTACGTGTTCTCGCCGCCAAGAACCAGCATGCCCAGGCCGTCCTTGTTGAACGCGGACGTCTTCACGCCGCCCGTCAACGCGGAATTCACCACCGCCGTCACGCCCGCCTGCACGGTGACGCTCACGCTGTCACTGCTGTTGATTTGCAGGCTGCCGCCGCCAACGACGTAGCCAGTCCGTTCGAACAGCATGCCGCCGATGGCGACCTGGCCCATCGCGTTGTCCACGGTGACGTCGCCGGAGGCAGCCCCACCGAACACGGCTGTCTGATACGCCTGCCACGCGGCGTTGTTCATGCCCACCGCATCGGCCCAGTTCGTGCCGCCGCCCGCCGCCTGCCACACGCCCGCACCGCCCTGAACCACGCCGTCATTGGGCTCGCCCGTGCCGTCCCAGTACAGCGGGGCCGCCGCAACGGGGGCAACCAATGCAAAGGCCAACAGCGCGGCCGCTACCCACCGGAAAATCACCGGCCGCGACCACGCCTTCATCGACGAAACAACCGACATGAAACCATTTGTACTGTGCGCTCCGTTACGCATCGAACACCTAGCCTTTCACCCCGTTTGGGATATTGTTTTCCCGCGGACATCGCATGCCACGAGACACATCCTGACCCTGCAAACCGAGAATTTCCTTTTCGATAAGACGAGCAATCCACCGCATACGCGGTGAATAGTGAAACCATTGTGCTTGCGCTGTTCCCGCGACAATGCGGGCATCTCCCCACGGCCTGACGGAATGGCCAATCGAAAAACGAAACAACGCGGACGGCTGACTCACTTCAAGGCTCGTTTCGCGATGGCATGTTCCCCGGCGCTCCAGGGGGATATCACACGGCGGGATTTTTCTCGCAAAAACACCGAAAAACAACGGGATTTCGCGATAAAAACAAGCGGTGATATCGGCCTGGAAATTCCTTTTATTCCTTTGACGGGAACGTACGATTCAATTTCCGTCGGGCCAAAAAATTTTCCGAAATAACTAAAGTGCCCGTACGTTTCGTTCAGAACGAACGCGTGTGACGTGATGAGGGCGTCTCGCCCTCGCGGACCGTTCCGCACGGCTTACCCCATGAAAAATCCAGGCGTTTCGTCGTCGGCCTGACCACCCTGCGGCGACGGGTCACTTGCTTTCGGCCGACTTGTCGAGATCTGATCGCGTGGAAATGACAATTCGGCCATTTTCCATGACATACATCGCCGAATCCTCCTCGGTATCAAACATCGAAAGAAGTTGTTTGAGCACGGTCTCAGATTTCGTATTCCTGAGATGCAACGTTACCGGAGTATCTCTTGCCACGCCGATGGCATCCAGTGCGTACCAATGCACGGTCATGCCCGCATTCATCTCATCCCGTAGCCACTGAATCGCTTTCTCCAGCGGTATTTCGTCAAACTCGACGCGAACGATTTTCCGTTGCAACATCCTCCTCGCGGCCCGGTTCGCTTCGTTCGGATCAAATTCCTCCGTGTGTCGACGACTTTCCCTCTCGACGATGGCTTTTACAAACAATTCGTCAAGTTCCTGTTCATGGAATACGAGTGGCAGCGGTCCTGTCCCAATCCGCATCTCGTTGGCTCCATCCGGATCGACATCCATTGTTCGTTGGAACTTTTCCATCGCGACAACGATGTCGAGGATTCTTGCGTATAGTTCGTCAAATTCCTGCTTCCGTTCAGGATACATATCCGCCAATTCATCCAATGTCCGTTTCGTCTTGGCCAGTTTTTGATCCTGCTTCGCCGGAGCCTGTTCAATCATCGGCTCGATCGTTTCGGCCTGAGGAACGCTCGGATTGTCCGGGCGGTCGTCACAGCCGCTCAGACAGCACGATATCATAGCGGCCAGGCATAACCCCAACACGAATCTTCCCGCTTTTATGGTTTGCATCGCGTTCTCCTTCGTGGACAACGTTACTTTTACCACAGAGAAGAGACTGTAGAGAAAAATAATTCGCGTCATTCGCGGAATTCGCGGCGAAATGGATATGACAAGCGCATAAAAGAAAAAACCCCTGGGGTTACCAGGGGTTTTCTCATATAAAGGCGGCATTCACCTACTCTCCCGCTGAAAGCAGTACCATCGGCCGCTGCGGCTTGACTGCGGTGTTCGGAATGGGAACCGGTATTTCACGCAGCGTATAGACACCGCCAAAGCGTCGCCAGACCTGTCGGCCTGGCGACACGATGTCAATCGCATATGGATAGAAGTTGTAGAGTGATGGTGAATCGTACAACCAAGGCGTTGTTGTCAATCGGCAAAGGCCGACGACAAATGTGATCAAGCAATCGCCCGTTAGTACTGGTTAGCTTAACCCATTTCTGGGCGTACACATCCAGCCTATCAACCACCTGGTCTAGATGGGGGCTCTCGATCCGAAGATCATGGAGTTCTAATCTTGAGGTTGGCTTCCCGCTTAGATGCTTTCAGCGGTTATCCTGTCCTGACGTAGCTATCCAGCCGTGCTCCTAGCGGAACAACTGGTGCACCAGAGGTCAGTCCTTCTAGGTCCTCTCGTACTGAAGAAGGCTCCACTCAAAACTCCTGCGCCCATGGCAGATAGGGACCGACCTGGCTCACGCCGGTCTGAACCCAGCTCGCGTACCACTTTAATCGGCGAACAGCCGAACCCTTGGGACCGCCTACAGCCCCAGGATGTGATGGGCCGACATCGAGGTGCCAAACGACTCCGCCGCTATGAACGCTCGGGAGTCATAAGCCTGTTATCCCCAGAGTACCTTTTATCTGTTAAGCGATGGCCCTTCCACACGGGACCACCGGGTCACTA